>Ga0315533_1002239_pt1 | contig 13735 bp, 14 predicted proteins | sample SalMarSW160130MG_FD_203081 | JGI IMG/M metagenome (GOLD analysis project Ga0315533, IMG submission 203081) | Salt marsh sediment microbial communities from the Plum Island Ecosystem LTER, Massachusetts, United States - Salt Marsh Sediment SW1601-30 ...
TGGGCCAGGGGCGAATAGCCTTGCTTAAAATTTTTACCTCATTCCCTTTAATGCTTTTCTCCCCAGTTTTTGTCTTGAGAAGTGAACCTCTTACCTCAGCAAAATCACCCGGGTGAAAATAACGGAGAAAGAAGTCGTAAGCTTTAGGCCCCAGAGTGTTTTCTCCAACGAAAACTTGTATTTTCCCGGCGCTATCCTGGATATCAAAAAAAGTCAGAGCACCATGGACACGAAGAGACAAAATTCTTCCCACCAGAATGATTTCTTCTTGGCGGCGGGATAATTTATTGAATTCTGCCAGTGCCTGCCCAACGGTATGCGTCCGCTCAACCCGGGCGGGGTAAGCGATTTTTCCCTGTTTCTGAAGAGCTTTTATCTCTCGGATTCTTTCTTCTCGAATTCCTTCTTCTTGAGCCATAATTGTTATTAGAAGATCTACTGATCTTCCTAATTATTATTAAAAGGATTTACTAAGACTTATATTACTCTAGTTTATCATCTTGCTGAGAGAAATACCAATTAAGAATTTCTTTTGCTGCTGGCCTCCAAGCGACCATGCTTTCAGTAACATCTTTCAACATAATGACTAAAACGAGGCTTGGTTCCTGGTAGGGGCCAAAGACAGCAATCCAGTTATGATAATGGTTTTCTTGGCCAGTTTGAGCGGTGCCGGTTTTGGAAGCCACTGGTTGAGGCAGGTCATCAAGAGCATGTGACGATCCAGCAGGAGAAGTAACAGCTTGCCTCATTCCTTCTCGAACAATTTCTAGGTTTTTGGGGTCGCCTAGTGAAGAAGCTAGGACTTGGGGTTGAATTTCTTGAATAGTTTCTAGACCGGATTCAGTTTCTTGAACAATAGCTTTTACTATTTGCGGTTGATAGAGCGTTCCTCCGTTAGCGATGGCGGCGTAAGCGGCAGCCACCTGCAAGGGGGTAACGGCAAAAGGGCCTTGACCAATAGAGAAATGATAAGTATCGCCTAGAGACCAATTCTGATCTAGTATGGGAAGAATTCCCTTTCCCTCTTCCGGCAAGTCAATGCTTGTATAATCTCCCCAGCCAAATTTTTTTAACCAGTTTTCAATTTTTTGCGGGCCTAATCCTGAAAAGTCTTTTATTCCCCCGCCAACGACATAAAAATAAGTGTTCACTGATTCAGCTAGAGCCCGGCGTAAATTACTGGGCCCATGATATTTCCAATCATGGTAGCAAGTTTCTTCTTGAGTATATTTATTAAGAAGGCAGATTTTTTCTGGACAAGGAAGCTCTGTCTCCGGCTTAATAATCCCCTCTTCTAAGGCAGCGAGACTAATAAAGGGCTTGATAACTGAACCCGTTGGATAGCCTATTCCAGAAATGGCAGCGTTGAAAAAAGAAAAATCTTCTCCACTTTCCAATTCTTTTAGTTTCCCGGCGGAAAGAGGAGAAGAGAAAATATTATTATCATAGCTTGGCCGGCTGATTAAAGCCAAAACTTGTCCGTTACGAGGATCAATGGCGATGGCGTTGGCCTCAGACGAACCTATTTCTTCCATGCTTTTCTTTAAAGCCTTATCGATTTTTTGCTGCAAAGATAAATCAATATTCAGAACCAGGCTTTTTCCGGGAGCAGGAGCTTGCTTTAGCTCTGTTCCGATTTGGTTCCCTTGACTATCTCTTTCAATAAGTAGGAGGCCGGGATTGGCTTTAAGGTTCTCATTATATTCTTTTTCCAGGCCAGCTGATCCTTCCTGGCTAAAACGGGAAACGTAACCCAGGAGGTGAGCTAACGCTTCTCCTTGGGGATATTCTCGAGCTAGAGTCTTCTTGATCGATATTCCTCCCTGCCATTCGTCTACCTTGCTGACTAGAGGGAGCAATAAATCATGACCGAGATTTTCTTGAAGAATAACCCCTTCTTCAGAAGCATCATCGAGAAGAGCCTGTAATTGATCCTTGTCCTGATGAAGGAAAACAGCCAATTCTCCCAGAATGGTTTCTTTTTCTGGGTTTTGAGAAAAGGCTTCTTTCTCCACTACCAAATCAAAATTAGCTGCATTTTGAACCAATTGCTGAAGATGGCGATCGTAAATCACCCCTCTTTCTGCTTCTATAGATTGAACGAGAAATTGGTTTCTGGCCGCTAATTGACGGTAGTATTCACCCTGAGCAATTTGAAGATAGCCCGTTTTTCCTATCAGGAGAAGCAAAACCAGCAGAGAGAGGAAAGACCAGAGTTTAATTCCCTTTTGGCGGATAGGTCGTTCCAGTTTTTGACCCTGGTAATAACCTCTCCCGCTCTTTGCTTGGACCATCCGATCCAGAATGATTTCTTGAGGTTCCAAAGTCATTCCTAATGGCCGTTTAATTTTTAGTTTTTTCCGCATAGCTTATCGGAAAAAGATTTTTCTTCCTTGTTGATAGAAAAAGAAAACTAATCCAGCCATAAGACCATTATAGAATAACTGAAGTCCTAAGCCCTCCAAAGAGATGAATGACAGCTTAAGAGAGGGATGGATGAAGTTAGCTAAAAGAAAACTTAACGGGCCGATGGTTAAATAGAAGAGGAGATTTAAGGCTAAAAACCAAATAATAATTCCTGGAATTTTTTTTGACTTTCTTAACCAGCGACGACTTATCTGGTAAATCCCGAGAAGGATAAGAATCGTTAGCAAACCGAGGCCAAAACCTGGATAGCAGAAAACGTCAAGAAGAAATCCCGTCCAAATGCCTAACGCCCATTGCTGACTAGTGGGCCAGTGACCCAAGAGAAGAAAACTGAGAAAAGTTATCAGGATAAGCCCCAATCCTCTTCCCTGGAAGAGAAAATAGCTCCAGAAACTACTTTCGAGGATGGCGGCAAGATAAAGAATAAAAAAAGCGAAGATAAGTTTTTTCATAAATATTAAAACTGAGTGATAACGAAAAGGCTATCCAGGTTTTGCTGGAGGAAAAAAGGGACCACTTCTGCTTTTTGAAAAGGTTGAGTGTTGTCTTTTTTGACCTTTTGAATTTCACCAATGAGGAAACCAGCTGGGCAATCCGGGCTAAGATTGGAAACAATGACCACTTCTCCTGCTTCTAAAGAACTTTCTAGGGGAATTAATTCTAAGCTGAGAATTGTTCCCCCTTCTCCTTTGATCAAGCCCCGGATGGAATTTTCTTTTTCTTCTTTTTGCAAAACTTCTGCTTCAACAATCGACCCAGGATCAGAAATCAATTTTACTTTCGCGCTGTGAGCATAAAGAGAAACAATCTTCCCGACGAGAGCCTTTTCAGAAGTAATGACTAGTTGATCCAAAGAGATGCCTTCCTTTTCTCCCTTGTTAATCAGAATCCAGTCTTGAGCAAAATTCCGAGTGATAACCTGAACCGGCTGATTAACCAGACCCTCTTTTTCTTGAAGCAAGAGAGCTTTTTCTAACAGCCAGTTTTCTTCTCTTAATTGCTGGTTACTTGCTTCTAGGTAAAGTAATTGACTTAAGCCTTGACGCAATTCTTTATTCTCTCGTTCTAAACTTTCTTGGCTGGTAAAAATGGAAGAAATTTCTTGAGAAAGACAATTCCCTCCCCGATTACCGAGATTAAGAAAAGGAGAAGAAATAAAAAAGAATTCTTCCTTTACTTTTTCTCCTCCCCATTGGTTGAGAAAAAGAAGACCGCTCACTAATCCCAAGATAATGACTAGTTTTTTCCAGGCAGCAAACTTAAGACGCATACATGGTTATTATATTCGCAGACGATATATATTCGCAGACGATATATGTTCTGACAATATATGTTCTGACAATATATGTTCTGACATTATAGCGAAAAGATAGAGTTTTGGAAAACAAGTACTAACTATTTTAAAAACAAAAAATGCGCTCTGGTGGCGGCGTCTTACTTTCGCAGATAAACTACTATCATCAGCCCAGGAGTATTTCACGACTGAGTTCGGAATGGGATCAGGTGGGACAACTCCGGTTTAGCCGCCACCAGAGCGCATTTTCCAATGCTTCTCTGGGAGATAATTGCTAATTATTAGCCAATAGGAAATTAGAAAAAGTTAGATATTAGTACCCCTCAGCTGAATGCCTTACAGCACTTGCACTTAGGGCCTATCAACCTGGTCATCTTCCAGGAATCTAATGAGTCCTCATCTTGAAAAGGGCTTCGCACTTTAGATGCTTTCAGTGCTTATCCCGACCCAACATAGCTACCCAGCAATGCTCCTGGCGGAACAACTGGTACACCAGAGGTTAGTTCATCCCGGTCCTCTCGTACTAGGGACGACCTTTCTCAAGACTCAACGCCTGCGGTAGATAGGGGCCGACCTGTCTCGCGACGGTCTGAACCCAGCTCGCGTAAGTTTTTAATCGGCGAACAGCCGAACCCTTGGAACCTTCTCCAGCTCCAGGATAACTTGAGCCGACATCGCTCTAATCCATTATTACTAATGGCTTGGACTATATCTTCACCCGCTACAATCTTTTGATTTTAACGGGGTTGACGTGTTATAGAGGTTTATATCCTCTATCCTTCAAACGAATTTGTTGAAAAGTCTCTACGGGGTCTTACCAAATTTATTTCTTGGTAAGACTTCCCACGGTATTGCCCATTACTCTATTATATCATAAAAATAATTAGGGTTTCACCGTTATCAGTCAATTTTTTCGTTCTGCACTTTTGGTGCAGAATACAACATTGCTGTTATAACACCCCGATTTGTCAGCAATTTTGAGGTGTCGAACAGGGCCGTAGATATGGACTCTCGGGCCCTACTAACCTGTTATCCCCGGGGTAACTTTTGTCTGATGATCTTCCGCGGTTCTACAAACAGCGGTCGGTTCACTAAGCTCCTCTTTCAAGTCGGCGCGGCTTAGCAGCCTTGCCGTCAAGTTGGCTTATGGCTTTATCCTATCACTCCGGTTTCCATTCGGAGTTAGCCAACCTTAAAGACGCCTCCGTTACTTTTTGGGAGGTGAGTGCCCCACTCAAACTACCACCCAGACACTGTCTTGGCTGTTTTTGAGGCAACACAATTAGAACTAAGATTATGGAAGGGTGGTGTTTCATTGGCGACTCCCTCTGATCCAAAAATCAGAGTTCATAGTCTCCCACCTACGCTACGCAACCATAACCAGAGCCCAATATCTGGTTATAGTGAAGCTCCCGGGGTCTTTCCGTCTAGCCGCAGGTAACCGGCATCTTTACCGGTATTGCATTTTCACCGGGCATCTCGTTGAGACAGTTCTCTAGTCATTACGCCTTTCATGCGGGCCTGAACTTACCAGGCAAGGGATTACGCTACTTTAACACGGTTAGAGTTACCGCGGACGTTTACTGGGGCTTCACCCGGTCGGCCCTCCTTTAAGAGGAAGACTGCCAAGATTAACCTTCCAGCACTGGTCAGGCGTCAGCCTCTATACATCCTCTTACGAGTTAGCAGAGACCTGTGTTTTTGATAAACAGTTGCTAGAGAGTCGTTTGCTGTGCCCTGTAAATAAATACAGGGAGTTCTTATTGCGAACTTACGAACACTAATTTGCCGAGTTCCTTAACGAGATTTTACCCGTACACCTTGGCACTCTTACGCCTGCCGACTTGTGTTAGATTGCGGTACGGAATCCATTAGCTAGAATAGTTGAGATTTTTCCAGGAAGGATGCTCGCGAAAATTCCCTTTTCCGAAGAAAAGGATTTCTCTTAACCTTGGACGAATCCTCAATTAATCGACCTAAATCCAATAATAGGCTTTCGTTACTACCCTTCGTCGTCTCAAGTTTAGCTAATAGATGGGCGGGAATATTAACCCGCTGTCCATCGGCTACCCCTTTCGGGTTGACCTTAGGACCGCCTAACCCTTGGATGACAACCATTGCCAAGGAAACCTTCGGCTTTCGGTGTTCAGGTTTCTCACCTGAATTGTGGTTACTCGTGCCAACATTCTCACTTCCCCAAGCTCCACCATTGCTTCCGCAATGACTTCAACGCTAGAGGAACGCTTCCCTACCGACGGAATAAATTCCGCCCCATATCTTCGGTATTGAACTTGAGCCCCGTTAAATCTTCGGCGCCAAATTTCTTAACTGGTAAGCTATTACGCACTTCTTAGAGGACAGCTGCTTCTAAGCAAACCTTCCAGCTATCTAAGAAACTCGACCACCTTTCCCACTTAGATCAATTTAGGGACCTTAGATGATGGTCTGGGCTGTTTCCCTTTTGACTATGGAGCTTAGCCCCCACAGTCTGACTACCCAACTCATAGTTTTAAGCATTCGGAGTTTGGTTGGAAAAGGCGGGCGAACCCAACCAGATCCATCCAGTGCTCTACCTCTTAAAACCAGCATTGGGCGCTAGTCCTAAAACTATTTCGGGAAGAACCAGCTATTCCCAAGCTCGATTGGCTTTTCACCGCTTACCACAGCTCATCCCAGGGACTTGCTACTCCCAAGGGTTCGGGCCTTCTTCCGGGATTAACCGGAGTTCACCCTGGCCATGGTAAGATCGCTTGGCTTCGGGTCTTACCCACTCTGCTAAACGGGCTATTCACCCTCGCTTTCACTACGCCTCTCGGTTTAATCCGATTCGACTTGCAGAGCAGATAAACTCGTTGGCTCGTTCTGCAAAAAGCACCCCGTCACTCCCGAAGGAGCTCCGAGTCTTTGCAAGCAGATGGTTTCAGGTTCTATTTCACCGCCCTCATCGGGCTACTTTTAACCTTTCCCTCACGGTACTAGTTCACTATCGGTGATATCGAGTATTTAGCCTTGCCTGGTAGTCCAGGCTGCTTCCCACTAGGTTCTCTGTCCCAATGGTACTCAAGAAAAATATCGAAGAGTACAAATCATTTTCGTCTACCGGGCTATCACCGTCTTTGGCTCCTCTTTCCAGAGGATTCGACTAACGATTCTTTTTTCTTCTTAATGATATTCTCTTTCAACCCTTTAAGCGGGAAAAAATCCTCGCTTAAAGTTTAGGCTCTTCCCATTTCGCTCGCCGCTACTAAGGGAATACAAAATTTGTATCTTTTCCTCCGCTTACTGAGATGTTTCACTTCAGCGGGTTCGCTATCCTCAAAAGGATTACCCCGGCATGACCCAGGGTGGGTTACCCTATTCGGAAATCTCCGGATCAAAGGTTGCTACGCACCTCCCCGAAGCTTATCGCAGCTAAGCTACGTCCTTCATCGCCTCGATATCCCAAGGCATCCACCATCCGCCTTATTTTAATTTCTAATTTACCTATCGGCTAGTAATTAACAATTATCTTATTCAATTGTAAAGATCTTTCCAATCAAAAAGCCGCTCTGGAAAGCGACTGTCAGAAGAACGAATATTCTCTGATAGAATCGCTTTAGGTTTGATAATCCATTTCTTGAAATACTCTCATATATTAATTATCATCTTAACAAAAAGAGATTCCTTGTCAAGCAGAAAAGGGAGATCTATTTTTTTAAAAGAAAAGCGGCCCGGTTTATGGGGCCGCCTTCAAGGCTGCTTCTATTGATATAATAGTTTTTTCCAGTCTTTACCGAGGCAAGTCCTTCGTTTCTTTTTCTGCCTGATAATCTTCTGTTCCCTGAGAAGGAGAATCTTCGGGAGCAGAAAAAGGAGTCTTGGGAGAAACTTTGTCCTCTTTTTTCTTAGAAGAAAGAAGATACCAGAGGATAATAGCCAAGATAGCAGCAATGGCGATAATCCAGATAATAAGAGTAGTAGTCATAAATTGAAGAATAATTAATAAATTAACTTAGTTTAGCAGAGACTCATTTTTTTTCAAGGGTGGTTTTCCCCCAGTCGTAAATATCACCCGCTCCGATAACGGCGACTACCTCTCCCCCTTCTAATTCTTTCTGAAGATAAGAGCCTAATTTCCCCAGGGATTGGAAGACAACTGATGGAGATCGGGCTGTCTGAACTAAAGTTTCTGCCTTTATCTTTTCCTCCCCTCTTTTCTCTCGACCGGCTACTTTGTAAATATCAGTAATGATTAATTGGTCCACCCAAGCGTCTGCTTCTTTCAAAACTTGAACAAACTGGCTGAAGAGTTTCACTGTACGTTCATATTGATGCGGTTGAAAGATAGCCAGAATCTTTTCCCGAGGGAATCTTTCTCTCAAGGCCTGGAGAAAAGCTTTTAAGGCCGTCGGATGATGGGCATAATCATAAACAAGAATAAAGTCTTTTTTCCCTAATTTCCCCTGGCGCTGATCAAATCGGCGCCAGCAACCTTTATACCCGGCTAGCCCTTGAAGAATTGTTTCCTGATTAAGTTTCAAAGCGCGGCCGACATTGAAACTGGCTAAAGCGTTAGAGAGATTATATTTTCCCGGCACTTTCAAAATTTTTTCTAGTGGCAAAGCTAAAGGGTCGACTAATGAATAGTGGAAGACTTGAAGATCGGGACGAATGGTTAAGCGATGAGTGGCTGGGCTGTCATCGTTTATAATCAGAATTCCCCCCGCAGGAAGATGCTGAAGTAACTTTTGATAAGCCTGAAGAATGTCTTCCAGGTTGTGATAAAAATCCAAGTGTTCTTCCTCAATACTAGTAATAACCAATACCTGCGGATAGTAATTTAAGAAAGACGCTCGCCACTCATCAGCTTCTAAAACGAGGTACTGGCTTTTCCCGGCTCGAAAGTTTTTTTCTGGAAGTTCTTTCATCTTCGTTCCGATAACGATAGTCGGATCTAAACCAGCTTCTATTAACATCCGGCTAATCATCGCCGCGGTGGTGCTTTTGCCATGAACGCCACTAACAGCTATTGTAAAATAAGAGCGGCTGATTTTTCCTAAAGCTTGCGGATAACTTAGAATTTTCAGCTTTCCTCCCTCTTTTTGCAGTTGGAGGGCTCTTTCTCTTTCCGGATTAGTACTGGGAACAGCAACGCTATACACCACCAGATCAACATCTACCGGCAGGTGCCCTTCTTGCTGTCGCCCAATGAAAATCGAGATTCCTTTTTTCTCTAATTCTTTGGTAGTTTCATCAGCCGATAAATCAGAACCAAGAACTTCCGCTCCTTGATGAAGATAGTAGCGGGCTAAAGAAGAAATGCCAATTCCTCCGATACCAATAAAGTAAACCTTCATTCTAAATTAAGAGCAGCGGTTTCCAAAGTAATGTATTCTGGTCCCTGGCGATGCAATTTACTTTCGACCAAAGTAATTTCCTTGACCGGGATTTTTAAGGAAAGAGTCTCATTGATTTCTGGCCTTTCTTCTAACTCCAGTTGACGCCATTGCCAGCGGCGGACTCTACCTAAAGTAATATGAGGCACTTGTTTCTTAGCAGAAGAGCCAGCAGAAAAATAAAGCCCTTCTTCTTTAAGGGCAGTTTCTAAATTCTGCGTAAGTTCGGAAAAAGCAGAACTTTCTTCTCCCCGAACCCAAAGTGTCGTTGGCCGGTTAGCATTCGGTTGTAATCGGATTTGGTTAAAAGTTAAAAAGAAGGAAGAGTGGCGTTGAGCTACTTGATAGATTAATTCGCTGATTCTTCCTACTTCCTCAATCTTCTTTTGACCGAGGAAAAGCAGAGTAACATGAAAATTTTCCTTCGCCACCCAACGGATAGGAAGTTTTAACCATCGATACCGCCAAGTTGAAAGCTGCTCTTTTATCTGCGGACTAATAGGAGCGGCCAAAAAGATTCTCTTGTCCATTATTTTTTATTCTAGCACATCACTAACTTCTGAAAAGTTAGCTTTAAATTCTTCTCTTGATTTTCTCTCCTTTTAGTTTTATCTCTTTTTATCCTTTATTTTAAAAGGGGCGGTTTAGTTGCTCTGCTTATCACCTTGTTGATCTACCTTGAGATGGCTACTGCCTGGGGATGGCTCGGGAGGTTCCCGGCAGGGTTGATACTTGCTTTTGCCCTCCTGATCTGGAAAAAGCATATTGACAAAATTTCAAAGTGATGCTACCCTCAATAGTAGATCGGGATCCCACATCTTTAAGACGCGAGGACTTTTTCTGACCAGTCCTCTCGGCGTCGGCGGGATGTGAGGACCCATCATAGGGAGTGCCGGAGGGAGAAAGTAGGTGTTGTCTTCTTGTTCTTTACGCTTTCTCCTTCCCGCTCCCTTCCCTTTGTTAAGAAATCATCACGGCGTCATCAGAGGCCGCTTTTCTTTTTTTAATTTAAAAAGACTTTGTGGTAACATTCACTAATGAAAGAAGCTCTGTTGTATCAAAAACTTTCTCATCAAAGGGTAAGGTGTTTAAATTGTCCTCACTACTGCGTTCTGGAACCTGGTCAGCGCGGGCTTTGCGGGGTCCGAGAAAATATTAAAGGCCGGCTCTATGCCTTAGTCTACGGAAAAGTCGCTGCTCTCAATATTGACCCCATTGAAAAGAAGCCCCTCTTTCATTTTCTTCCCGGGACACAATCTCTTTCTTTGGGAACAGCCGGCTGTCAATTTCGCTGTCTTAACTGTCAAAATTGGGAGCTTTCCCAATCTCCCAAATTGAATCAAGAAATCAAAGGAGAAAAAATGAGCCCCGAAGAAGTCGTGGCTTTGGCTGAACGTTTTCACCTTCCCAGTCTTTCCTACACTTACAACGATCCAATTGTTTTTCTGGAATATGCGTTGGAGATAATGAAGCTAGCCCACCAGAAGCATTTAAGAAACATCTGGGTTACCAGCGGTTTTTTAACTCCCCAAGCCCTAGAAGCTATCTCCCCTTATCTGGACGCAGCCAATATTGACCTCAAGGGATTTTCCGAAAACTTCTATCAAAAATATTGCGGTGGCCGCCTGGCTCCGGTTTTAGAAATCCTTCAAGCGGTCAAAAAGCGGAAGATTTGGCTGGAAGTAACTACTTTAATTATTCCCGAAGTTAATGATTCGGAAAAAGAATTAAAAAAGATTGCCCAGTTTATTTATAAACGGTTAGGAGCGCAAACCCCTTGGCATATCTCCCGCTTCTTTGGTGATTTTTCCTGGAAACTTCAGCATTTGCCCCCTACTCCCCTAAAAACATTAGAAAGGGCTTACGAAATTGGCCAAGAAGCTGGCTTGAAATATATTTATATTGGTAATGTCCCTAGTCTAGCTAAAGAAAATACCTATTGCCCCTATTGCCATCATAAAGTTATTGAGCGTCATGATTATCAAGTTAAACGTCACGATGAAAATGGAAAGTGCCCTCGCTGTGACACCAGTTTAAACATCGTTGAATAAAACAAAAATGCTTTCTTTTGTTTCCCTTTGTCCCCATCCCCCGATTATTCTTCCCGGAGTAGCTCCGGAAGCAGAACGCCAAAAAGCCGCTTCTACTATTCAGGCAATGGAAAAATTAGGTCGGCTTTTCCAGCAAGCGGATATTCAAAGTGTTGTCCTGGTCTCTCCGCACGGGCCTTTTGACCCTCAACGAATAACTCTTCTCTTTTCTCCCGAGATAAAAGAAAATCTGCAAAATTTTAATCTTCCAGAAACTAATTTATCTTTTCCAGGGAACTTAGAATTGAGCCGTGACCTGACCCTAAGGGCAGAACAAGAATCTGTTCCCCTAAGGGTTGTTATGCCCGAAGAATTAGATAATGGAGCTTTTGTTCCCCTCTACTTTCTTACCCGAGACCAAGAAAAAAGCCCCTCCCTGGTGGAATTGATTTACTCTGCTCTTGACTTCGCCACTCATTTGAAATTAGGTCAGGTTCTCTATCAAATTATCCAGGAAAGTCCGGAGCGTATTGCCTTTATTGCTTCCGGAGATCTTTCTCACCGTCTGACCAAAGACGCTCCCGCTGGCTACTCTCCTCGGGGAAAAGTCTTTGATGAGAGCCTTCTTCGGTTTCTCCGACAAAAGGATATTTCTTCTATTTTAAAGATGGACCCCATCTTAATTGAAGAAGCGGGAGAATGCGGTTACCGCTCTATTCTTATCCTTCTGGGACTGCTCCAGGAATGGGGATTGGAAAAATGGACCCCGGAAATACTCTCTTATGAAGCCCCTTTCGGCGTTGGCTACGCCGTCGTTAATTTTCCAGCCAATCCTTTATGAATTACTGCCTCTTCCTTGCCCGCTTGGCCGTAGAAACTTTTGTCAAAACAGGAGAAGTAATAGATTCTCCAGCCGATTGTCCGCCGGCCCTGCTTTCAAAAAAATCAGGAGTTTTTGTTACTCTCAAGAAAAACAATCGGTTGCGAGGATGTATCGGCACTTATCTTCCAACAATGAACAATCTAGCTAAAGAAATTATTCGTTCTGCTGTCCGGGCCGCTACGGCTGATCCTCGCTTTCCTCGTCTTCAAACTAGAGAACTTCCCTCTCTTCACTATACTGTTTCCTTATTAAGCTCTCCCCAGCCAGTGAAAACTCTTGAAGAACTTAACCCTAAAGAATATGGTATAATAGTTCAGGATTCATCCGGAAAAACCGGCCTACTTCTGCCCAATGTAGAAGAAGTAGAAACAGTTCTTCAGCAAATTGCCATTGCTTGTCAGAAAGCAGGCATTAATCCTTCAGCGGAAAATATTTCTCTCTGGAAATTTAAAACTCAGCAATATTCAGAAGAAAATGATAAAGAAAAAGAAACCCTCTCTAAAAGAGAAGGAAAAGGAAAAGAAAAGAATTAAGCAACAGGAGGAAACAGAAATTCAGCAGGTAGTGAATCACTTTTTTATGTCTAAAGGGTTAAGCTTGAAGGAAATAAAGAAAAGTGCCAAGAAGAGAAAGATTATCTACTCTCGCTATACCCGGCCGGCCAAACAGCTTTTAGAATTAGCTGGTTCCGTTGAAAAAGCAAAACGAGCCATTACCATTGTTGCTGACTGGGCTAATTCTCGAAAACTGGATTACGCTATTGAAACTGTTTTTAAAAAATGGCTGGAGCTAGACCGCCTGAAGCCCAAAGAAATTGTCAAAAAACCTTTTTACGATGATCAGCCTTTGGTCTGGAGCAAGACTCAGCGGAAATGGTATTTGATTACCGAACATGGCGATTGGCTGGAATTCGCCGACGAAGAGTCCAAGATAGAATGGCGGATTGCTGGATAAAAGACCCAAAAATTATTGGTGGGAGTATTGCAATTGCAACTTTGATTGGATTTTTCTTAGGAGAGTCAATAAGATTGATAAGGGTGTTAGGATTGCTGTTAGTAATAATTGGTTTAGGAATTTTAGCTTCTTTTAGCGCTTAACGTATTTACTTGTCTGATTTTTTTACTTCGCTATCTTCTTTAATATGCAAGAAAGGCAGTTCGATATTCAAAAACTTAAAAAAATTCCAAAGGAAAAATGTTTCATTTGCAAACATCAAATTGATGATGCTGACATTGTTTTTGAAAATGATAAATTTATTGCTTTTCTCGATTTGTATCCTCCGACAAAAGGATATACAATTCTTGCGGTCAAAAGACATATCGAAGATATTACGGAATTGTCGGAGGATGAATATTTAGAAGCTCAGAAGATTTTGTTTCGAATTTCAAAAGCAATAAAGAAAGCATTCGGTCCAAAACGGATTTGTTTGTTAAATTCTGGCGGTTTGCTTACTCATTGGCATTTTCATATTATCCCTATGTATAAAGAAGTGTATGATAATTTTATAGATGTTATTCTTAAAAAATCTGTTTTAGAGATTTCTAGAGGAGAAAGAAAAAGAATTGCTTCCGAAATTAAAAAGAATTTATAGAAACGCCCTTTGCCCAACGCTTTGGGGGGTGCTATGCTTTTACTTCACTTCGTTTCGTTGACCCCCGTATCACAAGGGATGAAAGGAAAATCCTTTGGCTCAAGATTTTCCCGAATTTTCTCTCCGCTTTGCTCT
>Ga0315533_1002247_pt1 | contig 13702 bp, 14 predicted proteins | sample SalMarSW160130MG_FD_203081 | JGI IMG/M metagenome (GOLD analysis project Ga0315533, IMG submission 203081) | Salt marsh sediment microbial communities from the Plum Island Ecosystem LTER, Massachusetts, United States - Salt Marsh Sediment SW1601-30 ...
AAGGGGCCTGCGGGCAAAATACTATGTTAAAAAAGAAGGGAAAAATTATGGATGTAAGCATAAATAGTACTTGAAAGGCTCCGGTTCATAGGATTAACACTGTTCAATTTTAACCGCGGAGGACGCTGAGAGCGCGGAGGAGAATTGGCCACGAAGACACAAAGACACGGAGAAAAATCAACCACGCCCCGTTAGAAGTAAGACGTCAATTTCTAACGGGGCACGAATGAACACGAATTGACACGGCATTTTGTTTTAGCCGCAGAGGGCACAGAGGCCACAGAGAAATTCAGTCAGCTTTGTGTACTCGGCAAGCTCCGCTCTCAAAGTAAACTTTTGCCGCAGAGCATTGCCTTTGTCCATAGGCGGCTTAGCTGCCACAGCTTCGCTTTAAGCTGACTCAAGAAAAGGAGGGGGTTTTGTACAAATATATAAGTATCCCGATTAAATCGGGATACTTATGGAGTGATTTAAGAATCGTGGTTTTTGGATGAGGGATTTGAGGAGGAGATTTTTTGGACAGGATTGACGGGATTTATTTGCCACAGAGGACACAGAGAACATCCGCCTTCGCCAAGGCTTCGGCGGGACAAGCAGAGTTTTCAGTCAGCTTTGTGTTCTCGGCAAGCTCTGCTCTCAAAGTGAACTTTGTCACAGAAACTTGCCTTCGTTCACAGGTGGCTTGGCCGCCATAGCTTCGCTTTAAGCTGACTAAATGAGTAGTCAGGTTGCCATTCATTCGGGTTGGCTGAGGATATTCGCTTCGCTACGAGGGGATAGAAGTTGACGGATTAGAGGATTTTGGGTAAAAAAGTAAAGCGTTCAGCGTTCAGCGTTCAGCGGACAGCGTACAGCGAACAGCGAACAGTTCGCCGTAGGTGAATCTTCGATATTTGGTTGAAAGAATTTGCGGATTTGGGGTAAATCTGGTAGAAATAGGCAGTTCAGCATTTGAGGGGTCTGCAACTGGGGCGGCGGATTAATTGATTATTTTCTATTTACTATTGATTATTGATTATTTACTATTGATTATTGTATTGATTCCTTCGATTGAACTCAGGACAAGTATTGGTATTCTGCTGAAGGCCAATCCAGCAATGCTGTTATGGCGGTGCTGGGTATCTTCGGTAACGAAAGGATGAAGATTATCAAGGTAACAATATGAGCGAACGCATCCCCGTCAATCCCGTTATTCTTCGCTGGGCCAGAGAGACCGGCGGTTTTGGTATAGATGATGTTGTTGTCAAACTTAAACGGAAAAGGATAACTTCCGAAACCGTTGCATCCTGGGAAAAAGGCGCGGCCAGCCCGACATATATTCAACTGGAACGGCTTGCTTATGAAATTTATAAGCGGCCTTTGGCACTGTTCTTTTTTCCTGAGCCGCCTGAAGAAGAAACTCCTAAAGAGTCTTTTCGGACATTACCTCAAGAAGAAATTGATCTTTTAGAGCCAAGATTGCTCTATCTGGTGCGTCAGGCAAAGGTAATGAAAGAGAATCTCAGAGAATTATTTGACGGGGTTAACCCTGCAAAAAAACAAGTATGTTCTGACATTACGATACATAGATCAGATACCATTTCCAATGTAGCTAAAGCGGTTCGGGAATACTTAGGCATTGGGCTGAATAAACAGTATGCGCTAACGACAAATGACAAAGCATTGAAATATTGGCGGGATATGCTGGAAAAACACGGAGTCTTTATCTTTAAGGATGCTTTCAAGGATAATGAGTGTTCCGGGTTTTGCCTATATGATGATGTGTTTCCCATAATATATATCAATAACAGTCAGGCAAAAATACGTCAGATATTTACGCTCTTTCATGAATTGGCACACCTGCTATTCAGAACTGGCGGTATCGATTTAAGGCATGATGATTTTGTCCAGAGAATAAGAGGACCAAACAAGCGTGTAGAGGTGTTCTGTAATAAATTCGCGGGTGAATTTCTTGTACCTACCGAAGACATTAAACCTCGAATACGCAATCAAACCATAGACGACAATCTCCTGACACGACTTGCCAAAAAGTACAGCGTTAGTCGTGAGGTTATCTTAAGAAAGTGCCTTGTTCTTAACCACATCACAAACGCATTTTATGAGGCAAAAGTGAACGAGTGGAAAGAGGAGAGATTGGCGCGTGGTAGTTCTGGTCCGGGCGGCAACTCATATTACAATAAAGGGGCATACTTGGGGTCGCACTATATTGAAACCGCTTTTGGGAAATATTACCAAGGTGCCATATCAAAAACACAGCTTGCCGATTACCTTGGCATGAAAGAAGCACATGTGAGCACATTCGAGGGCTATGTACTTCATAGGGGGGCGACGGCATGAAATATGTTTTTGACAGCGATTCTCTTATCAACCTATTCAGGCATTATTACCCAGAAAGGTTTCCTACACTGTGGGAAAAGTTTGATGCTTTGGTCTCTAGAGGAAAGCTTGTTTCGGTCAGGGAAGTTTTTAATGAAATTGGATCAAGTGAAGATTCGCTGGCGATTTGGGCAAAAGAAAAGAAAAACATATTATTCTTAGAGTCGACAACTGAAGAATTTAAACTTGTAGGTGAGATTTTCCAAGTGCGGCATTTTCAGGCGATGATTCGTAAACAGGAAAGACTCAAGGGAAAGCCAGTTGCTGATCCATTTATTATTGCCAGAGCAAAAATTTCTGGTGCCTGTGTGGTAACTCAAGAGAAAAAAACAGACAATGCGGCAAAGATTCCAAATGTCTGCGAACATTTTAAGATACCTTGCATTGACCTTGAAGGTTTTATGAAAAAAGAAAGCTGGACATTTTAGTAAAAGATAGATATGGCATTACATCCTGATTTCCCCCTCAAAATCAGTTGACTTTGTGTTTAAGTCATTTTTATATGCAAAAATAGGCGGGGTGTTTCGATTTTCGATTTATTATTTACGATTGTGTAATTGAGATTCTTCACTTCGCCCTGCACCGCTACTGGTGCAGGGCTTCGTTCAGAATGACAGATTATAATAGATTCCTCGGCTGTGCTCGGAATGACAAACGGTTATTGTTGTTTGAAGAGTTCGGGCTGGGGGGGGCAATTTACTATTTATTATTTACGATTGACGATTGTCGATTGTGGAGTTGAGGGTGGTGTGTTGGGTATTGCGTCGCCGTGTCGGCGACGGCTAAACGTAAAGCATTCCTCACGCGGGTAACCCTCCGGCAGCAAGAAAACCCCCAATCCCAAAAGACGGGATTGGGGGCTAAACATTTTTAGATTGCCGCGCTGCGCTCGCAATGACGTTGCCTACGATTCTTCTTTTTTGAAGAGTTCTTGCTGGTCGGTTGTGGCTTCTTTTTTGTGGTATTTCAGGGCGAGATGTTTGCAGGCGAATTTTGTGATTTCCCGGCCTCGTTTGGTTCGGCGTAGAAAGCCGATTTGCAGAAGATACGGCTCGACGACGTCTTCAAGCGTGTCCCTTTCTTCGCCTAACGTTGCGGCGATGGCGTCTATGCCGGCGGGGCCGCCGTCGTAGACATTAACCAGCGCACGGAGAAAGGCCCTATCCAGCTCATCGAGGCCCAGCGTGTCAATTTGCTCCATTTTCAGTGCACTTTCGACTATGGCGGTGCTCAGAACCCCTTTGCCTTTTACCTGCGCGTAGTCTCGCACGCGTTTTAACAGTCGATTTGCCACTCGCGGTGCGCCGCGGGCACGGCTGGCAATCAGTTCGAGCGTTCCATCTTCACAGTGTAACTGCAATAATCCTGCGGACCTGACTAAAATGGCTGTTAATTCTTCGGTGCTATAGAAGTCCAAATGATAGAGCATGCCGAACCGGCCCCTAAGGGGTGCGCTTAGCAGGCCTGCGCGTGTCGTTGCGCCGATTAAGGTGAAGCGTTTGAGCGGGAAGTTTATCGTTTTTGCGTGCAGGCCGCTATCGACGGTGAAATCGACTCTGAATTCCTCCATCGCAGGGTAGATGAATTCCTCTACGGGGGTGCTGAGGCGGTGGATCTCGTCGATAAAGAGGACATCGCCGGTATTTATGTTGCTCAGAAGGCCCATCACATCGCCTTGCTTTGTCAGGGCGGGGCCTGATGAGCATCGGATTCTGGCCTGCATTTCGTTTGCGACGACGTTTGCCAGTGTTGTTTTGCCCAGCCCGGGCGGGCCATAGAACAGGATGTGCTCGAGGGGTTCCGCCCTTTGTTTAGCGGCGGTTATGGCGATAGAGAGCTTTTCCTTGACGTTGCGCTGGCCTACACATTCGTCGAGGTACTTCGGGCGAAGAGAGACGTTAAAGGTTTCGTCCTGCTCGTTCAGTGGCCGTCCGCTTATGACTCTTCCTATTGACATAGTTAATTAAACTTAACTTTGAACATTGAACTTTCAACTTTCAACCATCTATATGTTTCTCGCAGTTCTTTCAGGCAAATCCTCATCTTATGAATGAAATCATTATTAGACTCCGCTGCCTGAGCTTCTCCGTGATTTGGGTAAGGACTGGTACCAGAACGCAAAAGCTGATTTGCTATATGATTTCCCGTCCTTGTATTCGGCAATGCTTCAACAACCTTGATTATGTTAATAGTATAATTCAATAATCTTCCTTCAAGGTCATACTTTCGATCATCGTTCTTCATTTTTATTCAAAGTTCAAAGTTCTACGTTCGATGTTCAACTTATCAGACTTCTACTCCTTGTTTCAGGCGGTACACTAAAGGCACGAGCTGTTCAGCGGAGTTTGCATCGGGATGTCTTTTGCAGGCCAGCTCGATAAGCTCCATTGCCTCGTTTCTTTTTTCGCCCCAGGCGATAAGGATTTCGAGTGCTTCGGCCTGAAACGGTTTAAATCTCATTTCCGCGGGTCTTGTGGGTTCTGCCCCGATTGCAAACTGGCTGAGCTTGCCTCGTAATTCTGCGATAATCTGGGCGGCCATCCGCTTACCCACGCCTTCGAGCGATGTCAGCATCTTGTCGTCGCCATTTTCTATCGCAGCGGCTATTGTGGCTATGGGGAAGCTCAAAGCCCGCAGGCCCTTCTTTATGCCTATCCCTTTGACGCTGACGAATTTGGTGAAGAAATCCCTTTCGGCGGCGGTTAAGAAGCCGACCATTCTCGGGACAAAGTTGCCGCCGGCGGGAGTGCCTTCGTAATATTCCATTGTGCAAAGTGCGATGTCCGAATCGATTTTGTCCGAGAGTGCATTTATACAATAGCCCGGCAGCATTACCTCATAGCCGACAGGGCCGAGCTGGATGAGGCAGGCGTCTTTGTCGAGCTTTACAAGTTTTCCTTCAATTCTGGCAATCATAATTCGTGATTCGTGGTTCGTGATTCGTTATTCGATATTCAATTTAGCCGCTGAGTATTTTACTGTCCAGCCGGGTGACCGAATTTGCACAGCAAAGTGCCACGGCGATAGCATCGGCGACGTCGGGCGGCTGCGGCGGTTCGTCGAGAGAGAAAAATGTTTGAATCGTTCTTTGAACCTGCTCTTTCGAGGCCCGGCCATTGCCGGTAACGGATTTTTTTATACGCGTGGCACTGAAACTTGCCACCTCAATTGCCGCCTCTGCGCATTTCTGGAGGATAACACCTCTTGCGTGTGCCATCAATATAGCGGTTTTCGGATGTGTGTAGTGGGAGTAAAGCTCTTCCACGGCTACAATCTGCGGGCTGAATTTCTCAAGCAGGGACTTTGTATCTTCGGCAATTTGGTTCAGCTTTAGTTCCAACGCCGAGGTGTTGTCTGTTTTGAAGACGCCTGCTTCGATTAGTTTTTCTCCGTCTTCGTCTGTTTGAAGACAGGCGTATCCACAAATCTGCAAGCCCGGGTCTATGCCGAGTATTGTCATTTTCATCTCCATGTAGTAGTTCCGTCAGGCTCGTCCATTATCGTAATGTCAGAGTCGGTCAGTGTTTGCCTGATTTCGTCTGCTGTTTTAAAATCTTTTCTTTTACGGGCTTCGTTACGCTGCTTGATTAAAGAATCAACTATGCCAGCGAATTTCTGGTGTTCTGTCATAGTGATTTGAGTATATTCGTCTTTTACGATGCCCAAGACCTCTCCTCCCAGATTCCTAAACAAATCATCGACTTCGTTAAGGGTCTCTTTGGTTACGGTTGTTTCTTCGAGCAGGGCGTTTGCCAGGCGAACCAGCTCGAACAAAACCGATAATGCGATAGAGGTATTCAAGTCATCGTTCATTGCGGATTCGAATTTCTCTTTTAACTGCTTTAACTGCTCTGCTATCTTCTTATCAATCTCACCTTCGGGGGCGGAGCTCCATTTTTTTCTGACTGCTATAACTGTTGCCGTTATTTTATTGTAGCCACTTTGAGCTGCGAACAGTGCGGCATCCGAGAAATCGAGGGGGCTTCTGTAATGGCTGTTCAAAATAAGCTGTCTTACCGCCAGGGGGTCGTAGCTTTTGGTTAATCTTTCGTGCGTACCGGAAAATGCCTGCTTGAGCGTGATGAAGTTATTTAAGCTCTTGCCCATTTTCTGGCTGTCAACGGTAACCATATTGTTGTGCAGCCAGTATCGAGCGAATTGCACGTCATTGGCGGCTTCGGCCTGGGCGATTTCACAGTCGTGGTGTGGGAACTGGTTTTCCAGTCCGCCGCCGTGGATGTCGATTGTGTTTCCGAGGTATTTCATCGCCATTACGGAGCATTCGAGGTGCCAGCCGGGGAAGCCGGGGCCCCAGGGACTTGGCCATTGCATAATGTGGTTCGGCTGGGCCTTTTTCCAGAGTGCGAAGTCGGCGGGATTTTTTTTGTCCGGCGAGACCTCAACGCGTGCACCGGCCAGCATATCTTCGATGTTTCTGCCCGATAGTTTTCCGTAATCGGCGAATTTCGAGACGTCGAAATACACCGAGCCGTTGGCTTCATAGGCGTAGCCCTTTTTCAGGAGCGTTTTTACCAACTCTATTTGCTCGACTATATGGCCGGTGGCCCGTGGGCTTATGTCGGGCCTGACACAGTTTAATCTATCCATATCCTCAAAATAGCTGCGTGTGTAGTATTCGGCGAGTGCCATCGGGTGCTTTTTTTCTTTTTTTGCGGCCTCGGCGATTTTATCCTCGCCCTGGTCGGCGTCATCGGTGAGATGGCCTACATCGGTTATATTCTGGACGTAGGTTACGCTGTAATCGAGGTAGCGAAGATAGCGGACCAGCACGTCGAAGCTGACGTAGCTTTTTGCGTGGCCTAAATGTGCGTGGCCATAGACGGTCGGGCCGCAGACGTAGATTCCGACTTTGCCTTTTTTTAGCGGTTTAAATTGCTCTTTTTTTCTCGTTAAGCTGTTATAAAGCTGCAAAGCCATAAGGAACACCTTGCATCACAGGGTTCTTTTGTATTTTCTTTTCAAGAGTGCGGCTGCGGTTGCAGCGATAGCGTCGCCGGCGCCTATTTCGCCGAGGCCTTCGTTTGTTTTTGCCTTGACGTTAACGGCTGTAAAATCGATGCCTAAAAGCCCGGCGATGCACCTTTTCATCTGGCCTTTAACCTGCTGTAACTTCGGCTGTTCAGCGTGTATTGTCAAATCGACATTGACTACCGTCCAGCGTTTTTCTTCGAGCCGTTCCTTTACGTCAAGCAGAAGCTCCTTGCTGTCTGCGTCTTTGAATTTGGGGTCCGTGTCGGGAAACAATGTCCCTATATCGCCCAAGCCCGCAGCTCCGAGCAGTGCGTCAATAACGGCGTGCAGGGCGACGTCGCCGTCGCTGTGTCCGGCCAGGCCGGCGGGGTACGGCACGCAGATACCGCCGAGCATAAGCTTTCTGCCCTCGACTACCTCGTGGATGTCGGTGCCGATACCGGTTCGATATTCGTGGTCGTGTTCTTCAATCACAATACGCCCTTTGTGCTTGGGATGTCGGTTCCGACGATTTTGACGGCCTCTGCCAGTGCCTGGCCGAGCGCTTTAAAAATTGCCTCGGCTATGTGGTGGCTGTTCGTGCCATAAGGGACGTTGATGTGCAGGTTAAATTTACCGGTGTTTGAGAAACTCCGCATCAGCTCTTGGAGGCACTCGACGTCAAAGTCACCGATTTTATCGGTGCGGTAGTCGGCGTTATAGACGCAACTGGCTCTGCCGGACAAATCCACAGATACATTCGCCAAGGCGTCTTCCATCGGCACGGAGCTGTGGCCGTATCTGGCGATGCCTTTTTTGTCGCCGAGCGCTTTGGTCAGGCATTCGCCGAGGCATATCGCTATGTCTTCGACGGTGTGGTGCGCATCGACGTTTAAGTCGCCTTTGGCGTTGACCGTCAAATCGATTTTGCCGTGCTTGCTTAAGTGCGTGAGCATATGGTCCAGGAAGCCGAGGCCGGTATCGATTTCATATTTGCCGACGCCGTCGAGGTTAAGCTTTAGCGTAACGTCGGTTTCTTTTGTCTGCCTGTGAGTTTTGGCGGTTCTGGCTTTCATAAAAGTATTCCTATTCGGATAAAATTTCTTTCAAGGCGGAAAGCAGTTTATTATTTTGTTCGCTTGTGCCAACCGTTATTCTCAGTTTATCATTCAGGCCAGGCGAATCAAAGTACCTCACATAGATACTGCGCTGCGTTAGTTTATCATAAATTTCGCTTGCTTTGTAGGTTCGGCTTTTGGCGAGGAGAAAATTTGTGAAACTGTCCGGCACTTCAAATTCGAGCGTTCGCAATTTCTCGGTCAGTCTTTTGCGTTCTTTCTTTACTTTTTCTATGGTCTCCTTGAAGTAGCTACGGTCTTTTATCGCTGCGGTGGCGGCGGCGATAGCGAGGGCATCGACATTGTAGGAGTCCTTTACCTTCATCAGGCCGGCGATTAAATCGGGATTGGCGATGGCGTAACCGAAGCGGATGCCGGCCAGTGAATAACCCTTGCTCATCGAGCGAAGTATGATTACGTTGTCGAAGTTTTTGGCCAGCGCAGCGCAATTTTCCTCTGCGAAGTCCACGTAGGCCTCATCGAGCAATAATACGCCGGCGGTTTCATCCGCCAATGAGGCCAGCTCATTGACGCTTACAATGGTGGCGGTGGGTGCATTGGGGTTACAGACGATGGTCAGGGCGGCGCCGGTGCCGGTTAGCTTGGCGGGGAGGTTAAATTCACTGTCGAAGGGGATTTCAATGGCGCTACAATTCTGCAGATTTGCCAATACGGGATATAATGAATATGTAGGGACGGGATAAGCAACAGGATGTTTCCTGTCGCAGAAGGCACGGAAGGCAATAGTAAGCAGCTCATCTGCCCCGTTGCAGCAGATAATATTGTCGGCTGAAAGATCGTTGACCTCCGCCGCCGCCTTGCGGAATGCGTTTGCGAGCGGGTCCGGGTATCGGCGAAGCTGGTCGGGGGAAACGGCTTTTACGGCCTGTAAGACCACCGGCGAGGGTGGGTAGGGGTTTTCATTGGTGTTGAGCTTAACTACATCGTCAGTTTGTAGTGGCTGAATACCCGGCTTATAACCTTTCGCCTTTTCGATATTTTCTCGAAAATATTTCATAGTTCACTTCGGCAAGCTCAGTGTAAACTCCGTTCATTGTTCATTGTTTCCGCCAGCGGCGGATTTGTTGTGCGTATTGCATTTTATAAGATTGCCACGCTCGTCCCCGCACCGCGTGGGGTGCGGGGCTCGCTCGCAATGACATTCCTATCTGCTGCACGCTATACGCTATTTTTTCAGATTATACGGGTATTTGGGTGGAAGTGAAAGAGGGATTTGGGGATATTTACGGGATGATAATCACTTAGAGGCAATCGGCGGGAAAAGTCTATTTCTGGCAGTAGTCTATTAGTCGTGCGATTTCGCTTCGGAGGTCTTTTCGGTGTACAATCATATCGACGAAGCCGTGCTCGAGCATAAATTCGGCAGTCTGGAATCCCTCCGGCAGCTCGACCTTTATCGTCTCGGCGATTGTTCGCGGCCCTGCGAAGCCAATCAGGGCGCCGGGCTCGGCTATTGTACAATCGCCCAGCATTGCGAAGCTCGCCGTTACTCCGCCAGTAGTGGGGTCTGTCAAAACCGCAATGTAAAGCCCGCCGGTGTCGTCGAATTTTGCCAGTGCGGCGGAGGTTTTGGCCATCTGGCCGAGCGACACAGCTCCTTCGTGCATTCTCGCCCCGCCTGAGCAGCATACCGCCACGAGGGGCAGCGAATCAGCCATCGCCATATCGACGGCTGCACAGAGTTTTTCGCCGACCACAAATCCCATCGAGCCCATCAGGAAGTTCGGCTCCATCACTGCGAGGATGAGGGGTCTTCCCTTGATGAAGGCCTTTCCGATGCGCATTGCCTCATTGGCGCCGCATTTTTTCTCGTCGGCCTTTAGTCGCTGCTTATAGGTGGTGTCTCTGAACTTAAAGCCGAGGGGGTCATCGGTTTTGAGGTCGGTTAAAACTTCCTGAAAGGAATCCTCGTCGGTTAGATACTTAATTCGGGTTGCCGCCTCGATTCGGAAGTGATGATTACATTCCGGACAGACATTGAGATTTTTCTCGACGGTGGATTTGTAGAGCATATGCTCGCATCCGGAGCATCTTATCCAGAGCCCTTCGGGGATTTCTCTTCTCGGCCTTGACGAAAGGCCGTTCCAACTGGATTTTGCTTCTTTGGCCATAATAAGGTACTCAAACTGACCGTCGGTCAGTTTGAGAATGCAAAAATCAAAGTTAAAAATGCAAAACTGCGGAATCCCGACTCTGTCGGGATGGCTATTTTCATTATAGTTTTGTTTTCCATAATTGTGTATCACATAATGGTTTATATCGGTTCTTGGCAATAAATCGGTCAGTCTGAGTAAGGTATATGAGATTTTACCAGAATTTTGCTGCTTTTGCTATAAAAATTAGCTGCAGGCCCCGTTAGATGGAAAAAACTGCGAAATGAATGTACAGACCAAGTTTCGCACAAGATTCCATATAAATCTCTAACGGCCGAAATTAGCTAACGGGGCAGGCGTTGCGGATGGCGTTTATTGCGGCGATACGGTCGGGTTTTGCGAATATGGCGTTGCCTACAACAAGTGTGTCGGCACCGTAGGAGACCACAATCGGTGCTGTTTTGGGGTCTATACCGCCGTCAACCTCTATTCGGATGTCAGGGCCGACAATTTCTCTTATTCGGGCAATTTTTTTCGCCGCCTCCGGCATAAACTTCTGTGCGCCGAAGCCCGGATGGACGGTCATCACAAGGACCATATCGCAAAGGGGCGCAATTTTTTCTACGGCCTCGACGGGTGTTTCGGGATTCAGACATATTCCGGCGGTAACATCAAGCTTGTGCAGTTTATCGATGAGTTTTTCCGGCTCGTCGGCGGCCTCGATATGAAATGTTATGTGATTAACACCTGCTTTAACAAAGTGCTCGGCGTATTTAGCCGGATTACTTATCATCAGGTGGCTGTCGAAAACGAGTTTGCTGTGCTTGCGCAGCTTTGCGATGACGGGCGGGCCGATTGTAATGTTCGGCACGAAGTGGCCGTCCATAACGTCGAGGTGCACGATATTGACGCCGGCTGACTCGACCTGCGCTATTTCGTCGGCCAATCTGGCGAAGTCTGCGCTCAGTATCGACGGTGCAATCTCAATTGTTCCTGCTTTAGGCAGTTTTTTAGCCACGGAGTATTCCTTTTATTTTATAGCCACAGAGAACACAGAGCTCACAGAGAATTATTTTTCTATTTCCTTAATGTTAAGTTTCGTCCTTCTTATTGAGCATAAACCTACGGGTGACTTCGGCTTTTTAATTTTTTAGCAACCTCTTTAGTTCGTTGCATATTCTCATATCCTCGGCCTGGTCGGATAACTTTCGGGCCCAGGTTTTGAGGTAGCTGATGTCAAGTTTTTCCTTATGGCGGAGGATGACTTTCTCGGCGTCTAATAAATCCTGTTTTCGTCCGGGGACAATTTTAAACAGAATTAAGTCCTCAGGGGTAGGGAAAAATGCTTTTATACCATATAAGCGAATTGCCTTTCTCCTGTCAAATGCCTGGCTTTCCAAATCGGTTGAGGCAATAATAAAGTCGATATGAAAATCTCCATAGTTTATCTGGAAGGTGCCGGTCTGCTGTACTGTTCTAAGGCACTTTTTTTTGGAGACTTTAAAGCCGATTTTTTTTGCTTTATCTAAGAAAACAGGGACATCCTCCTGGTCAAGAATTATATCAACATCTACATCGCCTGTAACCCTGGGCTCGCCCAAGGTTCCTGCAGCGATACCTCCAATTATCAGGTATTTGTAATTTTCCCTGTTCAGAAAGGTTACAACTTTTTTATAGACTTTATCTAACAAAACTCTCATATTTTTCGTTTCCTGCTCAGCGCATTTTTTAGGCCAATCGGATTATCTTTAGGGAAATTTTTGCGCCATTCCCAGATAAGCTCTGAGGAAATCAATGCCTCCTCGAGCTGCATTGCCTTCTTCAGGGATAGATTCTTCAGCCACCGCTTCTTTTCTTCGTCGGCCTGTTTAAACCTGCTTTTGTCCAGTAAGCCCTTATTGTTTTTAAGTCGCTTCATCATCAGGGATACTAACAACTAAGCTGTTCACAGTCAAACAAAAATGGCCGCAAGTATAATACTTGCGGCCAATTGTCATTCCTGCAAGGTTGAAATCTATTTTTTACTTTGCCAGAGGAACTATTTTTCATCGAGTATTTCGAGGCATTTGAATTTTTTTCCTTCGAGAAATTCGAGTGATGCGCCGCCGCCGGTGGAGATGTGGCTGACTTTGTCTTCGAGTCCGAGTTTCTGGACGGCACTTGCGCTGTCGCCGCCGCCGATGATGCTACGAGCACCGTTTTGGGTTGCCTTGGCGACGGCAGCTGCAACGGCCTTTGTTCCCTGGTCAAAAGGTGACAGCTCAAAGACGCCCATCGGGCCGTTCCAGACAATCGTCTTTACGCCTTCGAGCTTTTCGACAAATAGCTTTCTGGTCTGCGGGCCGATGTCCATACCCTGCCAGTCGGGCTCGATGTTTCCAGTGACTATCTTGTGCTCGGCGCCGGCCTGGAATTCTTTTGCCACGACCGTATCGACCGGCAGGACGATTTCACAGCCGACATCCTTGGCCTGTTCCAGTAGAGTGGTGGCTTTATCAAGAAAACCGTCCTCGCATAAGCTTTTGCCGACGGCCTGGCCCTGGGCTTTGAAGAATGTATAGGCCATTGCCCCGCCAATGAGGATGCAGTTGACCTTATCAAGCAGATTTTCGATTACGCCTATTTTGTCGGAGACCTTCGCTCCGCCTAATATCGCTACGAATGGCCTTTCAGGGTTGCTAAGCGTTTCGCCGAGAAACTTCAATTCCTTTTCTACCAGAAAGCCGATGACGCGGGGTTTTCCTTCCATCATTAAGGGTACGGTGTACATTGAGGCGTTGTCCCTGTGTGCGGTGCCGAAGGCGTCGTCAACGTAGATATCCGCCAGGCCGGCAAGCTCTTTTGCGAAATTGTCTTTGGCCTGACGCAGCTGTGTGTCTTCCTTGGCCGCTTTGTCCTTTATCGTCTCTTCCTTGTGGAAGCGGAGATTCTCCAGCAGCATACAATCGCCGGTGTTAAGTGCTTTCGCTTTGGCCTTTGTCTCGGCGCCAATACAGTCGTCGGCGAAGATGACTTTTTTGTCGAGCAATTCCGAGAGTCGCTTTGCCACCGGCGCAAGAGAGAGCTTTTCGTTTTTTTCTCCACCCGGTCGGCCAAGATGGCTCATAAGAATTAAGGCGGCGT
>Ga0315533_1002248_pt1 | contig 13700 bp, 7 predicted proteins | sample SalMarSW160130MG_FD_203081 | JGI IMG/M metagenome (GOLD analysis project Ga0315533, IMG submission 203081) | Salt marsh sediment microbial communities from the Plum Island Ecosystem LTER, Massachusetts, United States - Salt Marsh Sediment SW1601-30 ...
TGGGTTAGCGTAGGTGGAATGGCAGTTGGGTCAGATGGCTCAATATACGTCCCCCTGCCCTGCGGGCCCGGCGGTAAACTTGTCGCCATAAGTCCCAATCATACAATAAGTTGGGAATATGCTCTTCCTGTTACATCAGGTATCCCCTCTATTGGTCCCGATGGCACGATCTATGTCATTGCAGGCAGTGGATACGTAGATGGCGATCTATACGCTCTGACCAGCAACGGAACGCTTAAATGGAATGCTGGTAATGCACCCGCGGCACATAGTGTTGCTATAGCCTCAGATGGAACTATTTACTTTTGTGGCGAAAATCCATCCCCACAGGGGAACTTCACTGCGGTGAATCCAGATGGTTCCATAAAATGGACCCTTGACATACCAACAGGCGCTGGTTCACCCCTAATCGGTTCGGATGGCACGATTTATGTATCCGGAGGAAATACAATGTATGAGGGAGCCGTACTCACCGCTGTATATGGCTCTTCGCCTCTGGCATCCTCTTCCTGGCCCAGAGCACGCCATGACAACAGCAACACAGGAAGTTATGGGGGATATTGATATTGCAGGTGGTATTTATTATAGCACCCTTTGCTTCCCGTTGGTATTTCTCACCACGGGAAATGAAAGCGGGTGAAACCTGCCAGCCATAGAACACCCGCCTTGAGCAGGGCGCGTAGCCAAGGCTTTATGCCTTGGCAGGTTTCAATATCCTGCGGACAAGCCGTGAAGGCTTGCCTATGCGAAATCGCTTCCTCCACTATTATCTTTCCATTCTCACCATAGTATTTCTAATCGTATATAAAGGATAGCTTAATTTAGGTTTTTCGTTGCGAATGGTCAAAAAACTAAAGAAGATCCCAATTGCGGTTCTGCTTGTTCTTTTGTCATTCTTCTTTCAATGTGCCAAGGAGGGAATGCCCCCTGGCGGTCCGGAAGATACAACTCCGCCCGAGGTAATTTCAGTCTCACCTAAACCTGACTCCATCGGAGTCGATCTGAATTCAAAAATTGAGATCACCTTCTCAGAAAGGATGCTGGCAAAGAGAACCGAAGAATCGATATTCATTTCTCCACTTCCTGAGAAGCCCTTTGATTTCAGGTGGAGAAGGAGAAGATTGATCCTTACTCCTCAAGAACCTCTGCAACCCGACAGAACCTATGTGGTGTCCATTGGCACGGATTCCCAGGATCTGAGAAGAAACCGCCTGAGCCAGTCCTATACTTTTGCCTTCTCCACGGGAAGCAGTCTGGATTACGGCTCAATCTCCGGAGCGGTATGGACAAAACAAAAAATTGGACTTGGGAAAGAAATGGGTATAAGCGTCTGGGCATACCTTCTTTCCCCGGATAAGACTGAAATCGATCCCGAAAAGGAAAAGCCGGACTATGTTACACAAACCGATAATGAAGGGAAATACAGCTTGAAGAATTTAAGCTTAGGGGGATATCGGCTTTTCGCAGTGCAGGATGTGAATCGGGATTTAGTCTGGGACTGGGAGAAGGAGGCTATCGGCGTGACCACCCAAGATGTGAAGCTGTCCGTGCAGGATATTTCAAAAACTTATGTGGATTTCATCCTAGATAAAAAAGACAAAAAAACACCAGGTTTGCTTGACTGTCACAGCGTAAATAAAAATTTGGTTAAGTTAGAGTTTGATGAAGAACTTAAAGAGCAGTCTATCTTAGATCCATCCAACTTCAAAATCCTGTCCCTTTCAACCCAAAAGTTTTTGAAGGTGAATTCAGTTTTTTTTCAGGATACTGACACCAGAAACATTTTTCTTTTGACCGAACAGATGGATCCGGAACAAAAATATGAACTGAAAGTTTTGGATGCAAGGGATAAGGCTGGAAATTTCTTGGACACTACTTCAAATACCTGTCTATTCGAAGGATCGGAAACCCCTGATACAGTTGGTCCGAAGATCACTGGTGTTTCACCGAAGGATGGAGAGATCAACGTGTCCTTTGATACGAAAATAAAGCTAACTTTTGACCACCCTCCAGAACATCAGAACTTTGAGGCTTTCTTTTCCTTGGTTGATTCGAATGAGATCAAAATAACGGGGAAAGGTGAATGGAGGAGTCCAACTACATTTGTCTTTTCTCCCGATTCCCTTCTGTCCGGGAAGATGAGATATAAGATCCAGCTTTTGGGTAAAGAGATTAGGGATTTGTTAGGAAACATCTCCATGATAGATTCTGTGTTCTTCTCAAGCTTTGTTACTCAGAACCCGGATACCTTAGGTTCAGTTTCAGGGAAGGTGGTGATTGAAGAAAAGGAGGAGTCAGCTACTATAATTTTGACTCTCTGGCACCTGAAGCAAGATAAGTTATCTTATCAACTAACTCTACCTCAATCCGGCCCCTTTCTTTTCGAAAGAATACTCCCCGGCAAATACTTCATGGGTGGGTATCTTGACTTAGATAAAGATGGCGTTCTCTCCCCGGGTCAGCCAAAACCTTTTTTCCCTCTGGAACCCTTTGCCCTGTATCCCGACACCATCTATGTGCGTTCGCGTTGGGAGACTGAAGGTGTGGAATTGAAATTTCATTAGTATTTCGGTTTCATATATACTTGGTTTTGGGATTCAATATTGATACCTTCAAGATTCCTGACCAGGGTAAGTAAAGCGTCTTACCCTTATTAGAAATAAAAGTATCATCAAAAAGCCTATGATTTGTATTTGGTCTCTACATAAAATAAATTTTTTCCACTTGACAAAGTGTGCATTTATCTTAACTTATATCTATAAGGTAAAAATGTGGTTTTTTTATACCTGAACGAGATAGGTAATTGTTTGCAACATTTGAAAAGCTCAATGCATAGTGAGAGGATAGAAGCTGTTTAAAAAATAAACCCGTTTTGATCGGGGTTGATTTGGTCTTCAGTGAAAAGTAGCGATGTGTAAAATCTTCATAAGTTTAGGTTAACATCACACCCATGTGGCAAAATTATTATTAACCCAGATGCAGTGGCACATTTTTTGCGTTTGATCCGAAAGCGAAAGATAAATAAAGAGTCAATTATGAATGAAACTTTAATCATTATCCCGGAGGGGGTAAGAATGAAAAATAATTCTTTACTTATACTGCTAACCATGGTTTGACCAAGTGCTCAGTTGTTGATTTGTAAACCAATAACCTTATCAAAGGAGTTAAAAGATGAAAAAGTGTTTTTTAACCCTGGTTGTTTTTGCGTTTTCAATCTTTGTCTTCAGCACCTTATCTTGGGCGCAGTGCCCGGAGGATCCAAATGATCGTGGAGAGTGCGATACCCTAAACGTGATCTGTCTGGACTGCGAACAGAGTCCTGGTTCTGGACCATACTTAGTTCGCTTCCCTCTTTTGGTCACACATGATCAGATAGATTATATTGATTCCATTGGGGGCTTTGTCATTCCCCTCACCTGGACTCATACCAATCCCACCAAGTATTGCAGCCTCACTTCGTACAATAATGACCTTTGCGTGGGCACAGCCTGCGATGGCCTGCCACCTTGGGTCTTGAGCATCTTCCGTCATGTTATAGAAGATGGAGACACTGTCATGCACAACCGGATGATGGACCTATCCTGGAAACCCTATCCCTATGGTCCGAACAAGGAGGATTGGGACACCAAGATTCTGGAGTTAAATGAAGATCCAACATATATGCATATGGCTCTGGCAACCAGCGGTTCGGACGATCATTGGTGGTGGGAGGGTGATAGAGTTCTGCTGGCCACTTTGACCTTCAGGATAGAAGATACCATGCACGTTTGCCTGGACACCACTTTCTGGCCTCCCAGCGGACACTTGAAGTTCGGTCGATTTGACGCTGAAACCTATGTACCCAGAGATAACCTGCCCCATTGCTTCTGGATTGGTCCTCCCCAGATTCGGGTCACATCTCCCAATGGAGGAGAAGTATGGATAGTGGATGAGACTCATGATATAACTTGGGCTTCTGAGAATTTCTACGGGGAAAACGTAAAAATCGAGTTCTCCGCAGATGATGGGAACACCTGGATGACCATCATAGATGACACGCCCAATGATGGTGTTTATTCTTGGTTGGTGCCTGATACGACTTCAGATATGTGCAAGGTAAAAGTATCGGATGCCGAAGATGGAGAGCCATATGATGAAAGCGATAGCACCTTCTCAATAATATACACCTCTTATTTTACCATTGATGCTATACCGGATACTCAGTGGGTTAAACAGGGGGATACCACCGATTATGAGGTGATCTTGACTTCATCTTATGGATTCAGTTCACCCTGTACCTTGACCATGAACGGTCTTCCACCTCTGGCCACCTACGAATTCGACCCTCTGGTAGTGATCCCCACCGACACCTCCACTTTGACTATCGAAATAGATTCCCTTACCCCTTTGGGCTCCTACGTGTTGACCATAATCGGGACGGAGATGACCAAGCAGGTGACCGACAGTGTGCAGGTGTTACTTTATATTCTTTCTTCTATAAACCGCAAACCGGAGATCTCAGTTCCAGGACCGCAGACGGTGTATGCTGGTCTGCAACTTTGTTTCTCGGTGCTCGCCACCGACCCCGATACTTTGGACACGTTAACCTTGACCAAAACCGGGGTGGGGGATTTTCCGTGTTATCCCAGGGTTTCACCTGCGGTTTGTTATTTCCAATGGACCACAGTAGATGATGATACATTAAATTCCCCCTACCAAGTTATATTTGCCGTGGATGATGGGCGTGATAGCACCGATACTGGCGTGGTGGAGATAACAGTTTTGCCTTATAATGTCCCTCCCTCTGGAATGGAAGGTGACGTTACTGGAGACACCCTTGTAGACCTTACTGATGTGCTCTTTCTGATAAACTATTTATTCATGGGGGGACCACCACCAAATCCTCCATCAGCGGGTGACGTGAATGGAGATTGTTTCATAGGGTTATCAGATTTACTCTGGTTAATCAACTATCTTTATCGCTTTGGTCCACCTCCCCAGATCAGATGCCTTCCCGGAGATTTTAACTATGACGGATATGTTAATCTGTTAGATCCTGCATATTTCATAGATTATATGGCTTTCAGTGGCCCGTTTCCCATTTCCATGAGATCCACCGATGTGAATGCGGATTGCTTTATAAACCTGGTGGATCTGGTATACGAGATCAAGTATCTTTTAAGGGGAGGGGAAACACCTCAGCCCGGCTGTGTTGAACCACGGGTTGGCATGGAAAGGCCGTTGCCTCCTGGTATAGCCGAAGTTGGCTTCTCCCAGTTGAGATATGACCATGTTTCTCGAGTGAACCAGATGCCGATTTATGCCAGCTTTGATGATCCAGTGGCTGGGGTGGAGTTGATCGTTACCTTTGATCCAGATGAGGTCTCATTGTTGCCACCCACCCTCACTTCCAGAACTGAAAATATGGGGTTGTTCTATGATCTGAAGAGGGGAGAGTTGGTGATAGGACTGGTGGATATAAACGGAGTGAACTTCATCCAGCCGGGAGATGGTCCTATCCTTAATTTGAGATTTGTATCCAATAATCCCAAATCCCTTGATCTGAGTAGCATACAGATTGAAAAAGCCACCTTTGTGGACATGCAGGCACGAGAGATGTTAGAGAGGGTGATCAAATAGGTTCAGTTTGTTATAGAAAATCGAATTGGAACTTGAGTTGAGAAAGTTGGGTCCTTCTGTCCAGATTCGGCTCCTGTAACGGGAGGACCCGTTTTATTGTTTCCCCACCCAAAAATTTGGTCAGATTCTTATTCCCCACCTTGAGAATCCTCAGGTAATGTAAATATTGGGGGTGTTGCTCAACTCGTAGAATTTTGGCACTTAGGTTATGCATATGCTCGTATGAGTGCATACGCATCTTTTTAAAATGTCAAGCATTTTCTCTATTCATGCCAAAGGCAGATCCCCCGCCAAAGGCGGGGCGGGCGCCTCTGGCGGACATTTGCTTTTGAGACAATACCTAATCTTGATCTATCTTTCGAGTTGTTTATAAAAAAATCGATTAGCTGGTTACCTTGATACACTTTTAAATATTTAAAAATGCAAATATAGCTTGACATTTAAAAATAAAAGGCTATATCAGAGATAGCAAGGATTTTAGGCTACTGATTAAAATTTAAAGAAAGGAGCCTTAAGCCCAATTGTTTTTTAAGGAGGTTAAAGGAGGACAAATATTTTCAGAAGGGGGGTATTTTTTGGAAAGGAGATTAGAATTATGTTCAAAGGGACAGTAAAGCGGATAATGAGAGAAAGGGGATTTGGATTTATCTCGGCTGAGGATGGAAGAGAGATATTTTTCCATCGCTCAGAACTCCAGGATGTGGACTTCGATAAATTAATGGAAGGCGATCGTCTGGAATTTGGTGTTACTAAAGGGAAAAAGGGTCCACAGGCTATCGAAATTAAAAAAGGCAGCGAAGAGGGGGATTAATCTCCACTGCATTTGACTAAACTAAAACTCCGAATGGACAGATAGAATGAAGATTCTCCTGTTAGTTCCTTCTTTGAGCAAAGAGCGGAGCCGGTTCTTGAGAATGCCTCAGCTTACCTTAGGTGTTATCTCTGCTTTGACTCCGGCTGAGATAGAGGTAGATGTGGTGGAGGAGGAGATTGAGGAGGTCAATTTTGACAAACACTATGACCTGGTGGGAATCTCCTGTATGACTGCAGTTGCTCCCCGGGCTTACCAGTTGGCTTCTATTTTCCGGAAAAAAGGTGCCAAGGTGGTTTTGGGGGGGATTCATCCCACAGTCATGCCTGGTGAAGCGATCGCCCACTGTGATTGTGTAGTCATGGGTGAAGCAGAAGGGTGCTGGGGTCAGCTCCTCAATGATTTTAAACAGAACCGGTTGAAGAGATTTTACAAATCTTTTAATTTTGACTTGGCCAAATTTCCCATACCCAAGCTGAACCACAATCACACTCCCTTTCATGTGACCCCCATCTTCTGCAGTAGAGGTTGTCCCTATAACTGCGAATTCTGTTCGGTTACTGATCTTTATGGAAAAAAGATAAGACACAGAAAAATTCAGGACATTGTGAAGGAAATAGCCACAAGAAGTAGCAAAAAATTCTTCTTCTTGGATGACAATATCATGGGGGACGTCAAATTTGCTAAGGAGTTGTTCACCGCTCTTTCGGATTTGAGAATTCGCTGGGTGGGTCAGGCATCCATATCCCTGGTTAAGGACAACGCTTTGCTAAATCTGGCGAAAAAATCTGGTTGTGCCGGTTTGTTTATCGGATTGGAGTCGGTCTCCTCTGATAATCTTAAGAAGCTCCGCAAGGCTCCGGATAATGCAAAAGATTATATCCAGGCTATCAATATCATCCGGGATGCAGGGATTTTGTTCCATGCCTCATTAGTGTTTGGCTTTGACGATGATGATAAGAGTATATTTGAGAAAACCCTGGTCTTTCTGGAAAAAACGAAAATCCCGAGCGCCACTTTTAATATTTTAACCCCCTATCCGGGCACAGCTATCTTCAAAAGATTCAAGAAAGAAGGAAGGCTTTTAAGCCAGAACTGGTGGGACTATAACCACAGAACTGTGGTTTTCAGACCCAAGAATTTGACCCAGGAAGAGCTGGCAGAAGGTTTCATTTGGTTAGGAAAGAATTTTTATACCAAAGCTTCAATATTTACCAGATTTTTTCATAGCTTTAGTCATCCATTGCTCTATCTCTCTCTTAACTGGGCGCATCGGAACGATTATAAAAGTAAAAAAGCAGAAAATTGCCTCCCCCACCCCTCAGAGCCTTCTCTTTCGCTTCTGCCCGCTGTCCCGGTGGAAACTCCGGGATTAGCAGGTTAATCCGCCCAAGGCTGACTGGCAAAAAGGAAAACAAATAGGCTTACTCAAGTCAGAGGAATCAGGATGTGTGTTAGCCGCTATGTTGGATAACTTCCTTAGGGTCAGTTCGTTTTGTCTCATCGTGTGTTAGAGATATTGGACTAGATTGTTAATACGAAGGACAATAATAAGGGAGGCACGTTGAACCTGACTGAAATGTCCGGAATAGCAGGTGAGATGGTTTACAATAGGCGGTAAATCTGGATACTTGAGCGTCACTTCAAATAAGGCTCTTACTAAGAGGAGCAGGAAACAGTTTACATTTTATTATTCGTATGAATGTGCGTATGCACTCATACGAGCTTCGCATTGATTTTTTCTCCCCCACCTGTTTTGGGCTTGACTTGTCCACAGGATCCAGATTCGGAAAATCCCCCTTTAGCAAAGGGGGATTTAGGGGGATTTTCAAGTTTCAAATGCGTATGCTCGTCCCGCCGTTGGCGGGACGCACATTCATACGAATCCCCCTTCCCCCCTTTTTCTAAAGGGGGGATGTGAACAATTATGGTTCTTCTCCCAAAAAGTTGCTAAAAAGGGTTCGAGGATTCATGGGTTCAAGTCCATTTGGATCCAATCGGATGTTTGTTTTCTAAAGATTTAATCCCGCCAGAGGCGGGAAGCATCCTTTCCACCTCTCCTATGCGAAGCATTCATACGAATATCTTTCTTTAGTTTCTCAAAATTGCACGAATTCTGTGTCTTGAGATCGGCTTTAAGGTAGCGTAAATCACCAGCTAACAAAATTTGAGTCTCCAACTCGCAGTTAGACCCGTAAGCTATATACAATGCTTGTATGTATTCCTGTGTGGTCTTCGGTCCATATCCTTCTGCTATATTAGATGGAACCGATACAGCGGCCCTTCTTATCTGTGAAGTTAGTCCATATCTTTCTTCTTTTGGAAAACTCTTTGTAATCTTATATGTCTCTCCACAGAGCTGATATGCTTTCTGCCAAACTTTAACTCCTTGTAATTCTTAAGCATTTCACTTGACCCCTTGAATCCTTGACCCCTTGAATCCTTTCAATTCATCAACTAATTTGGAGATGACCCATCTTTATTTCTATCATTCTTCCGTCTCCCTTAGGCTGAGCAAGTGGTTGATCTTATCTATAAGATCTTGGGGAGCTACGATGGGTTTAGCAATATAATCATCCGCTAAAGTCTCTTTTAAAAATTTCTCCTTATCTCCTTTCATGGCATGAGCGGTTGCCAAGATGACGGGAATTTTTTCTGTTTCCGGATTTTGCTTTAAGATTTTGGTAATAGCCAACCCATCTATCTCTTTGCTTTCATAGTAACTGTTGGCTAAGGATATGTCCATCAAAATCAAATCCACCTCCTTGGCTTTCGCCATTTCCAGAATTTGATCCACATCCTCAGTTATGATGACTTCAAAATCTCCCTTGCGTTTCAGGGTATATTCAAAGACCTTGGCATTTGAAGGGTCATCCTCTACTACCATGACTCTCTTGTACATCGCCCCCCCTCATACTCATGAAGATTTTTAAGCCCTAAGAACATCTTAGTTTTTTGAATAAATCGGCAATTTTTACGTTTGCTTTAATTTTAATTGGAAAATTGTGGGGAAGGCAAAACTGAATATAAGAAAAATTACGAAAACGATTTCGTTGGAATTTTGAATAATGAATTTTTCGTGTGTTGAAATTGACTTATGGAAAGAGTTGAAATCAACTGGTTCAAATATGTTTTCGTTCTAAGTTGCCCAACTCTAAATCGATTTTATTTACCAACCCTCACGCCCTCATTTATAAAAGCTGGATTGATATAATTTCTTGAGATTCCTTCTAAAATTTGAATCTTTCCGTATTGCAAACTGGAACCTCTTTTAGTCTGTTTTTGATCTCCCTCTCCACGTCCAACATCTTCACACCGGGCGGATAGGTCTTATGTTGCACCCGGCAAAGATCCTGAAACGCTTTAACGATAGCGTCTATTCTAAAGATTTCTCTTTTGCAGACTTCCACAAATTTCTTGATCTCTTCTTCCGACGCTCCTCCATTTTCGTTTACCTGGGACAGAAGCTCAACCTTTCCCAAAAGCACAGTAAGAGGGCTATTCAAGTAGTGCGAGATTGTGAGCACTAACTCGTTTATAGTGCTTAAAGTTGATTGCTTTTTCTCCATACGTGCAGTCCCTTGCACAGAAAGTGCATTTGCAGAAGCAAGTTCGCTATCTAGTATAGAGGACTTTACCCCGACCATATTCTCTCTTATGGATCTTGTGGATTTTCCGCTGGATCCATGGGATCGGGAGACAATCTTCAAAGCTCGTTTCATCCTGAAGGCCTTTTGCTATTTGGGTTGGATTTATTTTGTGATCTCTCTCTGTCCCAGGAAAATGAAAATTCACCCTACCTGGGGGCATGATATTTGCTTTATCGGCATGTTAGCAAAAATGTTTAAACCGCCATGAATATTAAATTGATAAATTGCTGTTTAAAATTTACACAATTTTTCCAAGATTGCATTTCAGAAAGTATTAAAAGTGCTTGACAAAATAGAAAAGTGTTGTTATGAGAAAAAGTTATTATAGTAAGAAAAGTTGTTTGAAACGAACCGCTATCACCGAGGTTGTATTGTATTCAAATTGACTTCGACTAAATAAAACAAATACACGAAGGCTATTTTTATATTTGGATGATAGACTCTTAAAGAAAAGTTTTATTTAAAAAATAACCGAGGAGGTATTATGCGTAGATTGCCACAGGTTTTTTGTTTGAGCGTTTTTTTGTTTTTCTTCTTGTCGGCTGCCAATGCTGAAGATGGTCTTAGTTTTATTCCAGCTCAAATCTCTTCTGAGCTACAGGACAGTCTTAAGAATAGTCCTAAGGACGAGCCCACATTGCAGCAGGTTCTGGATGACTTGGGCTATAATATCGATGTAGAGGATGACCGATTGCCTACTGAAATCTGGGTGGCAATAGCGGGTCAATACAGCCAGGTGATGATGGCTGAACTAGCTGGCTGTGGACCCCTTACTTCCTCTGGTTGGTATGTTGCCGGAAGCCCAGACGATAGCACCGTGATCTTCAGAGGAGCGAATATCCCCGGCGATACTGCCTTCTTTACCATAACCGGGTGTGATTCCAATGGTCTTTTCATCGCTCCTTTTGCAGGAAAATACGATTATTATGTGTATTACACTGAGCCCGATCTCAATCCTGATCTTATGGATCATGCCTGGGTGTATTGGACCAAGGTAAGGCCAAATGAGTTCATCGTCGCCTGGGAGGACTGTTATGAATTAGGCGATGCCGATTACCAGGATATGGTTCTCCTTTACCAGTTGCCCAATCGACCACCAATTCTTTCTGTGCCCGACGACACCACTTATGGTCTATGCTTACCTCAAACCATCTGTTTTGGACCCGTTACTGCCTACGATGAGGATTACTATGATACCTTGTATATAAGTATGATTTCAGGCCCTGGAACTTTTGAGGGAGACTCATGCTATTTCATGCCTGCTGGAGTTGACTCCACCTATGAGTTCATATTTGTTGCAACAGATTGGCTTGGCGCTGCTGACACGCAGAGCGTCACAATCGTGGTGGATGTTAATGAACCCCTTCAGCTTACCTGTCCAGATGATGGAAATGTTCATGCGGGAGATACATTTGTCAGCACTAATTTTTCGGTGACCGATCCAGATGGAGATCTTGCTCCAGTCACCTTTTTGGATATAACTCCCTCTGCCATCAACAGTCCCACCATAGTAAGCAATCATGTGGAGTGGGTCACCACCTGTGCTGAAGATGGAGATTATGTGATCCGTCTGGTGGCAACTGATAATTGTGGAACCAAGGATACCTGTGAATTCACGGTAAATGTTTCCAAAGATTTCACCATCTCAGCCGCTCCAGACACCCAGTATGTGACTCAGGGAGAGGCAGTGGGCTATGAGGTGAAACTAAACTCTCTGTTTGGATTTGATGAACCCTGCACTCTATTTGTCTCTGATTTGCCTGCTCCACCGGATAGCGGAGTTTTTGATGAGGCTGTTCTTACCCCAACTGATTCTACCACCTTGAATGTTTACACCACAGCGGAGACCGACACTGGTTGGTATACCCTGACCATAACTGCGCAAAGGATGCCTGGTGCAAAACCCAATGGTCTCGAGCACAGCATCCAGGTTGTGCTGAAGGTTGAGGAACCGGGCGATGCCGGAGATTGGACTGATAACCCCAATGCTCCGAAGAGTTTCGCCTTGTTCCAGAATCAGCCGAATCCATTCAACCCGGAGACTAAAATCAGCTACTATCTCCCCAGGGCTTGTCAGGTCAAGCTGACCATATATAACGTGCTGGGACAAAGAGTAAAAACCCTATTTGATGGTCATCAGGATGCTGGAACGCAAACCTTGCTCTGGGATGGTAGAAGCGACGATGGTGTTCAGTTGAGCAGTGGGATTTATTTCTATCGGTTACAGGCGGATAATTTCCATCAGACGAAAAAGATGACATTGGTGAAGTAACCCTTTTGTTCAATCGACTCTGAAAAATAAAAGCCATCTGGTTTGGCTCAAGTCAGAGGGCTTTTTTATCTATATGGATCTTAAATCGACAAATTGGTGTTCAAAATTTACACAATTTTTAGAATAGCATCTCTAAAAAAAATAAAAAAAACACTTGACAAATGAGGGCAGGTTATTATATTAGGATCAGTAGCCTTTGTATTTAGTAATATACCTTCACTATAAGAAAAGTTGTCCGAAACATACCGCCACCGTTGAGGGTGTATTGTATCTGAATCGACTTTGACTAAGCAAAATAATTTCGCTCTACGGAGAATCTTATATTTAGATGATAAACGCTTACAGAAAATATTTATCAAAATAACCGCGGAGGTAATATGCGTAGATTGCCACAGGTCTTTTGTTTGAGCGTTTTTTTGTTTTTCCTCGCCTCATCCGCTGGGAATGCGGAAGGTGGTTCTGGTTTTATTCCTGCTCAAATATCACCAGAACTACAGGACAGTCTTAATAGCACCAAAGAGCCTACCCTGCAGCAGATTTTGGATGACTTGGGCTATGATATCGATGTGGCAAATGACAAATTGCCCACAGAGATATGGGAGGTGATATCGGGCGATTACTATGAGGTAATGCTGGCGGAGGTGGCTGGTTACTCCGATCAAACCTCCTCCGGATGGTACGTGGCTGGGGATCCTGACGATACCACCGTCATATTCACGCCGGAAAATGTTCCTGGGGATACTGCTTACTTCCAAATAACCGGCTGTGACTCCAACGGGTTGTTCATCGCTCCGTTTGCCGGGGGCGGAAAAAGCGACTACGTTTACTACACTGAAGACACACTGAACCCGGATGGTATGGATCATGCTTGGGTGTTCTGCAGCGGGCAGAGACCAAATGAGTTCATCATCGCCTGGGAAGACGTAATAAACAACGGCGACAATGACCATAACGACCTTGTCCTGGTTTATCGGTTGCCCAATCGTCCTCCAGTGTTGGTGGTTCCGAGCGACACCTCCTATTCCTTCTGCGAACCCGAGACCATATGTTTCGATGTAAGCGCGTACGATTTGGATTATTGTGATGACACAGTAGCCATAAGCAAAGTGCAGGGTCCGGGAACTTATGACGCAGGGACCTGTTGTTTTCTGCCCGCCTCAGTTGATTCCGTATATGAATTTGTGTTCGTGGCAACCGATTGGTTCGGCGCGGCAGATACCGACACAGTAGTAATTACAGTGGACATCAATGAGCCTCCCCAGCTTACCTGTCCGGATAATGGCAGTGTTCATGCCGGAGATACATTTACCAGCACTGATTTTTCGGTGACTGATCCGGATGGTGATAC
>Ga0315533_1002249_pt1 | contig 13688 bp, 10 predicted proteins | sample SalMarSW160130MG_FD_203081 | JGI IMG/M metagenome (GOLD analysis project Ga0315533, IMG submission 203081) | Salt marsh sediment microbial communities from the Plum Island Ecosystem LTER, Massachusetts, United States - Salt Marsh Sediment SW1601-30 ...
TGAAGGAGGTATACGCGGTGAACAGGAGGCACCCGGACAACGCCAGTATGCCCATCTGGGCCCAAGGGAAGGCCTTCTCGGAGCCAATCCACACGTAGCCCTCGACGACCCCGTAGAAGCTGCTGCGATCCTGCCAGGCACCGAAGTTCTCAGTCAACAGGAGGAACACGCCGATCAGGCTCACCGCGAGCGATGCCGTGTAAAGGTTTCTCTTAGAAGTGCTCATATGAATGGTTTGAATCGGAGAGAGATAAAGATTAATGAAAAACGCTCTTAGTAAATTTATTTTGCCCCGACATGGCTCAGGTGGTGTATGGAGAGACTTCTAGGCGTCGTTCGGCTGATGATGCTTGAGCGGGCTGCATCGGCTGTTACAGTGTGATAGTCACAGGGTTTTTCTGTTGGCTAGTTTTCACGTATTTTTTCGTTGAAGATAGAGAAATGCTCCCAAGATGAAGTTGACTCTCGGCACTCTCCGCATGTAGTCGACGTAGACATCACCGAACTTCTCGACCAGCCTCCTGTCAGCGTATATGCACTCGACGTACCACGTGACGACCACCACCGCCCCGGCGGCTACGCTCGCCCAGTGCTGCGTCACAAGCATCATCGAGACGGCTATGAGGATCCCCGCGCAGTACTGGGGGTGCCTGAGAACCGCGTATATCCCCGTGTCCACCAGTTCCGTGGTCTCGATGTAGCTCTTCCCCTCAGGCACCCCGCCCTCCTTCTTGAAGGCGTACATCGGGAGCCACCCGAAGACCCCGGAGAGGAACAGAACGGCCCACCCAATGTTGGCCAGCGTGTCCAGGTTCATGTTGTTGTAATGGGTCCACGCCATGTAGAACTGATAAAACATGAGAGGCGTGTAGATCAGAGCGAGACCCCAATCCCTGAGCTCCACGTTTGAACCTCCTTCACCGTGTTTACCGTTTAAGCAATTATAATGTTAACCACATCCAAATTAAGCCCGTCTATCCATGATAGTATCCATAATCTTAGAGCTACGATGGACCTATGATTCCTCAGTCATTCTTGTATTTCCAGTATTTCTGTATAACACAGAATATTAACCAGAACCCTGTTTCCTACATCCATGGTAGACATCTTACATGTATTGATCCTCGGGTTATCTGTTCTTGGTCTAGTATTCGGAGCACTTGCCTGGAGAAACAGGGAAAGTGGAGATCAGGTTGAGATCAACTATAGAGCCTTTTTCGTTCTGGGGATCACTTTCTTACCGACGGGTGTAACCCTGTTTGCATCGACGGGTAACCCGGGTTTCTTAGGGATGAGCGGCTTGGGGGCGGTCTACCTGGCGATCGGTTTAGCGAACAGAGACAAATGGAAACAGTGAAACAACCAGGCCATACCTTTTCCCCATTTCTGAGTGAAGATGTGAGTTATTACGTCAAATAAAATAAGTACTCTTCACATCACCAATTAGTGGGTGCTGTTAACATGAAACGTGTGTGGAAACGTCTTCTTGTCATGGGACTATTCATCGGAGTCCTGGCGTCGATTCCTTATTATATGCACGCGGAAGGCGTAGACTCCGATGAACTAGACTATGACAACTATATTGCCATTACAGTTTATCCCGATGAAAGCATCGTCATGACGCTCCGAGGAAGCCACAGCGACAGTTTCTCACATTGGGAGCAGCGGTCAACCCTCATTGAACTCGATCTGAACCTTGACGTCACCGCAGCAGAGGAGGATGTCACCACAATAGAAAGCGAGATCCATGTCCGGTTAAACCCCTCAGATTACGCGAATCTGGCGAACCTCGACCTGGACCTGGAGGGCCACAGCGGTGACACCTATACAAACGTGACTGCCCTAGTCGACTACCCGGGGTATCTGGGCGTCAACGGAAGCCTAGGGTTCGTAGTCGTGGAGCCACCCTACGGGTTCGTGTTGGATCTTGTGCTAGAGGCGAAGCTGTATTACACCTACTACCCGAGGGAAGACCTGCAGATGATCATAGGCATGGTTCCGTTGCTTGAGACACAGCTGGCATCCGAGATCATGGCGGCGTCTGACGGGAACATCGTGCTAGAGAAGCTTGAGCTTCTAGACTATGAGGAGGCACCGGACCACGCGTCGTTTACAGCGTGTCTGAGGCTGTCGGGCGATCTACAGGAGGGTTTACGGTCTGCGCTCGAGGGGATGGGGGCAGAGCTTACTCCCCCTGAGGAGCCTGAAGAACTTTCAGCGTTGTCGATAGAGTCGATTGACTATCACATCACGTTCGACGGCGCCGCCCTCTCGCTTCAAGCCGACGCTGGAGGAACCGTCACAGGAGACTTCAACGGCCAACTGAACATGCTGAAAGACATGTCTCTAGAGGAGCTACTGGAAAGCGAGGGAATAGACGACGACGATAAAACACTGGTAGCCCGCGCGCTGCCGATAGACCTGCATGTGCAGCACCTGCTGATTGAATCGACTTCTACGTTTGGAGAAGACGTTGTCACGTCAACGTTTTCCGTTGAGGGCCTAGGGTTAGAGCCTCCGTCTTTCGAGACGCTCCTGGTTTTCCTGGAAGAACTGTCGAAGAAAGAGTCACTTGAGGACTTCAAGCTGGTGCTTGATGGAGGAAGTAGCAACAACCAGTACGTGGCTTTCATCGTGCCGGCTGAAACCGAGGAACCCATACTAGAAGAAGAGGAGAGGGTAGTCTGGGACATGGATGACATCGAGAATCTTGACGACGTGACATATGAGGTGAAGACCAAAGGGCTTGGCACGACAACGATCGTCGTGGCCTCAGCAATTGGACTGGCAGTGATAGGAGCAGCTGGCTACTTCTTCATGAAAAAATGATAAAGATGAAATGGTAATCCCTGACGGCCCCGCGGCTTTGGACACGATTTCGTCAGGTAACTCGTTTTTTCTTGATTAGGGCTACTGAACCCTCTGCCGGGGCGTAGAATGTCTCGACCCGGTACTCGTCGCGGGAGATGCCGTCGACCATCCTGCCTACGCCCGAGAAGCCGACGTTGTGGACGAAGACCCCGGTCCCGTCGTGTATGAGGAGCGACGAGTTCTCCCAGTCGCTCACAGCCTCCCTGAAGGACTTGCCTCCGTCGATGAAGATCAGGTCCATCATGGGTAACGTCTTGACGGCCTCGGGGAGCGTCTCCATGGTGTCGCCTTCGATGAGCCTGTACCTGCACCCCGTCTCATCCAGCCTCCGCCCAACACGGCTGGCGCTATGGTGTGAGAAGAAGTCGAACCCATGGTACTCCACCTCGTGGGGGGGCGCGTTCTTGGTGGCGGCCTGGACCATGCTTCTCGCGTTCTCGCCGTTGTAGACCCCGATCTCCAGTATCTTCCTGCACTTGTTCTCGCGGATAAACTCATTCAGATAGGAATGCGATCCATACCAGGGCATGACACTTACTCACCTCATATGAAAGGCATCGCATGGGAATAACGTTTTGAATGGCTCACTTCTAGTAACCATCTTTTCAGTTCCAGAGCATCTAACGTCTGATCCTGTCATTTATGGTAATTTGTCATTGTTAATGTTATAATTAACCGTAACAAGTAATGGATGGTGTGCATCGTTGCCTTTTGGTTATAATGGGAAAAGACTCGTAGTTGATCTTACCAACATGGAGATCCGATCCGAGGAGCCGGACGAGGTCTGGTATCGTAAGCATCTGGGCGGCATGGGCTCCGTGGCCTATCATCTCCTGAGCACGGTTGAGGCGCAGACTGACCCTCTGGGGCCCGACAACGTGCTCATCATGTCCACCGGGGTAATCACCGGGGCTCCGTTCTCGGGGAGCGGACGCAACGCCGTGGGAGGAAAGTCTCCGCTGACCGGAGGCTTCGGGGAGGCAGACGCAGGTGGGTTCTGGAACGCGGAGCTGAAACACGCGGGGTTCGACGAGATCATCTTCAAAGGCAAAGCCAGTGAGCCGGTGTGGCTCTGGATAAACGATGGGGAGGCCGAGCTGAGGGACGGTTCATCTCTCTGGGGCCTAGAGGTCGGGGAGTGCCAGGACGAGATGAGGGAAGCGACGGGGGAGCCCCAGGCCAAGACCGCTCTCATCGGCCCAGCGGGGGAGAGGATGGTCCGCATAGCTTGCGTCATCAACGATCTGAGCCACGTGGCTGGGAGGAGCGGGATGGGGGCGGTCATGGGGTCCAAGAACCTCAAAGGGGTGGCCGTGAGAGGGAGAAACCCTCCGGAGCTCGCAGACCCTGACCGGGTGAAGGAGCTGGCCCGATCCCTCGTGAAGAGGGTGGAGACCGAAGCCAGGGGCCTCCACGAGTACGGCACGGGGGCCGCCATGGACGCGTACGCCAAGACGGGTAACCTCCCGACCCGTAACTTCAGGGACGGTGACTGGCCTCACGCCAGGGAGATCGACGCCATAGCCATCAAGGAGAAGCACAGGGTGGGCATGGGCACGTGCTACAGCTGCGCCGTGAGATGCAAGAAGGAGGTGGAGCTAGTTGAGCCTTACAGGGTGGAGAGAAGGTACGGCGGCCCAGAGTATGAGACCCTGGGGGCGTTGGGCTCCGATTGCGGGGTCTCGGATCTCCCCGCCATCTGTAAGGCGAACGAGCTGTGCCAGAGGTACGGCATCGACACCATCGGGGCCGGGACCACCATCGCCTTCGCCATGGAGTGCTACGAGGAAGGCATAATAGACGACGAAACTACGGGCGGAGTCAAGCTGAACTTCGGTGACGCCGAGGCGATGCTGAAGACCGTTGAACTGATCGGGAAGAGGGAGGGGATCGGTGACATACTCGCGGAGGGCAGCAGGCGCGCCTCCAGGGTGTTTGGAGAGGAGTCACGGAGATACCTGGTGGAGGTCAAGGGGCAGGAGGCTCCCATGCATGAACCCAGGCTGAAGAGGGGGCTTGGCCTCGGGTACGCGGTCTCTCCCACCGGGGCAGACCACTGCCACAACCTCCACGACACGGTGATGAACGCCAGAAGCTATGACAGCTTGAGGCCCCTCGGCATATACGAGGAGGTGCCCGTATACAGCCTGGGTCCGGATAAGGTCAGGCTGTTCAGGAGCCAGATGCAGATGAGGGTCCTCGCCAACTGTCTCTCCGTATGCCAGTTCCCACCATGGAGGTTTATCGAGTACAGGGACCTGGTTCAAGCCGTCACGGGTTGGGACATCTCCATGCATGAGCTGGTGCAGGTGGCGGAGAGAGCCCTGGCCCTCGCGAGGATATTCAACCTGAGGGAGGGCTTCACGAGGGAGGATGACTGGCTGCCGCCGCGGTTCTTCCAGCCTCAAACGTCGGGCGCCTTAAGCGAGACCAGCGTAGACCCTGACGAGCTCAGGAAGGCCATAGACACGTACTACGAGATGATGGGCTGGGACGAGAACGGGGCACCCACCGAAGGAACGTTGTATAGACTGTCCATCGGGTGGGCGTCCCAACACCTTCAGTAGGGAACTCGTGTAAGCCTCCACTTTTTTACTCGCCTTCATCGATGTAACGCCCCCGGGAGGGGGGGTAAATAGGTAAAAACACTTATTTCTACGCCTTTTAGAGGCGAAAAACCCGTTTCCCGGGGGTGAGCCAGGTCTTAAACTACTTCGCGGGTTATGGTGCGCGTGGTAATTTCCCTGAACCTGATGAGGCTCTGGATGAACTGCACGGCCTTCTTGGCGTTGAAGGGCTTGCAGCTGTAGACGTCGATGGAGGCGGTGCTGGTCTCGGTGAAGGTGTGGACGGAGATGTGGCTCTTGTCTATGATGACAAAGCCTGTCCACCCCGGGTTCTCGGGGACTCCCTCCACTATATAGGGGCCAGATAGTATGTTCATGTCTATGAGAGGCGGCGTCTCCTTGAGGAGCCGCTCGACGGTGTCCCTGCCGACCTGCTCCTCCGTGACTCCGTCCACCATTAGGTGTAGTCCAATCATGCAGTGGGGACACGGGAAACCGTCTTATAAACCTTCACAGAAGTCGACCTCATGAGGTTCGGCGGCGCACGGGTCACGCTCGTCAGGGGCTCCACATGTAACTTAGACTCCCCTAAAACGCTTATCCCAAGTAAGGCTGCAATAATATTGAATTAAGTATAAGCAAATATGCATGCGTGGAAACCCATTTTTCAATCAGGATCGAAGATTTTATCCACAATTCATCCTGACTCAAATATGACTGACAATAAAGCAGTAACTGAGGCTTTCTGGAAATCAGTAAATGAACGAGATTGGAGTTCTTTTCTAGAATATCTTACTCCAGACTGCGAATACGTTTATGCTAAGGCTAAGGGAAAGGAAGCGGTTCTGCAACGTTTCAACCAAGGTGGAGGAGTGGAGATGGATTTCTATCAAAAGGTTGAGCGAATTACTGCTGAGGGTGATGTTGTAATGATAGTAGTTTGGGTTGCTGGAGGTCTAAAGGTGGGTTTACGGTTCAGGTGTGTCTAAGATGTTCCCTGTGACGAGGTACGTGGATGACCGGATTAGTGGCTAGCGTGATAACTATGTATTCAGGCTGGAGACCGGGGAGATAGTTGCCGCCTACAAGGATGAGACGAAGCGTATGCAGTTTGAGGATAATTCTATCTACATTCTTTACAAAGCCATCTTCCGTCAATATTTTCTAGGCTCGAATAGTTATTACATTCTTCACAAAACCCAACGAAGCTTTTCCTATCCTCTGTATAACTGGAAGGAGGCAACTGAAGTCGAGTATGTTCTCGAATCAGCAGGTGAAGTTCAGGTTCAACTCGGGCAATATCCGACTCGGAAATAATCCCTACAACGACGCCCTCATTTATCACAACCAACCTACGTATTTTTCTGTCACGCATTTTCTCAGCGGCCTCTTCTATACCTGCATCTTCACTTATTGTAATCAAAGGAGAACTCATTATCTCCCTAACCGCCGTGTCATTTGGATCTAAACCTGAGGCAACCACTTTCCTCATTACATCACGATCGGTAAAGATACCAATATAATCGTCTCCGGTTTTTATCAAAATGGAAGAGATGTCTCGTGTGGACATAATTCTTGTTGCTTCAACAACACTCGTTTCGGGCAAAATACTGATAATATTTTGAGTCATCAGGTCTTTAACTGTGATTATCTTCTCATCGCGCTCTAACGTACCGTCCATCTCCATTCTTTCAATTGTTTTCTTCATATTTAATTATTTAATTTAAATAAGATATTTGTTTGAAGTATTTTTTTACTTTTTAGTAAACAGGAAAAGGGCAAGCGACGTTTAATCATCCTCGATGGAATAAACGGTATGATACCTATTTATGGAATCACTCCCATCACATAACTAGGTTTAATGATTGTGAGAAAAACACTATCAGAACTCGCCGAAACAGAGATAATCAACCTTTCCTACACCCCGAGAAGCGTCTTCAACCCTGTCGACCCAGCCAGCAAGATACTAGCCTACTTTAAAGACACAGGACACTACGAAGCAGTGGCCAGTGACGGAGCCAACACAGGCCTCATTACGGTACGAGACCTCCTAGGCGTAGAACACCCAGAAAGAACCAATACCAAGAGTGTCTGGCATAAGATTGGCGTCACGGATATACACTACACTGTGTTACAAGCCGTAGAGACCCTCATCGATAACAACGTGAGAGCCCTACCACTAGTAGAAAATGGCGAGATCAAAGGCATCATAAGCCAAGTGGACCTATTAAAAGAGTTAACAGAAGTCAACGAACTAGGACAAATAAAAGCCAAAGACCTCATGAGAACACCCGTAACTACTATTGACTCAAAGATCGGCAACGACCATGCCCGCAGCTTGATGCTAGATAAAAATATCAGCCATATACCAGTCACCACAGACGAAAAACTGAATGGCATAGTGACAGCGGAGATACTGGTCCACACCTTCATAGTCCCTGCTTCACGGATGACCACGGGACACCTGAGCGGTCAGATGGTGCCCAAGTTTTCAGGTCAAGTCAGTGGTGTAATGGACACCCAACCTCTCAAGTTGGGGCTGGAGGCGAATGCCCTGGAAGTGGCAAGGGAGATGACTAGAATGAGCAAGAGCGCCTGCCTCATAGTTGATGAGCAAGACAGGGTGCAGGGTATCATAACACCACGAGAGCTTCTGCAGCCTATTTATGATCTTCGAGGTGAGGCAGAGTTACCCGTCTATATCGTCGGGCTTACAGCAGATGAGGATTGGTTTGACGCCGCTGTCGCGGAGAATAAGATACGCCGCGTGGTGGAGAGAGCACAGAATATGCGTCCGTATCTTCATGAGGTAAGGGTTCAAATAGAGAAGCAAAGTACTGGCGGAAACCGTACGCGTTACGAGGTAAGAGCCCATATATATACAAAGCTAGGGGGCGAGACAATCCACGTTAAACAGGAGGGGTGGGATTTGTTGGAAGTATTTGATGATCTCACTCAAGCTTTAGACCAGATATTAAGAGATGAAAAACAGGAGCATGAGAAGAAAGCCAGACACAGTAGACAGAGAAAACCTAACGCCAACTTCAATCCTAAACCCGTCTAAATATAAGTCTCAGATTAACACCAAATAAAACGAGCAATTCATGAGCACGAATCCCAGAGATCAAAGGAAACACGGAATATAATACTTATTATAGATATCAAAATAGTTGCATTGTTCCATATGAGGCAAGGATATTGAAATTCTCGATATAATTATCAAAAACTATCATATACATTTCACGAAAAGTGAGGTGAAGGCGTGCATATCCATCCAAATATTAAAGTATTTCTAAATTTAAAGAAAGCTTATTTTTTTGGTGAGCGTCTATTTTGAAAATAAGCAATAAGAATTAAAGGTATGAATAATAATCCCAGTAGAACAGGTATGGCGATATTCGGTTTTTCATTTTGAGCAGGGACCACTTGAAGAAGGCAGGGGAGAAGAAGATAATATGAAAATAGTAACATGCTTCTCTTCTATTATTTTAAAAGATAAACATTTTGAAAATAAAAGCGTGCGCCAAAAAAGGAAAAATATCGAAAATATCTAACTAGGGTAAACCGCATACCCGCAAACCCCTTCTTATCTATAATTTTATTCCCTCCTTCTTAGGAGTTTGATCTCATCTTTAACACATAAACGCTTAAACCAATATACTTATAAGTGGATAAGCACATAATATGTAATGTAGATAAGCAAGGTGAAACAAAGATGATGACAAGAGCAACAAACAGCGAAGGCATAAGACACTTTGCTTATTGGAAAAAAATCTAGCGCTTGGCACGCAAAAAAAAATTGTTGGTGATTAAAGTGGGTAGAATCAGCGCGGTGCTCTCCGATGAGCTGGAGAAGAAGCTAAGGTTTAAGGCCATCGAGGTATTCGGAGGAAGAAAGGGCGACCTATCCAGAGCAGTCGAAGAAGCCGTAAAAACATGGGTTACCACAGAAAAATAGGCAGAGCGAAATAAACCCCAAAAGAGTAGCACCAAATAGATAATGGGTCTAACCCCCCTCCGCACGCGGTACAAGATAAGCGTATTACCATAAGGAGCGCGCGCGGAACAAAACTGATTACCGCATTTTAGTAAACGGGCTAAAGTAAACGTAAAACGTGAAAGGAGAACAGAAATATGATAAATAGTATTCAGGAGCAAGAGACGCGCCGTTTAAACATTCTCGAAGGAATAATCGGTGGCTTAGCATACTCAAAGATCGCAATAAAACTAGGGGTTTCCCAATTGGTCGTGAAGAGAGACCTATATAGAATGCGGCACAACAGGGACCCAGAGCTCAAGCAGGCATACAGGGAGGCTCAGGAACAGGTCCAGGCGAAGAAACAATTAGTCGCTAGCTCACTCGGTGAGAGGTTCCACCGTATGACGGGGATGACCTTCAAGGAGAAGACGTTCAACAACATGATGAGCTTTTATAAACCTGAGCTCAGGAAGATACTTAACGCTGAAAACGAGTGCGCCGCGATTAGAGACCTGCCTAATAGCGTTAGAAAAACTTTGAAGCGTAATGGAATCATCGCTCAGGGATGGAAAACTCCCGAAATCACCGCACACGCCCGTACATATTTAACAGGTGTGCCATCTGCGAATAGCTAAACATGTATGAGCTTGAACACTTCCATATCTCTTCGAACGATGTGGGTGCAAGCAAAATGAATCAAATAATAAACAAAAAAGCCCAGGATATGCACAGTTTAAGGTTTGCATGCGCAGAGGTACGAAAACACCTACCACAAGACCTTCTATCAAAAGTTACGATGTTGCATCAAGATTCAGGGTATGTAACCATAAGCCCAAGAGAACTATCGAGCCTTGATTGGCGTAATATGAATGACCATGTTAAACAAATGGGCGGTCTTTGGATCTCTAATGATAGATTCAGTCATTGGAGCATCCCTTTCTCCAGAACAAGATAAAAACAGCTTCTAAAAACGACGTATCTTTTCACGTGTACTTCTCTAAACACCAAAACACCCTGAAAAAATACACATACGAAGATGCTAACTAGATGAAGATGATTAGAAAAGACTGGAAGCCTTTGATATTGTTTTTTGCTTTTTATCGAGTTCCTTGATGAGAGCAAATAAATTCTCCATGTCATCTCTGCTGACTTTGAACTCATGGCCGTATGGACAAAAGTCATGGATAACGCCTTTCCCGTTATTTTCATTAAAAACCAGTGGATAAAGCCGGCATCCTTCAGGTCTGAAAGAGTATATTATACAACCGTTATCTCCGAGAAAAACGCATCTACCATTAACGTTTTTCAATTGACGTTCTCTTCTTCGTTTCACGACAAAATCTTTGATCCTGTATCTCTGCTCTGAGATTCTCTCTATATCAAAACTCGTTAGAGGCATACGGGTCTCTATGCAGCATTTGACACAGCTGTGAATCGTGCATGGGATGCCGCTGCTCGGGATGTCTCTTAGATTCATTATTATTTTTAGTATCGAATTCTTTGTATTCCAAGAGAAACGTCTCCTCAAATATCAATCATTTTTATCCTTTAATATAGCATCTGGGATTCTTTGTTCGCGAACTCCACACCCATTTAGAAGACATCTAATTAAGCGCACCTGTATGCACATGATATTATATGTAATCACTCAGTTATCAGTATTAATGGCTGAATATGTGAAAAGGGTTCACAGTGAACAACCTGATCAAGAGGAATACTATCACTGGCACAGAGAGTGTCCTGACTATCCACGAAGAGGAAAAGAGACTGCATTGATATTCAAAAACAAGCCTTCCCATATTCCACCATGTCCAAAATGCACTCAGCTAGATAAATAAGAGGAAGCGATAACGCTGCACGCGCATGTTAATTGATAATCCAAATACAGTTATTCCAAGTAACTAGTAACAAGGATAAATGTTTAAAGTGCTCTAATCACGATGGCTCAGCACAAACTTAGTTAAGCTTCAACTGAACCAAGCCCTCTCCTATGCAATACCACCCACATTATGAAGTAAAAGCAGCTGTCTAAAAGCAACGTTTTTCTTGTGCGCAACAGTCCTCATCAATTCATGGGTATACCCGAGAAGATCAAACAGATCGAGGAGGAGATGCGCCGCACCCAGATCAACAAGGCCACGGAGCGGCACCTCGGGGTACTCAAGGCCAGACTCGCCCGACTCAAACGCATGCAGGAAGCACAAGCCTCCAAAAGAGCCGGAGGCAACGCCGGCTACAGCGTCAAGAAGAGCGGGGACGCCACCGTGGTGCTCCTCGGGCTACCCAGCGTCGGCAAGTCCACGCTCCTGAACCACCTCACGGGGAGCAACAGCAAGGTGGCCGCCTACGACTTTACCACCCTCACAGTCATACCGGGCATACTCAACCACAAGGGGGCCAGGGTACAGGTCCTGGACATCCCCGGCATCATCAAGGGCGCCTCCGAGGGCAAGGGCCTGGGGAAACGGGTACTATCCGCCGCCCGCAGCGCCGACCTCCTGCTGGTGATGCTGGATGTGTTCAACCCAGACTCCAGGGAGATACTCCTGGACGAGGTCCGCGCCATAGGCATAAGGCCGGACGAGGCTATGCCAAGGGTCAACGTGAAGAAGCGGTCCTCGGGCGGCGTCACCGTCACCGACTTGGCGGGCGCAACCCACGTGGACGAGGAGGGCGTGAAGCAGGTCCTCCGGGAGTACGGCCAGCCCAACGCCCACGTGATGCTCCGCGAGGACATCACCTACGACCAGCTCATCGACGTCCTCATGAAGAACCGGGTCTACGTCACCACCCTCACAGTGGTCAACAAGATCGACATGGTGGACCAGAGCTACCTGACCGACCTCAAAGAGTCATTGAAGTTCGAGTTCCTGCCCATAAGCGCCGACAACGACGTCAACCTGGACCGGCTCAAGGACCAGATATACCGGAAGCTAGACTTCATACGGGTGTACATGAAACCCAAGGGCGAGGAGCCCGACTACGGCGAGCCCATGATCATAAGGAACGGTGACACCGTGGAGGACGTCGCCGACAAGGTCCACAGGAGGCTGAAGGAAGAGCTGCGGTACACCCGCATATGGGGCAGAAGCGTCAGGTTCGGAGGCCAAAAGGTGAGGCTCACACACCCCCCAATGGACGAGGATATAATCACCTTTTACTCCTGATCAATCCGTCACTGGAAACAGGCAGTTAGCTAAATGCAATCCAAAAATTGATTCACATTCTACCCAGCCGCCGTCATAAACGTCATAAATTCGCCAAATTATATGTAACAAACTCCCCACCCGAAACGATTTTCCTCCAATTACAGGTCCCCTGAAACAAAGTGGATAACCTTATGCGCTCCAACCCCACAGAACACATGAAAAGCAATGGCTAAGATGGTGGGACTCGTCGGCAAAGCCAACGTAGGCAAGAGCACGTTCTTCGGCGCCGCGACTCTCAAGCCCGTCGAGATCGCCGGGTTCCCATTCACCACTATAAAGGCGGACAGGGGCGTCGGCTACATACGCGCCCCATGCGTCTGCAGGGAGTTCGGCGTACAGGACAACCCCCAGAACAGCGCCTGCGTTGACGGCGTCCGACTCATACCCGTCGACCTCATAGACACGCCAGGCCTCATCCCCGGCGCCCACCTGGGCAAGGGACTGGGCAACCAGTTCCTCGACGAGGTGCGCCGCGCAGACGCACTCATCGTCGTCGCTGATGCCTCGGGCGCCACCGACCTAAACGGCCAGCCCGTCGAACCCATGACCAACGACCCCGTCGGCGACGTCCAGATGTTCGAGGAGGAGTTCGACCTCTGGCTCCGGGCCCTCCTCAGGAAGGACTGGGACAAGATAAGCAGGACAGCCCAGAGCAGGAAGGAGCACGTCAGCCGGCACCTCGAGGAGAAACTCACAGGCCTCGGCATCGGCAGGTACCAGATAGCCCGGGCGGTGGACCAGGCCGAGGTGGACGGCTACAACAGTGTCAAATGGAAGGACGACGATTTCAACCGCTTCACAACCCAGCTCCGCAAGGTGAGCAAGCCCCTCATAGTCGCCGCCAACAAGGCCGACAGGGACGGAGCCGAACAGAACATCGAGCGCATGAAAGAGGCGGGGTACAGGGTCGTCCCCACCTGCGCCGAGGCCGAGCTGGCCCTCAGACGCGCCGCCGAGGCTGGGCTCGTCCAGTACACCCCCGGCGACCCCGAGTTCAACGTCGCGTCCCCCGAGAAGCTCACAGACGGACAGCGCAGAGCCCTCGAAACGATAAAGGAGAAG
>Ga0315533_1002250_pt1 | contig 13684 bp, 7 predicted proteins | sample SalMarSW160130MG_FD_203081 | JGI IMG/M metagenome (GOLD analysis project Ga0315533, IMG submission 203081) | Salt marsh sediment microbial communities from the Plum Island Ecosystem LTER, Massachusetts, United States - Salt Marsh Sediment SW1601-30 ...
TGCTCAATTTTATCTATGTTATCTCACCACGCACAACCCATGTTCCAAAAATACCGATGCGTTTTAGCTGTAAAAGGATATTTATGAGATCAGTAGATCCCGTGAACGGTTACTCTTATGGTTTGTGTAATAAAATCAGATAACCAGGTTGTGCCTTTTGGTAAGCAGGGTAAATTCCCCTTAGCAAAATCGTATTAAAAAATGTTCTATTATAATACTATACCTTTTAGATTGTTGATATCTGGCAGGTAAAACCCGAGCCACTCCTGGATATTTTTCCGCACAACATTGTGGAGATTGAAGGTATTGGCAAGATATTCAAACCTGTTTTCCTGGGCTTCGCTCAAGAAAAAGTGTAGTTTGTAAGACAATACGAAATAAGTTGTTTTAGAACCAACGACACGCTAGCCATGGTCGGTGGCGGATTCTTGGACGGATACGCAGGAAAAGCTAATAATTGCAGGACATAATAAGCTAAATAGCGCTTGACAAAATAAGCTAACAATGATACAACTAAATGAGCTAAATTTGGTAATGCATGAAAAGCTAAAAATGGTACGGCGCAATAAGCTAACGAAAGCACGAGAGCTATGGCAAGCCCACATGAAAAGCTGGCCGAATCCCTTGCGACCCTAAGAGCACTGCAAGACCGCGGTGTCGTCGCCGTGCGTTCAGGTGATCTGACCAGGAGGCATCGGGAACGCCTGGTCAAAAACGGCTTCTTGCAAGAGGTCATGAAGGGCTGGTACATCCCTGCCCGCCCGGACGAGGCCACGGGAGAGAGCACGGCATGGTACGCATCGTTCTGGGGTTTCTGTGCAGCCTATTTGAAGGAGCGTTTTGGGGCAAATTGGAGCCTCTCTCCTGAGCAGTCACTATTGCTGCATGCCGGGAACACGACGATTCCACGCCAATTGCTTGTACGCTCACCGATGGCCCGCAACAAAATCACAACGCTGCCGTATGATACGTCGTTATTAGATACGCGTGCGGCCCTGCCCGAGGCTGGACAGATTGCAGAGAAGGACGGCCTGCGTCTGTTCTCTGTACCTGCGGGCCTGGTGAGATGCAGATCTGGATTCTTTAGACAGAACGCGACGGACGCACGCGCGGCTCTGTCCATGGTGCATGATGCATCTGATGTGCTTGCATTACTCCTTGAAGGTGGACACACCACGGTAGCCGGCCGTCTCGCAGGTGCGTTCCGAAATATCGGACGTGACCGTATTGCCGACGATATTGTCAGAACAATGCAAACCGCAGACTACAACATTCGTGAAAAAGATCCATTCGAAGACACAATAAATCTGATCCTGCCAGTGCGTGAACAGTCGCCGTACGTGAACCGTATTCGCTTAATGTGGCAACAGATGCGAGAACCAATCTTCAAACAATTTCCGTCCGCCCCTGGCCGGCCTTCCGACATCGCTGCCTATCTCAAAGCAGCCGATGACATTTACATTTCGGACGCTTATCACTCATTGTCCATTGAAGGCTATCGGGTTAGCCCTGTGTTGATCGAACGGGTCCGCATAGGCGAGTGGAATCCGGATGAAAACGAGGATGACCGCGAACACCGTAATGCCTTAGCCGCACGCGGGTACTGGCAGTCCTATCAGGCGGTCCGCGAAAGCGTACGCAAGGTACTGGAGGGCAATAATCCCGGAGCAGTTGCCGATGATGATCACGGTGCTTGGTACCGTGAGATGTTTGGGCCGAGCGTAACAGCCGGCCTTTTGCGGACAGCAGACCTCGCTGGCTACCGCAATGACCAGGTATATATCCGCCGCTCAATGCATGTGCCACCACGCCATGAAGCGGTGCGGAACTGCATGCCGGCATTCTTTGATTTGCTGAGAGAAGAGCCGGAACCATCGGTGCGTGTTGTTCTGGGGCACTTCGTGTTCGTATATATCCATCCGTACATGGATGGCAATGGCCGTATGGGACGATTTCTTATGAACGTGATGCTCGCTGGGGGCGGGTACCCCTGGACCGTTATTCCACTGCAAAAGCGAGACGACTATATGGCTGCGTTGGAAAGCGCGAGTGTGGAACAGGATATCGCGCCGTTTGCAATGTTTCTTGGGCGCCTTGTTTCTGACAGTTTAGAAGGTAAGCCAGCGCCACAGGTGCCTACCAGATAATTATTGATATTGAATTGATAAGAATTCCCTTTTTAAGAACGGATTAAGTGAACACCCTGAATTGTGTATAGGCTTCAAATGCAGCCCAACATATGCAAACTCAAATAAACGGAGATGGTTAGCATCCGAATAACGAAAGCGTAGTTTCTTGTTCAGAGTGTTCAGAGGGACGTCCCTGATGCACCACATAGTAAAAAAATATTCAATTATAATACCATACCTTTTAGATTGTTGATATATGGCAGCTAAAACCCGAGCCAGTCTTGGATATTTTCCCGATATCACAACATTATAGGAATTGAAGGTATGGCAAGATATCTGGAATTAGCGACTGAAATCGTTTTGGAACCTACGTTCCCATTTATACGACCTTAAAAGGCTCATTTCGGGGTCAAAAAAGCGGTTATAAGCCCCATTTGGGGCTCCTTTTTCATGACTTCTCAAACCATTTCAATCTGTTGCCTTGGTCCGACCCGGGACCCGGCGGGACCCCGGTGAGCGGAGTCTTTACAGCCGTGTGTTTGTGCCGGTTCACGCCAGGAAGGGCATCGGCTTGGCATGGCTCTATGTTGGTGGTCATCAGGTTGAAGGCCAGATATCCCCAACCAGCAATTCCAGTTGGCCATCACCGAGTCAATCAGTCTAAGTCGGTAAAACCCATAATACAATCGGAAATCGCGCTTGACAATAGGCCTTCGTCTGATATATTTTATCCTTGTTTATCCTGGTTTGTCTGGATGAAAGGCCAGTGAGTCTGAGTCTGGTCCATGGCAAACCTAACCATGAACCGATAGCAGAAGGCCATTGCGAGACAACCTATGAGGCCAAGTATGAGTGGAGACAAATGATGGAAGATCGATGGTTCTCCGTAGACGATATTGCGGCTTATCTCGGCATCAAGCGGGATACCGTTTATAGATGGATACGTGAAAGAAATATGCCTGGGCACAAGATCGGTCGCTTGTGGAAATTTCGGAAGGAAGAGATCGATGAATGGATGCGAAGCGGTGGTGGCGCAGAAGAGCGCAAAGACGGTGCCAAGGAATGATGGGGAGAAGGATATGAGTGAAGTGAATCTGTTCCGCATCAAGAGCGATACCGTTTAGGGTCTCGAGGGTGGGCAAAATCGGGAAAGGCCAGAAATGATTAGGCATCAGAATCAGAGGAGAAGTTGCGCATGACATCATCCAGCCTAAGAACATCCGGCATTTGGGACAACCACCATCGTGGATCAATTGGTGATTTTCTCAAAGAGAAGATCCTTCAAGGCTCAGATCTCTCATTCGTCTCCGCTTATTTCACCATTTACGCCTATGCTGTCCTCAAGGAACAACTCGACCAGATCGATCATCTTCGGTTTCTGTTCGGAGAACCACAATTCATCCAATCACTTGACCCTGACAAAACAGAGAAAAAGGCCTTCAGGATTGAGGACGACGCCCTTTCGCTGTCCAACCGTCTTGAGCAGAAACGCGTGGCGAGAGAATGCGCTGACTGGCTGAAAGCGAAAGCAGAAATCAGATCGATTATCAAGCCTGGCTTCCTTCACGGCAAGATGTACCACATGGACAACAATGGCGTTCAAGAAGCCATTATCGGAAGCTCGAACTTTACGGTGCGCGGCCTTGGTCTGGGCGCTTTGGGCAATAACATCGAGCTTAATCTGGAAGTTGATAGCACCAGAGATCGAAAAGACCTTAAGAATTGGTTCGACGAAGTATGGAACGACAACACACTTGTTGAGGATGTCAAAACGGATGTCCTGAACTACCTCGCACAGCTATATGAGAACCATTCCCCGGAGTTCATTTACTTCAAGACCCTCTTCCACATCTTTGAGGATTACTTGTCCGAGGCAGAACGTGGCGGCCTCCTCGACGAGAAGACCGGCTTTTTCGAATCCGACGTATGGGACATGCTCTATGAATTCCAAAAGGACGGCGTAAAGGGCGCGATTAACAAGAACTTGAAGCATCACGGTTGCATCATCGCAGACAGTGTCGGCCTGGGGAAAACTTTCGAAGCGTTGGCGGTCATCAAGTACTTTGAACTTCTCAACGGTCGCGTGCTCGTTCTCTGCCCCAAAAAGCTAGAGGATAACTGGAAGGTCTACCGCGACAACGATACACGCAATCCCCTCCTCAGGGACCGGTTTGCGTTCACTGTGCTGGCTCATACCGACTTGGGACGGGATGCCTTCGAGACGCACAATTGGGGCAACTATGATCTCGTGGTTATTGATGAGTCTCACAACTTCCGCAATAACGCCCGGGGCAAGGTTCAGGAGGACGGCACTCGCAAGACTACGCGTTACGAGTTTCTGATGGAACGGGCTCTTCAGGAGGGCGTGGATACAAAGGTGCTGCTGCTCTCGGCGACCCCGGTGAACAACAGCCTCAAGGATTTGCGAAATCAGTTCCTGCTGATCACACAGGATGAGGACAAAGCCTTCCACGAGTCTCTTGGCATCTACAGCATTGCCCAGGCGATGAAGAATGCACAGACCCACTTCACCCAGTGGGCGGACCCGAAGAAGAACCCTGAACGTAAGGTCAGCCGCCTGCTCGACGCCTTGGATTCCACATTCTTCAAACTGCTTGATGAACTCACGATTGCACGGTCCCGTCGACACATCATCAGCTATTACGGGACCAGGGGTATGGGCGAATTTCCTAAAAGACTAAAACCGATAGCCCTGTATCCGACTACAGATATCAAGGGATACTTTCCGTCCTACGATGACCTGCATGCGGCCATCTCCGAATACAAGTTGAGCATCTTCAATCCGTCCGCCTATCTGGAAGACGCCCATGTAAACCGCTACATAAAGGACGGAGATCAACTGGTCCTTTTCAACGATCAGAGAAGGCGCGAGTCCTATTTGATTGGCATGATGCGCACAAACTACCTGAAGCGGCTCGAAAGCTCCGTGCACAGCTTCGAGGTATCTATCGACCGAACGATCAAAAAGATCGACGACCTCTTGGAGAAGATCGATTATTTCGAAGGTAACTTCGATGAATACACTCAACCGGATCTGTTCAAGGAACAGGGCGAGGAAGAGGAGGCGGAACTGCTGGAACGTCTAATGGTAGGCAAGAAGCTTCCGATCCGGTTGGAGCACCTGAAACGCAAGGAATGGAAAAGAGACCTCAAGAAGGACCGCGCACAGTTGATTGCCATCCACGAGAAAGCTGCAGCCGTCACTGCAGACCGGGACGCCAAGCTTCAGGAGTTGAAGCGTCTGATCCAGGACAAAATCAACCACTCTATTAACGACAACAATCGAAAAGTGCTGGTTTTCACCGCCTTTTCCGACACCGCGCAATACCTCTATGCAAACGTGAAGGACTGGGTGTCTGAGGAGATGGGCTTGCACTGCGCTCTGGTTACCGGCACCGGCGACAACCGCAGCACCTTCAAGCAGGTCGGCTATGCCCGCCAGACCGATTTCATCTCCATCCTGACCAACTTCTCACCCCGATCCAAGCTCCGTGAGAAGATGCCGAACATGCCGCAGGAGGGCGAGATCGACATTCTCATAGCTACCGACTGCATTTCGGAGGGCCAGAACCTGCAGGACTGTGATTACCTGATCAACTATGACATCCACTGGAACCCGGTGCGGATCATCCAGCGTTTCGGCCGAATCGACCGCCTTGGCAGCACCAACAGGCAGATTCAGCTCGTCAACTTCTGGCCCACTGACGACCTGAACAAGTACATCAACCTCAAGGACCGCGTCGAAGCGCGTATGGCGATGGTAGACCTTGCTGCCAGTGGTGGAGACAACCTTCTCGATCCCGATCAACTCGAAGCTCTGGTTGCTGAAGAACTGACCTATCGTGAGAAGCAGCTCATCCGGCTCAGAGATGAGGTGATCGATCTGGAAGAGATGGACGACAACGTCTCACTTAGTGAATTCATGCTCGACGATTTCCGGGTTGAGCTTATGAACTTTCTGGTCAGCAACCGCAAACAACTGGAGGAAGCCCCGTTGGGCCTCTATGCCGTGACACCGACGCTTGATGAAATGAAGGGCGCAACATTGTTTGACAAGAACTGGCACGAGATCGTGAAGCCCGGTCTAATATTCTGTTTGCGGCACAAGCACCCGCCGCAGGAGAAACGATCCTCCAATGTTAACCCGTTGGGGCGGTATTACCTGCTCTATATCCGGGATGATGGCACCGTCCGCTTCACATTTACGCAGGCCAAGAATACCCTTTCCATGTTCCAGGAGCTCAGTGTCGGGAAGGCCGTGCCGTATCAGGCGCTTTGCGACCTGTTTGACCGGGAGACGGAAAACGGCGCGAAGATGGAGAAGTACAGCGATTTGCTGGCCAAGGCTGTCAACGCAATCGTCCGTACGTTCCAGAAACGGACTGCTGCCGGGCTGCAATCCGGCCGGGATTTTGTGATCCCCGACAAGCAGGAGCAGGCCACGGAGTCATCAGATTTCGAACTCATCACCTGGCTTGTCATCAAATCAGGGAAAACTGATGGCTGATCTCAAAGCGCTCATAAAACAGGGTGAAGGTATTTCCGTTGAATTCAAGGAATGTCGGCGTACCCTTAACCGGGATGTTTATAAAACCGTGTGCGCGTTCCTCAACCGTCACGGTGGAGACCTGCTGCTTGGGGTTAGTGATGCCGGTGCAGTGACCGGTGTTGATCCCGACTGCGTTGGGCAGATTAAAAGAGATTTTGTAACGGCCATTAACAATCCGCAGAAGATCAGTCCGGCCTGTTATCTGTCAGTCGATGAAGTACGGATTAATGGGGAAACCGTACTTCACATTTTTGTTCCGGAGAGCTCTCAGGTACACCGTTGTAACGAGCGCATCTTCGACCGGAATGAAGACGGCGATCTGGATATAACCGATCACACACGCATGGTGAGCGATCTGTACCATCGCAAGCAGGCAACTTATTCTGAAAATAAAATTTATCCTTATGCCACGCTGGAACATCTCAGGAAAGACCTGATTGCCAAGTGCCGAAAAATCGCAGGTTTGCAACGCGAAGATCATCCGTGGCCGGCCATGGATGATCTGGATCTGTTGAAAAGCGCTCAGCTCTATCAAACCGATCCCGAAACCGGGAAAAGCGGTGTGACCCTTGCGGGCATTCTGCTGTTGGGCAAAGATGACGTTATCCTTACCGCTGTGCCACACCACCGCACCGATTTGATTCTACGCAAGATTAATCTCGACCGTTACGACGATCGCGATCTGGTCTGTACAAATCTCATTGAGAGCTATGAGCGGATCATGGCCTTTGTGGCGAAACATCTGTCCGACCCGTTTTATCTTGAGGGAGATATGCGGATCAGCATTCGCGACGCCATCTTTCGAGAAGTGGCTTCCAATATCCTGATCCACCGGGAATACATGAACGCTTTTCCGGCCAAGCTTATTATCGAGCGGGGCCAGGTCCGCACCGAAAACAGCAACAAGCCCCACGGATTCGGTCTCATCAATCCCGAAACCTTTTCGCCCTTTCCCAAAAACCCGGTGATTGCCCGTTTTTTCCGGGAAATCGGCCGAGCGGACGAACTGGGCTCCGGTGTGCGGAGGCTGATGAAATACGGCAAGGCCTATGGCGGAAGTGACCCTGAGCTGATCGAAGGCGATGTTTTCAAAATCATTGTCAAGTACCCCGATTTCGATATACGTGACGATCAAGGCAGACAAGCCGGGCCAGAGTCGGGGGTGCTAGTCGAGGTACAAGTCACCCCTACAGTCACCCCTACAGTCACCCCTACAGTCACCCCTACAGTGCGGGCACTCCTGGAATGGCTGCATAAGGCTGGAGAATCTGGTAGCACAGAAATCCGCAAAGCTTTCGGGCTTAAAGACCGTGTACATGTCCACAAAAGCTACCTACAGCCAGCCCTTCAATCGGGATATATTGAAATGACCATCCCCGACAAACCCAACAGCCGTTTGCAGAAGTACCGGCTGACAGATGCCGGGAAACGGTTACTGGAGTCTGCGCAGAAATAGTCGAAGGGTAAGAAATGGAACTGAAAACACAGTTACAACCATGAACACAGACAGAAGAAAACAAATAGAAACAGCGCTCCGGGCTTTTTCCGGTTCCGACCTGCGCACCGCGTCCATTGGTCTACTCAACAGCCTGGGTTACCAGAGTGAGAAGACCCTCGATCTCGACAATACACCGGACGCCTTCCGTACCGAGTTCGACAAACGTGACCGGGAATTCCGCAAAGACAAGGCCCTGTTCGAGCGCTGGAAGTCAGTCGAATTCCTGTTTCAGATTACCGATGACGAGGTGCGTGTCGGTGCGCAGGGCACGCTTTTTGATTCCGGTTATGATCCCGGAAACTACCAGTCCTATCTGTTCTTCGCCCTCGACCTGGAGAAAAACCATTACACACGCACCCACCTCGCAGACATCACGCGGGAGATTAATCTACTGTTCGAGATGCCCGCCATGCTTTTCATGCGGCACAACGGTGCGCTGACGTTCTCGATCATTGACCGACGGCTGCACAAGAAGGATCAAAGCCGTGATGTGTTGGAAAAGGTCAAACTGATCAAAGACATACGCTATCAGGACCCACACCGCGCACACATCGAAATCCTGCACGATCTCGCACTCCAGTCGCTGATGGCGAAGCACGAGTGCAGGGACTTCAAGCAGCTTCACGAAGCATGGCGTACCACGCTCGACACCAACGAACTGAATAAGAAGTTCTACCGTGAGCTTGCGGACTGGTACTTTTGGGCGCTGGATCATGTCGAGTTCCCCGCCGATGTTGAGAGGGACACGGCCACACGGAACGCAACCAATGTCATCCGGCTCCTTACCTGCCTGATCTTCTGCTGGTTCCTCAAGGAAAAGGGGCTCATCCCTGCCGACCTCTTCAGTGAACGCAAACTCGCTGGCGTCCTCAAATCCCTGAAGGACGACGACAGCACATTCTACCAGGCCATTCTCCAAAATCTGTTCTTCGGCACACTCAACCAGCGCATGAATACCGGACCCCAGGAGAACCGGAAATTCACGAATGCCGGTCCTTTTCTCGAGCGCAAGGACGAGTATGGTATTAAAAATCTGTACCGCTACCAGCAGCTGTTTGCCATTGCCGAAGAAGAAGCGGTTAATCTGTTTTCAGACATTCCGTTCATGAATGGGGGTCTGTTCGACTGCCTGGACAAAGAAGATGACTCCAGCAAGGTCATCCACGTTGATGGTTTTACCCGCAACACAGTGAAGCAGCCCAAGGTTCCCAATTTCCTGTTCTTTTCCGACTACCGAACACTCGACCTAAGCAAGGCGACCGGCGACAAGAAAAAAAAGAATGAGAAAGTGCGGGGACTCATCAACCTGCTGGACAGCTACAAGTTTACCATTACCGAGAACACCCCGATCGAAGAGGAAATTGCCCTCGACCCCGAACTGCTCGGAAAGGTTTTTGAAAATCTCCTGGCCAGTTACAATCCCGAAACAGGAACCACCGCCCGCAAGCAGACCGGCTCTTTCTACACACCCCGCGAAATCGTCCACTACATGGTCGACGAATCCCTGATTGCGTATCTGGAAGGCCAGTTGAAGGCGAAGGTGCCGAAGCTCGCGGAGATGAAGGATCTCCAAAACCTGCTCCGGGAAGTCTTTGCCTACACAAAGAAAGCCCATCCCTTCGATGAAGAGGAAGTCGAAGCCCTCATCGACGCGATCGACACGTGCAAGATCCTCGACCCCGCCTGCGGCTCCGGTGCATTCCCGATGGGGATTCTGCACAAACTCGTGTTCATCCTCGGCAAGATCGATCCGCACAATGAACGCTGGAAGCAGAAGCAGATAGAGAAGGCTGAACAGATCCCGGATGTATCAGCACGTGAGATTGCGGTCGGCGCTATTGAGAAAAACTTTGAGACGAATGATCTCGATTACGGGCGCAAGCTATACCTGATTGAGAACTGCATCTATGGTGTGGACATTCAGCCCATCGCCATCCAGATCTCGAAACTGCGTTTCTTCATTTCCCTCATTTGCAATCAGCGCACCAACAACAACAAGGCCCAAAACCGTGGCGTCCGCCCGCTGCCAAACCTCGAAACCAAGTTCGTTGCCGCCAATACACTTATTTCCCTGGACCGCGGGAAGGGTCAACAATTGCCACTGACCAACCCGCGCCTGCCCAAACTGGAGAGGGAGCTGGCAACCGTACGCCACAAACATTTCGCCGCCCAGCGCAGGCGTGACAAGCTCGCCTTGCAAAAGCGAGATGCTGAAATTCGCAAAGAAATAGCCGACGTACTCACAGGCAGCATGAGCGATGAAGCCTCTCACCGGCTCGCTGCATGGGACCCGTATGATCAGAATATCTCTTCAGGTTTTTTTGATCCAGACTGGATGTTCGGTGTGCACGGCGGCTTCAGCGTGACTATTGGAAACCCGCCATACGTTCGGGCAGACGAACAGTCTGAATGGAACCAGTTACAACGCAAAGCTATTCTCGCCAGCAAACAGTACGAGACGCTTTGGGAGAAGTGGGATCTCTATGTGCCCTTCATTGAACGCTCGTACAAGCTTCTCAAGCTCAACGGTGTGACTTCCCTTATTGTTTCCGACGCCTACTGTCACTCCAAGTACGCTCAGAAATCACAGAGCTGGTTCCTGCAGAACAGCCGCATTCTTCGCCTCGACTTTTTCGGCACGATTAAGATCTTTGATGCCGGTGTCCATAATATGACCTACTTCTTCCAACGTGCAGACGGCACACGGAACAAGCCTGAAAGACGAGTGCATAACCCGGAATTCGGCGAGATCAAAGCATTGCCCACTGAGAAACAGGAGAATCTGACGTATCGGGTCTTTTTCCCAGAGGAAAGCATGGATGCTCTGCCTGGCATACCGGTTTCTGACATCTTCTACGTTACCTATGGTCTTCGTCCTAGTAGTGACGAAAATGAGGCAAAAGGAGAATTCAAGACTGCAGACTTGGTTTCAGAAACTCGCGACGAGATTCATTCAAAACCCTATGTTGAGGGCAAGCATCTTTCTCCGTGGTATCGAACAAGTTTCTTGTGGTTGGAGTGGGGAACAGAGAGAGCACCAAAGCGATTTTGCCGCCCAACTTTTCCAGAGCTATATACAATGCCGGAAAAGCTCCTAGCTCAACGTAGCCCAGGTCCTGATCCGCTTGTGTGTTATGATGACGAAACGCTTGTGTTTTCACCTGCAAGTGTTGGTTTTGTTCCATGGAATCTTCTTAAGAACGTCCGAAATCGCTCTATAAAAAAATCCGCTCGTTACCAAGGTGAGAAACCATCACGTCCTGACCTGCCGAAAAGAGAGGCTCTCGAAGAGACGAGCCGCCGGTTTTTTGTCAAGTATGTCCTTGCAGTGATGAATTCCACGGTAGCTCACAATTTTCTGCGGGCAAACAGACGCAGCAATATTCACCTGTACCCGGACGACTGGAAGAAACTCCCGATCCCGGATGTGCCGGTAGAAAAGCAGGATCCGATTGTCGCGCTCGTGGATCAGATCCTTGATCTAAAAAAGAAAGACCCCTCGGCTGATATTTCCGCGCTTGAGGAAAAGGTTGATACAATGGTTGCCAAACTCTATGGCGTTGCTGAAGCTGGAACTACTACCGCGGAGGAGTGAGGAACATGAATAACAGTAGCAGGTCATCCTCCGATTTAGTCCATCATGCGTACCGGCTTCTGAAACAGGATACCTACTACGACAAGAGGGATCTGTTCCTGCGAGCGAATGTCGGCGGTTACGAGGCGAGCGACTTGTTCCATAAGCGGCAGGACGCGTTGGCCACGATCGTTGACGACCTGCGTAAGGGGGCACCAAGCCTAAAGTCCCGGCGAGCGATTAAGGTCTATCTGACACAGAACCAGGTGGCAGAGATGTTCCAGACGCGTAAACAAACCATAAGTCAACACGTGAAAGCGATTTATTACTCTGGCGAATTGGAACCGGCGGCAACTGTCAAAAAATTTTTGACAGTTCGCCAGGAGGGTTTGGAATGAGCATTCAACACGTCAATGCCATTTAAAGCTCCCTTAAGTTTTTAAAATTCACGATAATATAAAGACTCGGCTAAGAAACTGAAAGTTCCAGATATCCCTCCAGACCCCCAGGATATCAGCCGGCCAGAAAACCTTTGATATGCCTGACAGATCCGCGTTTGCCCCTGATTGCAAATATCTGCTATCTATCTGAAATTGATACAACCTCTGAAAATCTGTGATAATCTCTTCATATGAAAACACCGATCTTGAGCCTTTTGACGGAAAATAGGATCGCAGATGTAATAGGCGGGAATTTTATGCATTCCGTAAGTATGCATAATTCTTTATCAATACTGAAATTTCTTCAAAATTCAGCATGCTGATGATGGGGCAGAAGGAATTTTTTGATAATTTAATTGTATAGAATTTCCTTTTTGGACGCAGATGAACTCAGATTGTAAAGATTTTAAATATAAAGAGCTAATAGAATATTTATCTGCGGATATCAGCGAAAATCTGCGTCCTAATTTAAAATGATTTTTTCCGATTATATCCCCAGTATATCAATATGCCCTGGTCCCCCACACAACATTCAATGAGTTAGCATAGTCTATCCATAAGGCCATGAGCGATCTTCTAAGCAAACAAGCCGATATTTCAGTCAATTTAAATTGAAACAGCCTTGACATTCGTTCATTTTTCTGTATAATTGACCCATGAAAAGATTCATAGAGGAAAATTTAATAAAATGGAAAGATGAGAAGGCGCGTAAACCTCTTATTCTTTCAGGGGCTCGTCAAGTTGGAAAGTCCTATGTAATTGAACAAAACTTTGCTCCTCATTTTGAGAAGTTATTGACTATCAACTTTGAAAAGCAGCCCGAATTCAATAGCTGTTTTGAATCAGGATATGACCCTGCCACGATCTTGAGAAGGATAGAAGCGCTTGCAGGGCAGAGATTAAAGGTTGGAAGTACGCTTGTTTTTTTTGATGAAATTCAATTTTGTCCTGAAGCTATCATTTCTCTTAGATATTTTTATGAAGAAATGCCGGACCTGCACGTCATTGCTGCCGGTTCATTGCTCGAATTCACTATTGAAAAAATTTCAGTGCCTGTTGGAAGAGTTACATTCCGACACTTAGGTCCCATGTCATTCGAGGAGTTTCTATATAACTCAGGGAACCAATTTCTTCTTGATGAGATAAGGGAACATTCTATCAGTATGCCATTTCCTGAAGCGCTTCATAACAGGGCCATTTCTTTGCTTAAGGAATATATGGCTATTGGCGGTATGCCTCAGGTTGTAGAAAGCTATATCGAACATCAGGACTATTTACGATGTCAGGAATTACTATCCGACCTTCTTGAATCGTATATCAAAGATTTTCCGAAATACAGTTCAAAGTATTCTGATTTGAAATACATTGATACGGTATTTTCCAGGATTCCGCATCTTGTCGGCAATCAATTCAAATTTGTTCAGATTTCCCGTGATGTTCAGTCGAAATATTTAAGGGATGGGCTTGATTTAC
>Ga0315533_1002252_pt1 | contig 13681 bp, 10 predicted proteins | sample SalMarSW160130MG_FD_203081 | JGI IMG/M metagenome (GOLD analysis project Ga0315533, IMG submission 203081) | Salt marsh sediment microbial communities from the Plum Island Ecosystem LTER, Massachusetts, United States - Salt Marsh Sediment SW1601-30 ...
AATTTCTCGTTGCCCTGAAAGGTCACCCCTGGATTGAAATTGCTGCCCTTGCTGCCTCCGAGAGGTCAGCAGGGCGCAGCTATAAGGAAGCCATAACCGATGCTCAGTCTGGAGCCTTGCGCTGGTTCTGCCAGGAGCCTCCGGTAGAGGAGGTTATGACCATGCCCGTCCAGAATGCTATCGAAATGGATATCTCCGCCCTGGATATTGTCTTTTCTGCCATAGAGTCCGACCAGGCAAAGATTCTGGAACCGAAATTTGCCAGCGACAAGGCGGTTATAAGCACGGCCTCAGCCTTCCGCTACGATGAGGATGTGCCTATATTAATTCCGGGCATTAACTCCGAGCATGCCAAATTAATTGATGTCCAGAGAAAAGCCCGGGGATGGAAAGGCTTCATTACACCTATTCCCAACTGCACCACTACCGGCCTGGCGATAACTCTAAGACCAATTTGCGAATCGTTCGGCGTAAACGCCGTTATAATGACCTCCATGCAAGCCCTGTCAGGCGCAGGCAGGAGCCCGGGAGTAATAGGCCTCGACATCTTGGATAATGTTATTCCCTTTATCGCCGGGGAGGAAGAAAAGGTGCAGCGGGAAACGCAGAAGATCCTGGGCAGTTTCGCTGGTAATTCAGTCAATCCAGCTAAGTTCAATGTAAGCTGTACCTGTACCCGTGTCAATGTCCGGGAAGGACATACGGAATCGGTCTTCGTCTCTACCCAAAAAACCTCTGACGTGGACGAGGTCGCCAGGGTCATGAGGGAATATGTTGGCTCACCCGGTGACACTGATCTGCCTTCAGCCCCCAAGCACATGATAATAGTCCACGAAGACCCGTTCCGACCTCAACCAAGGCTCGACCGTGATGCTGAGGATGGCATGGCCACCGTGGTCGGCAGAATCAGGAAAGACAACGTCCTGAAAAACGGCGTCAAATATGTTCTGGTATCCCACAACACCAAAATGGGAGCAGCCAAGGGGGCAGTTCTTGTCGCCGAACTCCTTATCAGAGACGGGTATATTCCCTAGTGCTAAAGTGGGGTCAACTCTATTTTTCTCCCCAGGCGGCTCTCCCCACCAAGATTGCTTCGGCACTACTGTGCCTCGCAATGACGCAAGGGAAGGAGATTGATTCGACTAACTTCGCTAGACTGGCAACAATGTAGAGGCGAAGATAAATAGAGTTGACCCGCAATACTCTGTCTGCTAGCCTTGGCAAGTCTGCGTTCAGATTGCCTTCTGTACTATTTTCGTGATAATGGAGGTTTTCTCTTATGCCAGTCAGTTGCTTGCTCATAGGCGAAGGCGATACGCAGCAGTATTTCCTCGCTGAAAGGCTTGCCCATGATTTGCATACCTATAGGTAGATTATCGGCAAAACCGGCGGGTATGGAGATAGCCGGGATTCCAGCTATGTTTATGGGTAAGGTGCATACATCGCTTAGATACATCTGCATCGGGTCTTCTAACTTTTCACCCAGCTTAAAAGGCACTATTGGCGAAGTTGGGGTGACCAGGGCATCATATTTTTTAAAGGCTTGGTCAAATTCCTGTTTTATCAGTGTGCGCACCTTCTGTGCTTTAAGATAATAAGCGTCGTAATAACCTGCGGATAAAGCATAAGTGCCCAGCATTATACGCCTTTTAACCTCAGGCCCGAAGCCAAATTGCCGCGTCCTCTCCGTTGTCTCGATTACGTTACCGGCATCTCGCTCGGAAAAGCCGTATCTTACTCCATCGTAGCGAGCCAGATTCGCTGAAGCTTCGGACGGAGCAAGTATATAGTAAGCAGCCAGAGCGTATTTAGTATGAGGTAGAGAGACTTCCCAATCTATTTCCGCACCCAGTTCCTGGAGTTTATTTATAGCCGCTTGCAAAGCCGCTCTTACCTGGTTCTGCACGCCCTCACCAAGATATTCCCTGGGAATGCCAATCTTTAGTCCCCTGATGTCTGGAATTAGTTGCTGGGTGTAGTCCGGGACAGGATAAAACACTGAGGTTGAGTCTCTGGAGTCATACCCGGCAATGACGTTCATCACTAAGGCGCAGTCAGTGACATCCTTGGTTATTGGCCCAATTTGGTCGAGAGAGCTGGCGAAAGCAACCAAGCCGAAGCGGCTGGTCCGACCGTAGGTTGGTTTAAGTCCTACCACGTTGCAAAATCCCGCTGGTTGACGGATGCTGCCCCCAGTGTCAGAGCCCAGAGCATAGATAGACTCACCTGTGGACACAGCAACTGCTGAGCCACCGCTGCTACCTCCAGGGACCCGACTTAAATCCCAGGGATTGTAGGTGGGGAAAAAGGCGGAGTGCTCCGTAGAGGAGCCCATGGCAAACTCATCCATATTTGTTTTCCCTACTATTACCGCCTTCTGTGCCTTCAGTTTCTCTATTACTGTAGCATCATAGGGAGGGACGAAGTTTTCCAGCATCTTTGAACCACAGGTAGTTCTTATCTCCTTGGTGCATATGACATCTTTGATTAAGGTAGGGATGCCGGTTAACGGAGTAATTTCATGAGCAGTTTTGATGTAATTATCGAGTTTCTCTGCCTCTTTCAGGGCGATGTCTTCAACAATAGTGACACAGGCGTGAACTTTCCCTTCTATCTCAGCGATACGCTTCAGTACAGATTTTGTCAGTTCCGTGGAGGAAATTTTCCGTTGTTTAAGAAGCTCGTGTGCTTCATGAATAGTTAGCTGGTGTAGTTCATTCGCCGGCATATCTAGAACCTGTCCTTGAGGCTGCGACGCTTGATAACTCTGCGCCAGTCGCCGCCAGTTTTGCCGCGCATCTCTTTAAGCCTGGGGATGTATTGTATGCCTAGGAATACCCCCAAGCCTATGGAGTAGAATACTAAAGCCAAAGGCTCGCCGTAGCGGTCGACGTAAATAAACCCCGCAACAAATGGGAAAACAATAAGGAGTAGGCTATAACTAAAGGTGGGATTACGAGTAACAAATAAAGCTATTGCAAAAACAATAAACAGAAACGGAACTGCCCAGGGCATCAGGAAGATGAGAATCCCGATGGCAGTAGCTCCTCCTTTACCACCACGGAATTTAAGAAAAACGGGAAAGACATGACCAATTACGGCAGCTACGCCGGTAAGCCCGGTAAGAAAATCAAACGGTGAAATCAGGGGGATGCCTGACACCCACCGCACCAAAAGAATTGCTCCTATGCCTTTGCCCAGGTCAACCAAGGTTACTAGCACAGCCTCTACCAGGCCGACCTCGTAGTAAACATTTATAGCGCCCATGTTTTTGCTCCCGACCTCGCGGATGTCTACCCCGTTTCTCAGACGACCGGCGAGATATGCTGAAGGGATAGAGCCAAGAAGATAGCCAATTATGATGGCGATAACTATGTCGCTAATCATTTGCCTGATGGGCTCACTCTAGTATTGCTTGAACCTTAAAACATTTTTCGGCTTGTTTTGGTGCGTTTGATAAAATCTCAGCTTGAGAATATGAGTCAGCTACATTGTCTTTCCTGAAGACATTTTGTAGCGGGATGGTATGAGTCGCTGGTGGCACGTTGGCTGTATCCACTTGCTTGAGTACTTCGAAGTTCTCCAGAATATTAGATAGCTGGAGGCTAAATTTCTCTACCTCCTCCTCGCTTAAGCCCAAGCGAGCAAGCCAAGCGATATGCCTCACCTGTTCGTAACTCAGCTTCATCTCAGCGTGACTATCACATTATAGCATCACACTTCATAATGTAACACCAGTTGCTTATCTTCAGGGGCAAGATTATAATGGAGAGTCGTGCAAATCCGAAACGTTGTCTTGCTGTCTCATCAAGGGGCAGGTAAAACTTCGCTTACCGAATCCATGCTTTTTAACTCAGGTGCTATTCAGCGTTTAGGGAACGTTGAAGATGGCACTGCTACCTCAGATTATGACCCGCTCGAGATGGAACGTCATATGGGCATTAACCTGTCCCTGCTTCCATTTGAGTGGCAGGGGGTGAAGCTGAATCTCATTGATACCCCGGGATATGCTGATTTTATGGGTGAAGTAAGATCGGGATTGAGGGTAACCGAGGGAGCAATAGTTGTAATATGCGCCGCTTCGGGTGTAGAGGTAGGCACAGAACAGATGTGGGGTGATGCTGAAAAAGCAAATTTGCCGCGGTTGATATTTGTTAATAAGATGGATCGTGATAATGCTGATTTCTTCGCTACTTTGGAGGGAATTCAGACTAAGTTGTCACCAAGATGTTTGCCTCTTCAATTACCCATAGGTTCACAAAGTGATTTTCAAGGTATTGTAGATTTGGTGACTATGAAAGCTTATATTGGCGCTACCTCGCAGGAAGCAGAAATACCTCCGACACTTCAGGAACAAGCAGAAGCTAGCCGTGAAAAGTTAGTAGAGGTCGTCGTGGAAATTGACGACGAGCTCATTAATAAGTATCTGGAGGGCGAGCCCATAAACAACGAGGAAATTGTTGCCGCCATAAAAAAGTCTACCATTGCTGGCAAGGTGGTGCCTGTTTTTGTTGGCTCTGCTTTGCAGGGCATCGGCACCCAGCAAGTTCTCAATGGTATTTGCTCCTACTTGCCTTCGCCAGAAGAAAAAGATGCCTTCGTCGCTAAGAATGTTTCCACTGGCAATCAAGAAGAGGTCAACCCTAATTCGGAGTCTCCCCTGTCCAGCCTTGTTTTTAAAACCAGCGCTGACCCCTATGTCGGCAAGCTCAGTTACTTTCGGGCTTATTCAGGCGTTATTTCCAGTAATTCCCAGGTTTGGAATGCCAACAAGAATAGCGTGGAACGGATTGGCCAGCTCTTTACCTTGCTGGGCAAAAATCAACAGCTAGCGCCACAGGTCGCTGCCGGAGATATTGGGGCAGTGGCGAAGTTAAGTTTAACCACCACCGGGGATACCCTCTGTGCTCGCGAACATCCGGTGATATTCCCCGGTATTGAGTTCCCCAAAGCGAATTTCAGCATGGCAATCCAGCCTCGGACGAAAACCGATTTAGATAAGATGAGCACCGTTTTGCCCAGGATTTGTGAGGAGGACCCTTCTCTCCAAACACGTCGAGAGGTTGATACTAACGAGTTTATTATTTCCGGAGTTGGTGATAGCCACCTGGAGATAGTCAAGGAGAAAATACGTCGCAAGTTTGGAGTAGAGGTGAAATTAGACCTGCCAAAGATTCCTTACAAAGAAACAATTACTATGTCAACCAAGGCAGAGTATAAACATAAGAAGCAGACCGGAGGACACGGTCAATATGGGCATGTCTTACTGGAGTTGGAACCTTTGTCCCGGGGTGGGGGATTTGAGTTTGCTAAGAAGATTGTCGGAGGGGTAATACCCCAGAACTATATTCCCTCTGTGGAAAAGGGAGTCAATGAGGCGAAACAAGAAGGGGGTTTAGCTGGTTATCCCGTAGTGGACGTGAAAGTAACCCTTTACGATGGCAGCTTCCATGCAGTAGATTCTTCGGACATTGCTTTTAAGATTGCGGGAGCACAGGCCTTAAAAAAGGGATTATCTCAGGGACAGCCGATATTGCTTGAGCCTATAATGAATCTTACTATAACCGTGCCTGAGATGTATACTGGGGATATTGCTAGCGATCTTAATACCAAGAGGGGACACGTGCTTGGGATGAATCCCAGCGATGGCATCAACGTCATCCAGGCTCAGGCACCCTATGCAGAGCTGACTCGTTATGCCATAGATTTAAGGTCAATGACACAAGGGCGCGGTAGCTTTGTGATGGAGTTTGACCATTATGAAGAGGTGCCAGCTCATGTCAGTCAGAAAGTCATCGCTGGCACGAAGAAGGCAGAGTAGCCAACAGTTATCAACTGAAAGCTAGTGCGCTATCTTAGTCCGCTAATAGGTCTGCTATCTCAGCCTATTTTAGCCAGCTAATAACTCCTTTAGCTTGTTAGTTAAGGCTGGCACCACTTCTTCATATTTGCCCACCACTCCCAATTCCGCCTCCCTGAATATATTCGCCTCAGGATCCTTATTAATGGCTATAATGTGTTTGGAGCCTGTACATCCAGCTGTGTGTTGGCTAGCACCTGAAACAGCTATAGCAATGTAGATATCAGGGGCAACAATTTTTCCAGTAAGGCCGATATGCGCTGCCTCTGACACCCAACCATTATCAGCAGGAGGACGTGAGGCACCTACCGCACCATGCAGCAAATCGGCTAGCTCCTTCAATGTAGTCTGGAAGGGCTCAGGACCACCTATCCCCCTGCCTCCACAGATAATCACAGGGGCATCCTCAAGCTTAATGCCGACCGCCTCTTCCTTAACAGTTTCTAATATCTTTGCTCTTACTTTCGACGTATCTATGTCAATCTTAGTGGGTATGACCTCTCCTTTCCTTGAGTCATCACGCTCCAACGGTGACATTGCCTTGGTCCTAACAGTAGCCATCTGAGGCATAAACTCGCTGGTGAATATAGCTTGAGCATTGCCGCCGTAAACAGGCCTCGTTTGCACCAGCAGCTTTGTCTCTGGGTCTATGCTTAAGTCGAGGCAATCTGTTGTCAGGCTGGTACCTAGTCTGAAGGCAAGGCGAGGAGCCAAGTCTCTACCCATAGATGTTTGCCCCATAAGTATTGTCCGAGGTGAAATCTCTTTGACCAATTTTTCCGCGGCTTGCATATAGGAATCAGCTTGGTATTCTTTGAGGGCGGGGTGTTCTACGGCATAAACCTTGTCTGCTCCGAAGGCAATTGCTTCTTTGGAAGCTCCGCCAACTGCATCGCTGGCCAGCAGGCAAGATAAGTCCTCCTTCAGGTCATCAGCAAGCTTCCTACCACATCCTAGCAACTCAGTGGTAATAGAGGCTAACTTCCCGTCTGCTAGCTCACCACAAACTAATATACCTTTGTATTCAGCCATTATTTCCTCCTTAACTTTAAAGTAATTTGGCTTCCCTGAGTTTTACAGCTAGATTAGCGCCGGCCTCTGCGGGTGTCTCTCCTTCGATTATTTCACATTTGGCTTCCTTGACTGGCTGGAAGAGTTTATCTAACTTGCTATGCCTTCCAGCAGCCCCAATTTGTGAAGGCTCGAGCCCAATATCGGCTGGTTTCCAAATGACAAGTTGTTTTTTAGCTGCTGCCATGATTCCTTTCAGGGTGGCATAACGAAGTGCTCCTAACCCACTGGTTACTATAATTAGGGCGGGAAGTGTCACTTCAACAACCTGGTAGCCGTCGGGAATAACTCGCTCAACCTTCGCTTTTCCATCGACGACCTCCACTTTACGAGCTAAGGTTACAGCCGGGATTCCTAAAATCTCAGCGATGCCTAGACCTACTTGACCAGCATCCCAATCAGAGGATTGTCTACCGCAGAAAATAATGTCATATTCCCCTATTTTCTTTATTGCCATAGCCAGGGCGTTGGCAGTTGACCAGCTATCGCCTTCCTCAAAAGCTTCGTCTTCCAGAAGAATGAGTTCATCGCCCCCCACAGCTAACGCTTTCTTAATTACGTCGCGAACGAAGTTATTACCTAAGCTGAGCGCAGTAATTTTGCCCCCTCCGGTATCCTTGATTTTGAGGGCAGCCTCCAAGGCGAATTCCTCGTATTGACCGATTACAGGTTTTACGTCTGGTGGCAAGGTCATCTGGTTGTTTACTACCTTAAACACAGACGGCGGTGCTTCAGGGTCAGGCACTTGCTTGCAACAGACAATCATATTAACTGGCATTTCCTAACCTCCTTAAAGATTTTTGCAGCCAAAGGATATAGAAAAAACCGTCTTCTGTCAACAATTTGAATCACGCAGATTCGATATGAACGGGCTAAGGGGTTGGTTGGCAATAGCTACTTTAGCCACGGAATTAATGTTAAAATATATAAGAATTGTTATTCGGGGGCACATTTTTTAACATCCGCCATCGGCGAGGCCTCTAAGCCTTCCAGCCGAATCGATTACCTTTGTTCTGGACAAGCTATGGAAGTTAAATTCATTGCAGATAACAACGTTGGCAAACTGGCTCGATGGTTAAGGCTGATTGGCTATGACACCCTGCTGTTTAAGCAAAAAGACGATGTTCAAATGATTAAAACAGCTCTTAGTGAGGGTAGGGTGATTTTGACTAAGGATGCTCAATTTATGAAAAGACGCTTGGTTACAAATGGCAAACTCAAAACTATACTCATTAAACAAGATGACCCTAAACTCCAGATGCAGGAAGTAGTGAAAACGTTGAATTTAAATTATCATTTCAACCCCTTCTCGCTTTGCCTGGAATGTAATCAAGTATTAATAGCCCGGGGTAAGGAAGAGGTGAAAACCCTGGTCCCCGCTCACGTTTTTGAAACTCAAATTCAATATACGGAATGTCCTGCCTGCCATCGTATCTACTGGCAGGGCACACACTGGCAGGCGATGGTCAAGAGGTTACAAGACTTGCAAGGAGGGGGTGGCGAAAATCATGCTTCTAGCTAATTCCCGGCTTTTTAACCTGGAGCTTCGATGGTAGCATGGATTAGGTAGTAGTGCTATACTCAGTCCATGATGACGGGAGGATGGAGATAAAGCTAGGCACCTATGTTATTAGCAATTGATATTGGGAACACAAACATTAAGCTAGGTATATTTGATGCCGATAAGCTAAAAGCTACCTGGAATTTAGCTACCGGCATTCATCGCACTTCAGACGAATATGGCGGAGTGGTGCTCAACCTTATGGAACGAAAAAGGGTCTTGCCTTCAAAGGTTACCGGAGTAGTATTATGTGGCGTCGTGCCACCGCTGCTGTATACATTCGAGGAACTGTGTAAAAAATATTTAAATACTAAACCCTTAGTGATCGAAGCTGGTGTTAAGACAGGCATGCGCATCCGCCTGGATAATCCGCGTGAGGTAGGCCCTGACCGCGTGGTCAACGCCGTGGCTGCCCAGAACCTCTACGGAAAACCGTTAATAATTATTGACCTTGGCACTGCTACCACTTTTGACGTTGTTTCCAAGGATGGTGATTATCTTGGTGGGGCTATTGCTCCGGGGATTAATATAGCCAGTGAAGCATTATTCGCCCGCACTGCCGTGTTGCCTCGAATAGAACTAATTCGTCCCAAGCAAGTCATCGGCAAAAATACTATCTCGGCTATGCAATCAGGTATAATATTTGGTTATATTGAGCTTATTGAAGGCATGATTCGGCGAATAGAACAAGAATTGGGAAGCAAAGCGAAGGTGATAGCTACCGGCGGTCAGGCTTACCCTTTTGCCGAAGAGATAGCAGCCATAGACGTAATAAATCCCGATTTAACCTTAATCGGACTGCGTTTCATTTATGAAATGAACAAGGAACAGTAATGCTTAGCAACAAAACTGTAGTTTTAGGGATAACAGGGAGTATTGCTGCCTACAAGGCAGCAGAGATTGCCAGCCAGCTAACTCAGGCAGGGGCCAAGGTGAATGTGATTATGACCAAAGAAGCCATCCAGTTCATATCACCCATCACCTTCCGGGCCATTACTGGTAGGCCTTTAGTTACCGAAATGTTTGATTTGGCTTCAGAATTCAGCATTGAACATGTCTCTTTGGCAAAAGCTGCTGATATAGTGGTTATTGCTCCTGCTACAGCTAATATAATTGCCAAGCTGGCTGCTGGCATTGCTGACGACATGCTATGCTGCACGGTTCTGGCTACCAAGGCGCTGGTGGTTATAGCCCCAGCTATGGAGACCAATATGTATAATAATCCAATTACCCAGGATAATTTGTCCAAGCTTAAAGCTCGCAACTTTGTGATTATTGGTCCGGCCACGGGCTGGTTAGCCTCGGGTAAAGAAGGTCCAGGGCGACTCGCTGATATCGATGATATTATAGGCGGCATTTGCCAGGTACTGGAGAGAGGTGGAGACCTGGCTGGCAAACACATCGTGGTTACCGCCGGCGGTACCCAAGAGTCTATCGACCCGGTTCGCTACATCAGCAACCGTTCCTCAGGGAAAATGGGATATGCTCTGGCTGGAGCAGCCCGTGACCGGGGAGCTAAAGTAACATTGGTTACAGCACCTACCTCGTTACCCGAGCCCGCAGGCGTTGACGTGATCAAAGTCAACACTGCTCAGGAAATGCGTCAAGCAGTAGAGAAGGTAACTCCACAAGCTGATGCTCTGGTCATGGCAGCCGCCGTAGCCGATTACCGTCCGACAAAAGCGGCCAAAGATAAGATTAAAAAAGGAGAGGCAGGGTTAACCTTGGAGCTGGAATGCACGCCTGATATCTTAGGCAGTGTCAAAGGAAATTTCATTAAAGTAGGCTTCGCCGCTGAAAGCAACAACCTGGTGGAAAATGCTAAACAGAAGCTAAAGCAAAAGAGGCTTGACTTTATCGTGGCCAATGATATTACAGCTATCGATAGTGGCTTTGGCGTTGATACCAATCGAGTAACCATAATTGAGCGAGAAGGTAAAGTTGATAGCTTACCTCTTATGCCGAAACGAGAGGTGGCTGAAAGGGTCTTGGATAGGGTGGTGGAGCTCCTGGGCAAGAGGGAGGAAACACCACCAGTAGAAACCGTTGAGGTCAAGCTAAGACGTTCCTACATAGAGTCCTATTCCATTTATATCCCCGCCGCAAAGAAATATTTGTTCCCAGTCTCCAAGACGACGCTCGAATTAGAGACTGACATCGGCCAAATTGAATGTGGATTTGGCACTGAGCCTGCTTCGGGGGCTTGGCTTCAGAAAGGCTTGTCAGGCTGGTTCAAAGCGCATCTAGAGCTCAAACCAGGAGATAAGCTCATAATCGAAGTCATTGACCCAATGAAGCACTACCGCCTTAGAATAGCCTAAAATAAGAATATGCAAAGAGTGGGAGGAAAGATGCAACGAGAGTTCACCAGTATCATTGAGAAAAGGGGCAACTGGTATATCGGTTATGTAGAAGAGCTTCCAGGCGTAAACACACAGGGGAAAACTTTGAAAGAGGTGAGAGAAAACCTTAAGGAAGCTCTATGCTTGATCATCCAAGCCAATAGAGACCTGGCAATAAAAAGCCAAGCAAATACTGTCGTCACCAAAGAGCCCATCATAATAGAAATATGAGTCTATTAAATGAAGCGAAGGGATTTGCTGCGGCACCTTTACAGGCAAGGCTGCCAACTATTCCGAGAAGGTAGCAAGCATAGTGTATTTTATAATCCAGCAAATAACAGAACCTCTACGGTGCCTCGCCATCGGGAAATTAACGACTTTTTGGTAAAGAAGATCTGCCAAGACTTGGGAATCTCAAAACCTTAACAAGGAAAGCCATTAGTAATGTCTGAAATACCTAAAGCCTATGAGCCAGGCAAGATAGAAAAGAAATGGCATAATTTCTGGCTCCAGCAAGGCTATTTTGCTCCCAAAATAGACCCCAACAAGAAGCCCTTTGTCATTATCATGCCTCCTCCTAATGTTACTGGCGAACTCCACCTGGGACATGCTCTGACCGCGACACTGGAGGATATTATGGTCAGGTGGCACAGGACGAGAGGTGACCCCACCTTGTGGCTACCGGGGACCGACCACGCAGGCATTGCTACGCAAGTAGTTGTGGAGCAGCAACTGGCCAAACAAGGGAAGACTAAGGGCGAGATAGGCAGAGAAAAATTTACTGAGTTGACCTGGGAATGGGCTCATAAGAGACGGGATGATATCAGACATCAACATCAGCTACTGGGGGCTTCCTGTGATTGGGCAAGGGAGAGGTTCACCCTGGATGAAGGCCCGAGTAAAGCAGTCCGTACTGCATTTGTCCGTTTGTACAACAAAGGGTTAATCTATCGTGGAGAGCGGATGATAAACTGGTGTCCCCGCTGCCAGACTGCCCTCTCCGACCTTGAGGTAGAACATAAAGATATTGTCGGACATCTTTTCTATATTCACTATCCTCTAACTGAAAGCGAGGGTTTCGTAACCGTAGCTACTACCCGACCGGAAACTTTCCTCGGCGACACGGCTGTGGCGGTGAATCCTGAAGATAAGCGGTACAAAAAACTCATAGGCAAGAGTGTCACCCTCCCTATTATCGATAAGGAAATCCCCATAATCGCCGATGAGGCTGTTGATACTTCTTTCGGCACCGGAGCGTTGAAGATAACTCCAGCCCATGACCCCACAGACTTCGAAGTAGCCCAGAGACATAATTTGCCACTGGTAAATATCATGAACCCCGATGCTACTATGAATGAAAACGCCGGGCCGTATCAAGGATTGGAAAGGTTTGCCTGTCGAGATAAGGTATTAGCCGACCTGGAAGACAAAAAACTTTTAGAGAAAATCGAGCCCTACTCTCATTCGGTGGGACATTGCGGTCGTTGCCAGACGATGATTGAACCCAAAGTCAGCCTGCAGTGGTTTGTCCAAACACAGCCCTTAGCTAAAGCTGCCATCGAGGCTGTTAAAGATGGCAGGGTCACTATAATTCCGGAACGCTTCGCCAAGATATATTTTGACTGGATGGAAAATATCAGGGATTGGTGTATCAGCCGACAACTATGGTGGGGGCATCGCATCCCAGTATGGTATTGCCAGGACTGTGGCAAGTTGACGGTATCGGTAGATGAACCTTCAGCTTGTACTCATTGTGGTTCAAAACAAATCATCCAGGACCCTGGTGTCCTTGACACCTGGTTCAGCTCAGCGCTATGGCCACATTCTACGCTGGGCTGGCCAGAGGACACTGCTGACCTTCGCTATTTCTATCCCGGCTCGGTAATGGAAACGGGCTATGACATCCTTTTCTTCTGGGTTGCCAGGATGATTATGATGGGGCTGGAGGATACCGGTGAGATACCTTTCCACACCGTTTACCTCCATGGCCTGATTCGCGACGAAAGCGGAGAAAAAATGAGCAAATTGCGAGGGAATGTCATCAACCCCACTGAAGCAATAAGCAAGTATGGTGTTGACGCTCTCCGATTCGCTCTAACTACCGGGACTTCACCGGGGAATGATATAAATCTGGGCAAAAGTAAATTGGAATCCAGCCGCAATTTTGTCAATAAATTGTGGAACGCCACCAGATTTATCCTGCAGAGCCTGGACGCCGAAAGGCTAGAAGCTCAGGCAATAGAGCGCCAACCGCAGAGAATAGAAGACCAATGGATTGACAGCCAGCTCAACCGGCTCATCAAAAATGTCACTGAATTGATGGAAGAGTTCCAATTTGGTGAGGCAGAGCAGCAGATTTACGATTTTGTCTGGTCAAAATTCTGTGATTGGTATATTGAAATTGCTAAAATACGACTTCGTAGCCAATTAACCCCTTCACCTTTGCCCTTCCTGGTCAATACATTGGAAAAATCACTGCGCCTTTTGCATCCTGTCATACCTTTCGTTACCGAGGAATTGTGGCAAAGTTTAAAGCAACGTCTACCTGACAAAGCCCAAATGCCGGCTTCCATAATGATAGCTCCTTATCCCCTCGCTGATGATAAGGCCTTTGCTCCAGAGGCAGAGCGGGTGATGGATTCCGTAATAGAGGTTATCCGCTCTATCCGCAACGTTCGGGCTCAATATAAAGTAGGGCCAACCAGATGGATTGAAGCCCGAGTTTATACTGGTGAGCTTCTTTCGAGTCTTATCACACAAGCAAATATAATGGAAACACTGGCTAAAGTTCGCCCCTTAACGATACTCGGTCGCCAGGAAAGGGAACCCACTAAAGATAAAGCCCTG
>Ga0315533_1002254_pt1 | contig 13675 bp, 13 predicted proteins | sample SalMarSW160130MG_FD_203081 | JGI IMG/M metagenome (GOLD analysis project Ga0315533, IMG submission 203081) | Salt marsh sediment microbial communities from the Plum Island Ecosystem LTER, Massachusetts, United States - Salt Marsh Sediment SW1601-30 ...
GATCTTCAGGGCTGTTACGATTAGGATGACCGATACGGTGAACCATGTTATTATCCTGTTATCTATGGGGAGCGCTGCAGCGTCCTTGGAGAAGTCGAGGAGGATCGGTGAACCCGTGTTGAAGAGACTAACTTCTTGAGTTCGGGTCTCGTCCTCGAAGGTTCCTGTCAGGGTCCATGTATCGTTATAGTTGGTAACGTAATGGTAGGGCTCGTATAACCCGTAGTGTGAGCAGTAGGTTAGGTTGAAGACCGCTAAACCGTTCTCATCGCTCACCCCACTCCAGATAATATTGTCGGCAAGGTCCATGAGAGACAGCGTGGCGCCCGGTATCATCCGCTCCTCGCCACGTACAGCTATCTCGTAGACCTGTGTCAAAGCGAAGCTACTGTACGGGTTATAGTTACTGAAAATACCCTTGACCCAAGTTACATCCCCTGTCACCGTTGCTTCAACTTCACTAATGTCTGCATCTGCGACGTAAACGCGTTCAAAGACAAGGTCACAGTACCCAGAGATGCTGATGGACTCGATCCGAGAATCAGATATCTCTGCACACTGATGCATTGAATCACCCGATAGGGTTCTGAATAGTTCGACGTAGAGTTGATTGATAACTGTTCTGAAGCTGTGGATATTGGAGTTTTTGATGGTTGCGCTTGAGTTACCGGTTATCGATAATATCCAGATATCTGCGTCATCTACAAATACCTCAGACATGAGAACCTGAAGCACCAAAACTTCAGTGTCTGTGACATTGAAGGCACTGTATATTCCTTTCAGGTAGACTGGGTTTACTACTTCGCTGTTGATTAGCGTGAGGTTCATTACGCGTCCATCGATATGCATGGCGTCGTAAGAGTTCCAGTGCTCCCGGTACCCGATGGCGTCATCGAGGATACATCGTGAGCTGTTAACTACACGAATCTCTAGGAGGTCAATTACCGTATTTTCACACATCACGTCCGGTGTGTCAGCTTTCACCGGGTTAACCCACCTCGACCTCCACGTCTGGTCCTGTCTCAACCTTTTCACCGTCGAGTTTTTTATCCGTAGACTGGAGGCTCTGTCGGCATCTATTTCGTGGATATACGAGTTATCAGCATGTAGCTGAGAGTTATCGTCGAAGCCGAGGGTGCAGTTCGCCAAGATCACGTTATCTAAGAGGCAGGTGCTTGACCCCATGAACCCGATACCGCATCGACGATCAAAGGGGACGAAGGTCGAATCATACGCCTCCAACGTGGAGCTGTCATTGAACACCACTCCGGCGAACTCGTGGAAGATTTCCTCGTACCTGTACCCCGTGTAATCTGACACGATGAAGGTGCAGTTCCTGAAGACGAGCTTCGAGTCATCCTTCAACAGCAACAGGTTAGAGATCAGGACCGTCTGATCCTCAAAGGAGAGAACCTCGTCTCCTTCGAGCACGGTCTGGTCAGATATGACGGTGTCAGGTTCTCCGACAACGACTCCCTTCAGAGACTCCGATACCAAGGGATAGGTGTCGTAGACGTCACCCCAAGTGTCTGGAGTCGATGAAACTGAGATCAATGGGGGTGGCACAACGAGTATGCTATACGCCAAGATCGAGCCAAAAATGATCATGGTAAGTAGATAGTTCCGCCAGCCAACGAGAAAACCGTCCAAGATATTGAGTGTGTTCGACCGCTGTGGAGGGGCTTCGCCGGGCTTCATGGGGCACCAGCCGAATAATCTTTGGAAAAAATCTCTGAGATTCATCTATATCCCCGGGATGAGTGACTCGAATATCCTCTGTGCGAGCTTGGAGGGGGGTAGCCGTTTCTCGGGTTCGCTTAGCGTTATCCCTCTCTCCTCAGCCTCCATGACGAGTCTTTGCCTACAGTTGGAGACGAGGCTACAGAGGCTGCAGTCGGGCTGCTGGTAGTGCCACGTCTGGACCCCGTTTCGGGCCGAGAACGTTATGATGACCCGCTGCCGGGTCTGGGGACTGTACCCGAGCAGCACTCCCTTCGCCGCGTCTACGTATCTGGGCTCCACCATGTTGGACTCGGCCACGTGCATCAGCGCGTTCTCCACCTTACCCAGCATGACGCCCTCGGCGTCGTACACCGCCTGCCGGGTGACGCCGAGTCTCCGCCCAATCTCGGCTTTGCTCAAGCCCTTGAGCCTTAGGCTCCAGATCTCGAGTTGCCTGTCTGTCAGATACGCCGTGGTAAGCATTTTCTGAAAATAAAATTACAATGTAAAGTATATAACCTTTACGGAACATGTGAACGCCTAAAAACAACCACGCAAGCAATACGTCATGGTCACCAAGGGCGCCTATTGCCTCTGCATAAACGTCCAAGAGGACACAGCCGTCGAGGTGGGCGCCCTCGGCAACCAAACTTTTCCTAAGGGAAAATACGTCTACGTGGGCTCAGCCCTCAACAGCCTGGAGCCCCGCATAAAGAGACACATGCTCACAAGCACCGGCGACCACGCTGTCACCCACTGGCATATAGACTACCTCCTGAGGGCGCTAGTCGTCACCATCCATGAAATATACGTCATAGAGACAAGCGAGAAGCTGGAGTGCAGCATAGCGGAGAAAGTAGCGGAGAAGGGCCAGCCGGTCAGAGGATTCGGCTGCAGCGACTGCAGATGCGTCAGCCACCTGTACAGGGTAGAAGAATTCGGGTTCCTCGAAAAAATAGGGATGAGGAAGCTCAGAGGCTGTCCTCGACTTCCTTGATCAGCGGGATCGCCAGCTCTGAGAAGGTGACGCCAGCGCCCCAGGCCTGAAGCGCGGCGGCCTGGATCTCCTTCTTGGAGACCCCTGCCTTGAACGCCTCTCCTACGAAGTGGCTGAGCGCCACGGGGTCACGAGTCACGCTGTAGATGCCTATCCTGACTAGAAGCATCGTCTTCTGGTCCAGGGCGCCTTCGACGTTGATCTCCTTGCTCATGTTCATCCAAGCGTCGGCGACGCCGGGGGTCTCCTCGCTGAACACCTGCCAAACGTTCTTAGTCGTCATGGTGTTACTTGTTCACCGGAAGAACGATTTTAAGTCTTCGCAGAGAATTAAACAAAAAGCGAAAGATTATTCAATTATTTTAGGATTGTCGTAAAGTAGATTAGTAAGGTAGGCTCTTGTTTACCATACGGTATCCGCCGAAGTGCTGAGGAGGAGACGAGAATAGGGAACGATTTCATCCGCGACGTCGACACCATCATAGACATGATGAAAGATGAGCTCGACGACGAGGAATACGATAAGATGCTCCGTCTACGGGAAGACCTCGTCGAGATGAACAGCAGGGACGTCGTCAAGATCAACCACAGCACCATGGAGCTCGTCGCCGCAAAGTACCTCGTCCAAGACGGCTTCGACGTCGAGATAGAGTACACCCTCAACGGGATCAGCACAGACCTCTACGCCCAGAAGGGGTACGGCAGCCTCATAGTGGAGGTGGAGACCGGGTTCGTGCCCCCCGATCACGCCCTGGACCCCATGAACTACCTAACGGCGCGGGTGTCGAGCAAGATAACTAGGTACAGCAGCTTCGCCAACAAGTTCGTCCTGGCAAGCCCGCCCCACTACATAATGCAGATACCCGGGAGCCTCACCAAGCCCCCCCGGTTCAGGACCGAGGAGGAGGTGGCTCACATCAAGAAGCTCTGCGACATGTACTACACCAACCCGCCGGTCACCCTGGAGGAGATAAGGAACGCCCGAATCCACAGCATATACGTCGTGGACGTGGAGAAGGTCCGCGTCAAAGAGTGGGACATCCACGAGTACATGGGCAAGGCGGCCCTGTGGAAGGCGCGTAGGAAGGTTTAAGAAAAAGAGCCCGGGCAATAAGGAGAGTGCTTTAGATGGAAGTGTCCAGCGGTATACTCTTCGTCGGCGTCGCGCTCACCCTCCTAGGAGCCTTCCTGGTCTACCTTAGCCTCAGAGCGGGACCCGGGGAGCTGGACGTCAAGGCGGGGGGCGTAATCTTCATAGGGCCCATCCCCATCATGGTGGGGGGTGGCCGGAAATGGATAATAGCGGCCCTCGGGGTAACGGCGGTAATGATGCTGTACATGATCTCGAAACAGGTAAGGCCCGACCTCATCGGATGGTAACCAAGGTAAATGACTAGGAAATGCGCCGTGTGCGGCGGCGGGGGCGCCGATATCCTCTGCGGCACGTGCAACAGGTTCGTATGCGAGAAATGCTACAACGTCGACGCTGACGCCTGCATAAAGTGCGCCTGTATACCCAAGGCGAGACTTGATGTGAGGATCAGGCCCTTCCTATTGGTGGCTGGCTTCGGGTTGATCATGCTCGGGCTGGTGGTGGTGGCCTGGGCGGTGACGCCGTCAACGGCTACGTTCGTCTTCTTCCCCTTCTTCTTCGCCGGCACGGGGAGGACGGCCGCCTTCATCATGAGCATGGTCTTCTTCATGTTGTTCACGTTGTCGACGCTGCTGCCCGTCTACCTCACTCTGAGGCGCGGCGGCTACACGGGCTGGGACGAGGAAATATACACCATCCAGGACGGCACCCCGCTGGGTAACTTCTCCGAGACCATCGAGTACATGATAACCACGGAGATACCTCGGGGGCTAAAGGGAAGCATCTACATAGAGGAAGACGACGACAGGCTCAGACTCCTCAGCACCAGAGACAACGGCTTCGTGAAGGTCTACGACATCCCGACGAACTGCCTGGTGGACGACGTCGAGTCAGACTACGAGGGCAGCTACCTCCTGGTCAAGGTGAGACTCAGGAAGACCCACTAGCAACGATTATAACCCGTCGCACACTCCCTTTCACGATCCCGTTTGCCGAAGATCATTCGACTAGGAGAGTACGCCGAAGCCCTGGAGGGGGTGTCCCTCATCGTCGGCGAGGGCCTCTGCAGCAACATATACGTCGTCGGCAGGGAGAAGGCGACGGTCATCGACACAGGCGTCGGCAACATCCTGAACCCTGTCTGGCCCCAGCTGTCCGAGCTGGGCGTAGAGCCCTCTAACGTCGACAAGGTGGTGCTAACCCACGCCCACCACGACCACGCCATGGGCACATTCCTGATACTTCAGAGAGCAGAACCTGATGTCTACGTCCACGAGGAGGACACCAAGTACATCGCCTCACGACTCGGCGACAGCCTGGTCAAGGTCCGGGAAGGTGACGTGATCGAGACGGAGCTGTGGCCGCTACAAGTCTACTGGACCCCGGGCCACACGTCGGGCAGCATGAGCCTCTACAACCCAGAGCACAGGATACTCTTCAGCGGCGACACCGTGTTCCCGGACGGATACTACGGGAGATACGACGGCGAGAGCGGCAGCTACGAGGCGACGGTGGAGTCGCTGAGGAAGCTTGACGAGCTTGACGTGGAGTTTCTGCTCTCAGGGCACGGGTCTCCGGTGCTTGAGGACGGGAACAGGCACATCGACATGGCTCTCCGCAGCGCCACACGATGGAGTTAACAAGTGACCCATTAACATTGTTAAAGACTATGATAACCGCAAAAACCCCTCGAAGCCGCACTAAACGTAATAAGCAACCTTAGCACTTATTTCTGAGATTCAATATGGTCGAGAAGAACCTGGACTTCAGGAGCGACACAGTCACGTGGCCGACGCCCGAGATGAGGGAGGCGTCCTACAAGGCGAAGCTGGGGGACGACGTCTACAGAGACGACCCCACCGTCAACGAGCTGGAGGCCATCGGAGCCGAGATCTTCGGCAAGGAGGCGGGGCTCTTCGTCACGAGCGGAACCCAGGGCAACGCCGTCTCCGTCCTAGCCCACACCCAGAGGGGCGACGAGATCATACTCGAGGAGAGGAGCCACATCTACGTGAACGAGGTGGGCGGCCTCGCAGTCATGGGATCGCTCATGGCTCGCACCATAAAGGGCGAGAAGGGCTGGATGCGCCCCGACGACGTCAGGGCGGCCATCAGGGCCGACAACATCCACTACCCCAGGACGAGCCTCGTCTGCGTGGAGAACACCCACAACTCGGCTGGCGGCATAGCGCTCACACCCGAGCAGATGAAGAGCAACTGGGACGTAGCCAAGGAGAACGACCTCGGGCTGCACCTGGACGGTGCCCGGATATTCAACGCGGCGGTAGCCCTAGGCGTCGACGTGAAGAAGCTTGCCCAGTACTCCGACACCATCCAGATATGCCTAAGCAAGGGCCTCTCAGCCCCCATCGGATCGATGGTGGTGGGCCCCCAGGGCCTCATGGACAGGGCCCGTAAGTACAGGAAGATGCTCGGCGGCGGCATGAGGCAGGCCGGGATAATAGCCGCGCCTGGCATCATCAGCCTCACCAAGATGGTGGACAGGCTGGCCGACGACCACAGGAACGCTAAGATACTGGCGAAGGGCCTGGAGAAGCTGGGCATCAAGGTGCTCAACGACGTGCAGACCAACATGGTGTACGTCGACTTCAGCCCCATAGGCTGGACCGCCGAGGACTGGAACACGGCGTGCGTCAAGATAGGCTGGAAGAGCCGCGGCAGGGGCACCTCCACGAGGCTGGTAACCCACTACGGCATCGAGGAGGAGGACATAAAGTCCTTCCTGGATGGAATGGGCAAGCTGATAGGGTAGCCCCCAACCCTTTTTTAGCTAATCCACATCATCTATTGTCCATGGTCGTCATACCCGTAGATGAACTCAAGGAGCTAGGCGTCAAGATATTCAAGGCTCAGGGCGCCTCCGAGGAGCGCGCCCGGTTCCTCGTCGGGACCCTCGTGGAGGCGAACCTCACAGGCCACGACAGTCACGGCGTCCACTACTACGTCATGTACAGTGAACGCATCAAGGAGGGCTACATCAAGGTGGACGAGGACCCCGTGATCGTAAAGGAGTCCCCGTCCTCGGCCCTCATCGACGGCAGGTGGACGTTCGGCCAGGTGACCGCGTTGAAGGTTGTCGAGACCGCCGTGGAGAAGGCGAAGGAGCACATGGTCGCCGGCGTCGGCGCATACAACTGCAACCACATAGGCCGCATAGGGTACTACACGGACTGGGCGGCCAAGCACGACATCATAGCCACGTTCTACGTGAACGTGGGGAACATGATCGTGTCGGTTCACAACGGGCTGGGCAGGGCCTTCGGGACGAACCCCTTCAGCGTCTCTGTTCCCACCGGCTCCGACACCCCGTTCCTCGTCGACTACGCGACAAGCGTCGTGGCCGCCGGGAAGATAACCGTCGCCAGAGCCAAGAAGAGCAAGATACCGCGGCACTGGACGAGGGACAAGTATGGCCGAGTCACGGATGACCCCAACGCGATGTCTGAAGGCGGGTGGCTGCTGCCCTTCGGGGAGTACAAGGGTCAGGGGCTCCAGATGGCCTCCGAGCTGCTGGGAGCCGTGCTGACCGGCTCCAGGACGGGTCTCTCAGGGATAGCTGTCCCTCCGTCGCCTAACGGCATCTTCATGCTCGCCGTGAACCCCGAGGCTTTCGTGGGGCTGGACGAGTTCAAGAGGAGCACCGCGGAGCTGCTGGACAAGGTCAAGAGCCTCCCAGCCGTCGCCGATGAACGGGTGATGGTCCCCGGCGAGCCCGAGAAGGAGTCCAAGGAGAGGCGCCTCAGGGAGGGCATCCCCGTCCCGGAATCGACTTGGGGCGAGATCAAGGCTCTCTGCAGCCGTCTGGGCGTCGACGTAAAGTAATTAAAGTTCACCCTCTTCAAAGGATCAACATGACCATCGGCTTCCCCGTGAATGAGGTAAGGGAGGGAAAGGCGAGGATACTCGTCCCCGCCCTGGACGAGTCCACGGGTGAGCCTGAGCAGCGCCTGAGAAGCATGGCCCCCGTGTTCTACAACCCCGTCATGAAGACGAACAGGGACACCGCGGTCCTAGTATTGCGAGCCCATCAGAGGGATCTAGGCCGAGGCGTAGACACCTGTGAGCCCATGGCCGGCAGCGGCGTCAGGGGGATCAGGCTCGCCCTCGAGGTCGACGACGTCGAACGGGTCGTGATGGGGGACCTGAGCCCCAGCGCCGTCAAACTGGGAGAGGTCAACGCCGAAAGGAACGGCGTGTCGAGTAGGGTCAGCGTCCGGCTCCTCGACGCCAACCTCCTCCTGTCTCTCCACTGCTACCCTGGAGGACGGTTCGACTACGTCGACGTGGACCCCTACGGGTCACCCGCCCCGTTCATCGACACCGCCGTACGCTCAGTGAACAACCACGGGGTTCTCGCCCTCACCGCGACCGACATGGCGCCGCTGTGCGGGGTGAACCCCGGGGCGTGCATAAGGAAGTACGGGGGGAGGCCGCTTGCAGGCGAGTTCTGCCACGAGACGGCGCTGCGGCTGCTGACGGGGGCGCTCGTCAGGCAGGCTGCCGTGCACGAGAGGGCGGCAACACCCCTATTCTCATACTACTCGGACCACTATATCCGGGTCTACAGCAGGCTCGACAAGGGGAAACGACGCGCCGACGGCCAGCTCGCGCAGATGGGGTACCTCAAGTACTGCCCAAGGTGCCTCCACAGGACGGCTTCAAAGGACAACAAGGCGGAGAGATGCGAGTCGTGTGGCTCCGAGACGAGGGTCGCGGGGCCGCTGTGGCTGGGGGAGCAGGCCGACCCCGAGTACCTGTCGCGGATGCTGGAGGACTCAGCGACCCTGGACTACATGGTGGGCGCGAAGGCTGTGACGCTCATCCAGATGGTGAGGGACGAGCACGGGTACCCGCCGTGGTTCTATGACATAGACACGGTCTGCTCCCAGCTGGGAGCGAGATCCATGGCGACCGAAGAAGCGTTGACGAGGATCAGCGAAGCCGGCTACAGGGTGGATAGGACCCATTACGGGGACAGGGCAATAAAGACGGACGCGTCCATCGGTGAGCTGAAAAAAGTGTTGGGTGGCTAGTCCATCTTTAAGAAGCTCTTCGCGGGGGCGTTGCAGATGGGGCACTTTTCCGGCGGAGACCCCTCCACGGTGTTGCCGCACACCTTACAGACGTAGTAGTCCACGTGGGGCATGTCCTGATTCTTCTTCAGGCTCTCGGCGGCCTTCTCGTATAGCCCTGCGTGGATCTTCTCGACCTCGTTGGCGACGTTGAAGCTCCACGAGGCCTGGTTCTCCCCTTCCTCGGCGGCTACCTTGAGGAACTCGGGGTACATCTCCTTGAACTCGTATGTCTCGCCGTTGATGGCTTCCTGGAGGTTCTCGGCCGTGGACTTTATGCCGCCCATGACCCTCAGATGGTTGTGGGCGTGCACCGTCTCGGCGGCGGCGGCGGCCCTGAACAGTTTAGCGATCTGCGGGTATCCTTCCTCGTCCGCCTTCTTGGCGAAGGCCAGGTACTTTCGGTTTGCCTCGCTCTCACCGGCGAACGCTGCTTTCAGGTTCTCTTTCGATTTGCTCATATGAATGGAGTGATGGGAACGGCTTTTAATAAATGAATAACTAACGGATCACTTCCAGGCGGATGCTTCGGCTCACAGCAAGCGCAGGAAAAATTGATTTTACTGGGTTCTCGGGCAACCTTCATTAACGCCCACATTATATTGCCCGTGGATATGCCGAACAGGTGGATACACGAGCGCAAGAACGATTACTACCATCAACGCGCTAAAAAGGAGGGCTACCGTAGCCGTGCCTCATACAAGCTCAAGCAGATACAGAACAAGTTCGGCATCTTCGACGAAGCCGAGTATGTGCTGGACCTCGGCGCAGCCCCCGGCGGCTGGCTCCAAGTAGCCGCCGAATTCATACCAGAGGACGGCCTAGTCGTCGGCGTGGATCTAGACGAGATCAAGCCCCTCTGGGAGCCCAACATAGTCACCATGGTAGGGGACGTCAGGGACCCCGCGGTCCAGGAGGAGGTTCTCGGGTGCTTCGACGGCAAGGTAGACGTGGTTCTGAGCGACATGGCGCCCGACGTCATGGGCGAGTGGGACGTGGACCAGTACAGGCAGATCCACCTGGCCCGGATCGCGCTCCGTATCGCGGACAGGCTGTTGAAGCCTGACGGCTGGGTCGTCGTCAAGATCTTCCAGGGCGGCGAGCACCAGAAGTTCATCAGGGAGGTCAAGGCCATGTTCGAGTACGTGAAGAACTTCAAGCCCCGCGCGTCGCGTAAGCAGAGCGCCGAGCGTTACATCGTCGCCAAGGGGCTGAAGCCCGGCAGGAAGCTGCCGCGAGAGCAGGGGGGGCTGGACGAGGAGGAGGACGAGGGCCCCCTACCCGGAGACCAGCTCTTTCAGGACCCTGGCTATTAACGCGTTGCTCTGGATCACCGGTTTACCGGTGGCGTCGACTATTTTCTCTTTGAGCCGGCTGGGGAAGCCGAAGCAGTTCAGGAATATCAGGTCCAGATCCTGTTCCCTGAGCCGTTTTAGCAGACCCTCGACGTCGTCGGCCTCGTAAGGCGAGACCGAGTCGGCGTACACCTCGACGCCGGGCCTCCCGAACTCCCTCTCCGCGTAACCTTCCTGCTCGGCTGTGGGGAAGACCACACCGAGCCTGCCCTTCTTGAGGGCCCCCTCGACGACGCCTCTCAGTACCTCGCTGGGGGTCACGACGAGGCCCTTGCTCTTGAACGGGGGGAACTTGCCCGTGCACATGACCACCGTCAGCTTGACGCCCTGAGCCTCGATCCTGTCTAGCTGCCTCTGCATCAGGGGGACCACGTACTTCTTGGTGATCTTGATCTCGGTGCCGTCCCTCATCCTGCTGACGAGTATGTAGTGCTCCGGGTTCAGGTCGATCTTCTTGACGTCCTCGAGGGTGTGGTCGTCCAGGGCGCCCGCCTCGACGATCGTGTAGCCCTCGCCCAGTATCTCCATGAGCCCGGGGATTATGTCGCCCCTGGGGCTCTGGCCGATGGTGAGCATGCCTATCTTCTTCATGGCTTGAAAACTGTTTCAAAGCCCTATATGGTTTGCCAAGAAAATTGGTCACATGAAGCGTCTGCGTAGGGCTTCCCTCTCAGACTCCACGATGCGCTCGAAGAAGGCGTCTCCCTCGTCCCCTGTCTCGGCGAGGATGTCCCAGGCCTCGGTGAGGTCGACGTACTTCGCCGACGCGACTATGGCCGCCCTCCTGCCGTACATGGAGACCAGCTTCGCGGCGTCCACGCCCCTCCGCCACCACCTGGGCGGCTCCTTCTTACTCCTCTTCGCGGTGGCTTGGAGCTCGGCCACCTCCTCCATGGTCCTGTCGAAGACCCCTATCTCGGTGGAGCCGCATACGGGGCACTCTATCCTCTCCGGATAGTCCTTCGCCTGCCGCTCATCCAGCCAGTCCCGCTTCCCGAGGCAAGCCAGCACCCGGGTCTCGTTGTAGATCCGGGCCTTGGCTGACTCCATGATGATCCTGGTCAGCTTCTCGGGGGGCACTATGTCGGTCTTCATGGTGATGCTGTCTACGCCGAGCTTGCCGAGGGGGCTCACCTCGCCGCCGGTGTCCAGCACGGTGACCTCGATGTCTCCGTCGGCCATGCGCCGCAGCAGCTCCATGGTTGCCTCGATGTCTAGGTCCTGCCTGAGGGTGTCTTTCATGGCCTCCTCGAATATTATGGTGCCCTCGAAGCTCTTCATGAGCCGCCCCAGGGTGATGTTGCTGAAGTTGGCGAACTTGCTCAGCGCCCCCGCCTTCCGTGCGACGTTGATGAGCCTCTTCTTGAAGAGCCCCGTCTTGGTGACCGCCTCCCTGACCACTGCCTCCATGTCGCCTTCGGCGAGGCTCGTGAGCAGTCGGGCGACGTACCGGGCGTCGACGCTGCCCACGGTCTGGGTTATCACCATGTAGGTGTCCTGCTGGACGCCGACGGGGTACCCGGTGTCCTCGCTGATGACGTGGCCAACGATTCTGGCGAGGGTCCTGTTGGCGAGGCTGCCGAAGTTGGCGTGTATGATGACGTCGTCCTCCCAGTCCTCTAGGACCACCCGTCTGTCGGTGGGCACCTTGTACCCTCGGTGGTGGTGGTCCACGAGCTCCGAGATGGCTCTCTTGATGGTGTCTACGTTGGCCGGGTAACGGAGGTGGAGCTCGCCGGCTATCTCGTCCACGCCCATGCCTTCGCCGAGGCTGTCCTCCACGTACGCCTTGATCTCCCCGACTTCTAGGGCGACCTCCATGGGCACTGGTATCTGCTCGCCCACCCAGCTGGGGATGGCGCCCGTGGGGTCGTCCTCGGCCCTGACGTAGATCTTGTCGTTGTGGATGTTGAGTATCTTCCAGGGGCGACCCCTGAGGGTGAACTTGACGCCTGGCTTGGCGTACTCGGCGACGAACGCCTCCTGGAGGATGCCGACGGGGCTGTCCTCGTCCACGTCGACGATGAGGTAGTCCTTCTCGTCGGGGATCATGCTCAGGTTGTTGAAGAAGTACCTGTACATGGTCTTCCTGCTGCCCCGGGGCTTGATCATGACCTCGTCCTCCTCGCTGAGCCACGCCAGCCGGGGGAACCTGTCGTGCATGTAGCGGGCCGCCTTGAGCACGTCCTCCTCGGATAGGTCCCTGTACGGGTAGGCGTGGTCGAAGAGGTTCTTCACCTGGAGGAAGTAGAGCCTGTTCCTCTGCATGAGCTCGGCGATGATCTGGTTAACCAGGACGTCGTAGGGCTTCTCCGGGACCTCCAGAGGCTCCATTATCTCCTTGAGGGCCCTCCTGCAGATGACCATGCTCTCCAGGGCGTCGTCGCTGTTCATCGCCACGATGACTCCCTTGCTGGTCTCCTCTATGCTGTGGCCGCTGCGGCCCACCCGCTGGAGGAGCCTGGTCACCTGCCTTGGGCTGTTGTACTGGATGACGAGGTCGATGGCGCCGATGTCGATGCCCAGCTCCAGGCTGCTGGTGCAGATGACCGTCCTCAGGTCGCCTGCCCTGAGCCCCTTCTCGGTGGCTATCCTGCTGGTCTTCGCGAGGCTGCCGTGGTGGATGCTGAGCGGGAAATCGGTGTCCCACAGGTTGAACCTGCTGGTCAGGGCCTCGCTGGTGCTCCTGGTGTTGGTGAAGATGAGGGTGGTGTCGTGCTGCTCTATGAGGTCCTTCATGACCTTGAGCCGCACCGCCACCTCCGGGTGGGTGAAGAGCTTCCGCGCCAGCTCGTAGTCCTCGGCGTCGGGCTCGGGGTAGACTATGTCTAACCTTGTGTCCCTGAGCGCCGAGATCTGGACGATCTCCACGTCGCGGCCTTCGCCGACCAGGAACTGGGCCACCCTCTCGGGGCTGCCGATGGTGGCGCTGAGCCCTATGAACTGGATGTCGTTCTCGGCCACATTCCTGATCCGTTCGAGGGCTAGGCTGAGCTGGCTGCCGCGCTTGTTGTCTGCGAGCTCATGTATCTCGTCCACGATGATCCACTTCACCGTCTTCAGGTGGTTCTTGATGGTGCGGCCCTGGAGGATGGCTTGCAGGGTCTCGGGGGTGGTGATGAGCATGTCGGGCGGGCTGTGCCTCATGTAGCCCCGCTCCCTCTGGCTGGTGTCGCCGTGGCGGACGCCGAGCCTGATGTCAAGCCTGTTGCACCAGTACGTCATCCTTTCCAGGATGTCCCTGTTCAGGGCCCGGAGTGGCGTGATGTATACGATGCTGATGCCCGGCTGCCTCCCGCCGGATAGCAGGAACTTGTGGAGGACGGGCAGCATCGCCGCCTCCGTCTTCCCTGTGGCGGTGGCCGATATGAGCAGGACGTTCTTTCCCTCAAGTATCTTGGGTATCAGTCTTCTC
>Ga0315533_1002256_pt1 | contig 13664 bp, 18 predicted proteins | sample SalMarSW160130MG_FD_203081 | JGI IMG/M metagenome (GOLD analysis project Ga0315533, IMG submission 203081) | Salt marsh sediment microbial communities from the Plum Island Ecosystem LTER, Massachusetts, United States - Salt Marsh Sediment SW1601-30 ...
GCCTATTTTCTCCTGCATCTTGAAGATGAGGTTAGAAGGGTCAGCCCCGGTAGGGCAGTAGTCATTACAGGCGATGCAGGTGGTACACTTGCTCAGGATTTCGGCGTCTTTGCCCTCCATGAGCAGCGTAATCTGAGCAATCGCCGTATCCCTATCATAATCGGTATACCTGCATTTCACCAGACAGTCGCCGCACAGGTCACACTTCGAAGCATCCCACATTTTTGCCCTCCTTTGTCGTAATAGTTTAGCTTTTCTAAAACGTTAGCGCATATTATATCATCTTCCTTCTTTGGTTTTTGTGAAGAAAGAGAAAGAGTTGCCCAATTTATTGGGTGATTGCGCGACAAAAGATTGCGAGGCAGCCTCCTCTGTCGTTGCGAGGCTGACTTTAGGCAGCCGAAGCAATCTCGGCCGGGGCCGTTAGCTCAGTTGGTAGAGCACCTGACTTTTAATCAGGGTGTCACAGGTTCGAATCCTGTACGGCCTACCAATTAAATCAATTGTCAAAAGTCAAAAATACCAATTCCTATTTTGTTGTTTTGCTTACCGAGAGGGTTTATAATTTTCTTAATAATGAAACTAAAACCATATTATAAGGGAAAAAACATAGTCAGACTCTACCAGGGTAATTGCCTAGACATTATCCCTGCCTTGCCGAAATGTTATGTTGACATGATTTTTGCTGACCCTCCATACAATTTATCTAATAATGGAATTACCTGTCATGCTGGCCGCATGGTATCTGTTAACAAGGGTGATTGGGATAAATCAAATGGTACTGATATAGACCATAAATTCGCTATTGATTGGCTAAACGCCTGCCGCCGCGTATTAAAAGATGCTGGAACAATATGGGTTTCCGGCACTATGCACAACATTTATTCCGTAGGCTTCGCACTACAGGACTTAGACTACAAACTGCTCAATGAAATATGCTGGTATAAGCCGAATGCTTCTCCCAATCTGTCAACACGCTACTTTACCCACAGCCACGAAACCGCTATATGGGCGGCCAAATCCAAAAAGAGCAAGCACAAGTTTGATTATCAGCTTATGAAGCAAATGGCTGGCGGCAAACAGATGCGCTCGCTATGGATAGATATTGACGTTGAGGATGAACCTCAAGACATCTGGACTATCCCTACGCCGCCAAGTGCAGAAAAGAAGTATGGCAAACACCCCACGCAAAAGCCACTTGCTTTGCTTGAGCGAATTATCCTTGCTTCAACCAATCCTGGCGATACTGTTCTTGACCCCTTTACCGGATCATCAACAACAGGTGTGGCCGCCATCCGGCATGGCAGGCGTTTTATAGGTATTGATAACAATGCTGAATACCTGGAGTTATCAATAAAACGGCTTGAGGAAGAATTTGCTAAACAAAAGTCGGAGCCAAACTGATTTAAAGGATTAGTCTAGTCATGGCAGATATTGAATTTTATAAGAAGTATTTAAACCTTTCCACCGTTGATGAAATCTGCAAAGCTCTCAGCGACACCTTAATTGAGACCAATTATACTTATGACTTTTTCGTGAACTGGTCTAAGGTCACGAAAAACAGAGACGCTTTCAAATATGAACTAGCCCTTTTAAAGAGTTTGAAGAATTGCTCTAACCCCGTTTCCGATTTCAGGGACCTGCTGAAGCAGTACCCCGAAGTAATCAAAGTTATTCCGCTACTGCTTGCCTGTCGTGATGGTATTCTCAAAGTACTTAATTCAATTGAGACAGGTTTCAAACATAAAACTTTCGACTTTTCGAAGAAAATGTACGACAATCAAGAAATAGACGATATTGTCAAATTTATGAAAAACACCGGTCTTCTTGATATGCTTTGCCAGATGGACTCTACAACCGACTATTTGTTGGGAGTTGAGGTTGGATTAGATACCAACGCCAGAAAGAACCGAAGCGGCCTATTCCTTGAGAAGATGGTCACGGAAACCCTGAAAGAACTATCCGCTCGGAATTCAGAGCTTGTTTTCGTTGAGCAAAAGAGCTTCCGGTATATCGAAGATAAATACCATGTTAGAATTCCACCTACTTTACGAGACCGCAAGTTTGATTATGTTGTTATTAACAAGGGCAAAGCCACCAACATTGAGGTCAACTTTTACAGCGGCAGTGGTTCAAAGCCGAGTGAAATTATTAGCTCTTACATCAACCGAGGGGAAGTGCTATCATCAGCCGGGTGGAAATTCGTCTGGCTAACCGACGGCATGGGCTGGAAGAAGATGCAAAGACCATTTCATATCGGCATTGAGAATATTAATTATGTTGTAAATGCGAATCTACTCAGGAAAGGATTTCTTGATAAGATTATTTTTAATGGTTGAAATTCAAAATGCAGCACCTCTTTATTGATACAAACATATACCTCAGATTCTACCAATTTTCCAGTGACACGCTAGAGGAATTGAATAAGCTACTTACCAATGTAAAAAACAACAATATAAAACTCTATGTAACTAGCCAGGTAGTCCATGAATTCTGGCGAAACAGAGAGGCAAGTATATCCCATTCCTTGAAAATATTATCTGGTCAAAAACTCCCCGATATATATCCGCAGATGTGCAAATCATACGACGAGTATCCCACACTCAGGGAACTATCGAAGGGATATTCAAAATTACTGACGCCACTAATGGGGAAACTCAGGGAAGACATTGACAGTAACCAATGTGGCGCTGATAAGATAATTGATGGATTGTTCAGCGCAGCTCAAAAACTAGACGTTGATGAAGATATCATTCAGAACGCAAAGACTAGAGTTGCCTTAGGGAATCCCCCAGGACGAAATGATTCTCTGGGCGACTCAATAAACTGGGAACTCCTGCTCAAGAATGTACCAAATCAGACTGACCTTCATTTAGTCACTGTTGACAAAAAAGACTATACTTCGAAGATAGACGATAAGAGATTGACCGAATTCTTAAATAAGGAGTGGAAAGAGAGGAAGAATTCCACGATACACTATTATACGCAGTTGTCTGATTTTCTTAGTCGTGAGTTCCCCGACATAAAGTTACCCTCTGATCTTGAATTAGAAGCTGACCTACAAAAAGAAACAGCTATCAATAACCTCGTTAACAGTTACAGTTTTCAAATGACACATCTCGCCATAAAAATTTTGGGGAGTTTTAACGACTTTACAGACGATCAAATACGCGAAATTGTTGAAGCCAGCACCACTAATAAGCAGATTTACTGGATATATGATGATTCTGACGTAAAAGCATTTCTATTACAACTAATAGATGGGAAAGAGGATGTGTTACCTACTGAATTACTTGAAGATTTCAACCGAATTTATAGGAAGGAATTGGTTACCAGTTCGAATGATGACGAACTGCCTTTCGATGACTAATTGCCTTTCTAAATCGCTCTCCGGATTATTACTTTTTTGCTAACGTTTTTGCTAACGAACTTTTCACCACCACAAATGACAAGATGGTACCAAACATCACCATTTGAAGCTAAATCGCCAACAAAAAGGGACCAGTAATTACTTCTTTTCACTCCCAGGGACAAACCTTTTGTATCTCTTAATCAGGGTGTCACAGGTTCGAATCCTGTACGGCCTACTCTATGTTTCCTCTTTTTTCTGCGAACATTAAATCAAAATTAACCAGCCTCTTCCTGTGAAGGGAAAGAAAGAGCACTAGATGTTTTGATAGAAAGGGCATAATGTTAGAATTAGTTATATGCCAGCGAATCTACCGCCACAATATTTCGAGGCTGAGAAGAGATTCAGGTCAGCCAGGGAACCAGAGGAAAAGATTGCCGCCCTGCAAGCAATGCTTGCCATTATGCCCAGGCATAAAGGCACCGATAAGCTTCATGCCGCTCTAAGGCGGAAGATTGCCAGGTTTTCCCAGGAGGCAGAAAGAAAGTACGCCACAGCCAGGAGAACAGGCTTCTATATTAGCAGGGAGGGCGCCGGACAGGTAATGTTAGTAGGGCCGGCCAATGCCGGGAAATCACAGCTACTAGCGACGGTAACCGAGGCTATTCCGGAAATAGCTGAATATCCCTTCACCACCAAAACCCCGATTCCGGGGATGATGAGGTTCGAGGATATCCAGATACAACTGGTGGACACACCACCCATCGGTCGCAAAGAAGTGAGAGTACTACTATCAAATGTCCTTAGAAACGCTGACCTCATTGCCATTGTAATAGATTTATCCCGGGAGCCAGTAAGCCAGGTAGAGGCAGCTCTTCAAGGGCTAAGAGAGGCAAGAATAGAGCCCTTGGATGATGGTACACAAGTAACTCCGGGAAGTTATCCCAGGAAGATGTTGATTGTGGGGAACAAGAATGAGCTGGCAGGTTCAAACGAGAATTGGGAGCGCCTGCGGTCACAATACGCCAGGCTGTTTCCCCTGGTTTCCATTTCAGCCAGAGAAGGTGGCGGCCTGGAGGAGTTCAAAACAGCAGTTTACCAAGCCCTGAATATCGTCCGGGTTTATACCAAGACCCCCGGCAGCAAGGCCGACCTGACCGACCCTATGATACTGGAGAAGGGCAGCACCTTAGAAGAAGCTGCCGAGAGCCTACACAAGGACTTCTATCAGAATTTGAAGTATGCTGTCGTCTGGGGCTCAGGAAAGTATGATGGGCAGAGGGTTAGCAAGGAACATATCCTTCAAGATGGCGACATAGTCGAGTTTCACATCTAGCCTGACGCAGAAAATTTTAGGAACAATCTATGGTGTAAGAACCCATGAGCCGAGTGAGAAAATTGCTGGCTTTCCTTATAGTCTGATTTAAACCTTATACCAGAATCTTTTTCGGGACTTCCCTGAGGACAGTTTCTGCTTCCCTCATGATCTCCTGCACTAAATCGTTAACTCTGGGCATATCTTTAATTCGCTGAGCCACTTCACCGGCAGCCATCATCGCTTTTTCCTTATTTCCTTCGAAGGTGGCTTTTATTGATTCCCTCTCATACTCAATCAAAGACATGTCGAGCGTTGTGTAATCATCGGGGGTACCCAGGAAAACGCCAGGCGATTTCTGGAGGGTATTTCTAGCGTGTTCCTGGCTGCGGGGCGTTTTCAGCCACCGGGCAGGCCCAACAAAACCGCGCGCTACAAGGGTTGCCCTGTCGCCTGCGTCCACAACTTCCTGTTTCCACATCTGATGGAAATCGCTTTCCTGTGTTGCCAGAAAGCGTGTCCCCATGAGCACACCGTCCGCACCCATTAGCAGCGCAGCCGCCAGTGTCTTGCCATCGGAGAACCCACCGGCACCGACAACCAGGGTCTTATCGTCTGATACTTCCTCCACCACGGCTGGAAGCAGAACCATTGTGTGAACTGGTTCCCACGATGTATGGAAACCGCCTTCATGGCCGGAGGCTACTATTACGTCGACGCCAGCTTTCTTACAGCGCAAAGCTGCCCTAACAGATGGAACAATGTGAATCCATGTAAATCCTGCTCCCTTTATTTTGTCTTCCCAGCCAAGAGGGTCGCCGGCAGATGTATACATCACCTTGAAACACTTCTTCATATCAGGGTTCTCTTCGCGCACCCTGATAGCCGTATCAATCAAGATATGTGAAGCTGAGAGAACTTCCTTTGAAACCATCACATTGGGTCCGAAAATACCGCCCTTATCTTTGACCAGCCTGTATGTCCGTTTCAGCACCTTTTCCATGACTGTAGCCATATCGTCTTCGGGGTCAGCTTCTCCGGTTCTCACGAAGTCGTTGTAAACCCATGGCTGATCATCTTTGTTAAAAATGCCGCTCGTTGAAAGCAGACCGAGGACGCCTGCATTGGCTGTAGCAACACAAAGATTGTTGTTGCTGAAGGGGCCCATTCCCGCCTGTATAATGGGATATTTGATTCCAATTAGGTCACACAATCTTGATTTAATCATAGCGCCTCCCTTTATTTTTTAATCATGACATTATATATATGGCATTGCTGCGGGTCAAGATAATGGTTATGTCATATAATTGGGGGAGAAACTCAGCCGGCTAAATTTTATCTTTCTCGAATTCTTCCCAGTCTTTTATTTGGGACAGGCTATTGACTTTCTGACACTTCACTAATCATAATAGAAACCGCAGCTTCAAATTCAGCAAAGGAGGTAAAGGACTATGAAGATGCCTATAACTGGATTGATGATGGGGATAATAGCGATTGTTATTGGAATATTGATTCTAGCTGCCCCTGGGGTGATGCAATGGATCCTGGGAATCGGCTTTATCGTGGTTGGTATACTAGCCATCCTGAGAAAGTGATACTACGCATATAGCCATTATTGGATCGGTCGCTGGCCCCACACGAAGGTATATTTCGGGAATGCCCCGGCTGTTATCAGTGAAAACTAACAGGCTATCAAGCAGCGGAGCATCCGTCATCCAGAAATAATGCTGTTAAGGGACGGGAAATTGCAGTAAAGAATAGGGGGTGCAGTATGGCTGTAGAACATTACGGAGAGGTATACCAGTGCAAAATCTGTGGCAACAAGGTGGGAGTAATAGAGGTTGGTGGCGGCACACTTATGTGCTGCGGTAAGGAAATGAAGAGCGTAGAAGATAAACCTGAAGCCACGGTAAACTTACCGGACTCCGGCGGATAAACTATTGACTTGTTGGGCAACTACATTATTGCTGGAACAAGGAGCACTGAAGCGCTTATAGCCAAGCCTGCTCACTTCCCCGAGAATTTCTTCCACGTATTCAAAAGTTCCTTGGCGTAGGGGAACCCCAGATAATGGACGTCGCAGGGAAATTTTTCACACCTAAAGCAATAGTCAACCTTATTCTTTATGGCACACTCAAGCACAGGGCAGGACATATCCAATCCCTTCAGCGTCTCCATGAACGCTGGCGCCTTCGGATCGTTCCCGGGAGCGCATCCCGGGCGGGCATATCTCCTTTGCATGAAGGACACAGATTTCGCAAGCTATACCGCATGCTGCTGGCATTCCACACCTCCTTCTCCTTTGTCAAATTTCTATTCCCTTGACCACACAAATCCTCATTTATATATTACCACTGGATGTTCTTAAGTCAATATTCACTGGGAAAAGTTGCGATGTGCCACAATTTTTCCGCCAGGGCTTCAATATAATCCCGGTTTTCCAGCTTCGCCCGCCACTCTGATGGAATGGCTTCTATGCCGAGATACGCCCCGGAAATAGCCCCGGCCATGGCGGCTATAGTATCAGTATCGCCGCCCAGGCTTATAGCGTAAATCACGGTATCCTTGTAGGATTGAGGCTGCCTCAGGAAGCAATAGATAGCCGTAGGCACTGACCTTGGTGCTTCTATACCATTTCCCAGCACGGCGACCACCTTCGCCTTATCTTGCTCGTCGAGCAACTCTCTTATTCGGGCTACTTTTTCCTTGTATAACCGGTCCTGGATGAAATTCTGGAGCCTGGAGAGAAAAGCCTCCCTGTCAATCTCTTCGTCTGAAGGCGTGTTGAGAGCCAGTGCTACAGCACAAGACTGGAGTGCTGCTCCCTCCTTGCCCAATTCGTGAGAATGAGTGATGGAGCTTGACTGGTAAGCGATTTCTCTTAGCTTCTCCAGGTTACGGGAATATAGAAGTCCTACCGGCGCTACTCTCATGGCTGAGCCGTTCCCAAAAGAGCCACCCCGGTAAAGTCTATTTGCGGCGCTATCCCATGGCTCGCCGCTCTTTATCATCCCAAAAATTATGGGGGGTCCCGGCCCGTAGCCACGCCACGGCTCAGCCTCATAATTTTTTATGAAGGTTTGTGTCATGTGTTCTCCATTAAAACCCTTGCTTTCTATCAGGGATTCGGCAATGCCGATAGTCATGTGAGTATCATCGGTGTAAATTAGCTGCTCCAGCTTCTCAGCAAGGGAAACGATATCCTCGCTTCTGGACATCCCCCTTCCTTCCCACCCGGCGCCCAGAGCGTCGCCGATTGCCGTCCCTTCCAGACATCCCAAGAATTTCAATTTTAGTTTTCCTTTATGCACATCCCTCATCACTCCATGCTACCTCTCACAGCCAGTCTATAATTTTATAATCAGTGATGCTTCCAGATAAAAATGTTCAGATAACAACTTTCAATAGTTGCAATTTTCCCAGCGCTTTATTATACTTAAATTAGTGGTTATAAGCGTAGGTTACCACGTCTCTATGAAAGCTCTTCCGAGCTCACGCGTGAACGTTGGATGACCGAAACTCGAGCCAAGTATTATAAGAAAGGAGGTCGTCCAATGGGATTTACAGACAAAGATCTACAATGTTCTGACTGTGGTGCTACATTCACCTTTACTGCTGAGGAACAGGAGTTCTATGCTGGCAGGGGGTATACTAATGAGCCCAAGCGTTGCCCTGCTTGCCGTGAAGCAAAGAGAGCCCGGTACGATAGCTTTGGCGGTTACAGGACTAACCGCCAAATGTATCCCGCAGTATGTGTTGAATGTGGTAAAGATTGTGAAGTGCCCTTTGAGCCTCGAGAGGGCAGGCCAGTATATTGTAGTGAGTGCTACAACAAGATGAAATCGGGCAGTCAGCAATAATTTAATGCAGCTGAATTCAAAGGGGGCTGGAACCAAACCCAGCCCCCGAGGGTTTAGAAGCAGAAGAATTCAGCCTGTTCTAAAAAGTTTGGTTGCACGAAGGGTAAGGCTATAAAAATTGAAAGGGGGTTAATATTGTGAATATATATGTAGGTAATTTATCTCGCCAGGTTACCGAGGATCAATTGCGGCAGTCATTTGAGGCCTTTGGACAAGTCACATCGGTAAACATCATTAAGGATAGGTACAGCGGCGAATCTAGAGGTTTTGGGTTTGTTGAGATGACAACGAAATCTGAGGCCCAGGCTGCAATCAACGGGCTTAATGGAACATCATTGGATGAGCGGACACTCAGCGTTAGTGAGGCACGCCCTCGCGCCGAAGGTGGCAGGAGGCCCTATGGTGGCGGTGGCGGCTATGGTGGCGGTGGCGGTGGCGGCGGGTTTGGTGGAGGAGGTAAACGGCGCAGATACTAAGCTAATAGTATCTTACGAATTACGACCTTTATAATAGTGCACTGAAGCTCCAGGCTGGGGAAGGGAAGTTTGTTTTTCCCCTGTACCTCGGAGCTATCAGTGATACTGACTACTTCTACAACATTACCAGCAATTACTACCACGCGGTATTAACACCAGAGACGATAGTATCGAAGCTGTCATCGAGGGGCCAGGAAGAAATAGAACGCGCCCTATTCAAAAACTATCGAGGCGTTCTTCAGGTGTTGGGAGACCTTTTACCTAAGTCTCAAGGGTCTTATCAAAATTAATAATATTGCTACACTGGAAACCCTGCCGCTCGAAGAGGGTCTGCAGTTCTTTGTTACCTTCTGGGATAAGGGCACGAACTGTGTCAATACCTTCGGCTTGGCAATGATTCAGGAGCGCCTCAATCAATTTGCCGCCAATGCCTTGCCCCCGATAGTCAGGGTGAACAAGTATAGCGTGAATAATGCACACTTCAGTAAGCGGTACCATTAGATACGTCGACCGGTTGATCGAAAAGCCAACCATTTCACCATCAATCTCAGCTACAAAACTCAAGTCAGGCGGTGTACCAGGGTTAGCGGAAGCTATATCTTCATACTTGATAACATCGCGCCTCTGGCCTGTAATTATCCTATCAAGAAATAGGACCTCATGAATGTCGCTACGTGTCATGCGCCGAATACTTACTTTAGCTTCTTTCGAGTTGCTAATCTTAAACACCTCCAACGTTATCGCTGCCTAAAAACAATCCCTCCCGTATGGGGAGGTGGTAGCAGATAACCCACAGCATACTATGTAGGCATATTATACCCCTCGCTCCAACTCCCTATCAAGACCTTATGCTGGCTGGTGATTCTTAGCAACACAGAACTTCAAGCCTGACTGGATTTTCTCTACGAGCCAACATATCCGTGGTTAGGTGTAGGTAGCGCCCATACCCAGGGGCATACACCTATACCAGTCCTGAGCAAGACTACATAAGACAATCTAGGACTGTGAAATCAGGATCGCCTTACTCTTTACTTTCCGTTTCCTTGTCGTGTAAATAAATGCCAACTGCCCAGCCAAGCCAGCAACCCAGGCTGAATATCAAGCTGGCGATTGCCAATAGAAACCAGGATGTCGAATAAAGTCCGATAAAAAATGTGCCACTTGCCTCGGCAATAATTCCGACTATAGCGAATGCCACGCCGAGCCAGGTCGCAATACTGCCCATGATTCCCATTCGACCGCGATTGCGCTTGGTGAATTCGGGGCCCGTCCACATTTCCATCATGGTTATCACCTCCTTTATTTTTTATTCAGGATTTCGGCAATCCTATCCATCTTGGTGTTCTCTCTATGTATTTTCGGTAAGCATCACCGTATTTCTCAAGGCAGGTGCGTTCTTCCGAGCCTGCATATATGAAGCCAAGACCTGTGTACACAATGGTCAGCAGCAGGAAAAGCCACGAAGCCGAGGCTATACCCACCCCAATGAACATTACTAATTGGCTGATGTACATGGGATGCCTGGAGTAGCGGTATAGTCCCGTGGTTATTGGTTTCTCACCAAGCGGGGTAGTAACAAAGGACACTATAACCATGACGAAGGTGACTACGCCGACGAGGGCAATGGGGAGACCTACATAAATCCACATCGTGCCGAGGCGCAGGGGCAGGAAGATAGAGTATACGAAGGCAAGAACCCAGAGTATCCATGCAATACGATTTACTGTCTTGTGAGCCTCGCCATATGATTTCATTGAGTCTTCCAGCACACCTTTATGAACCCTCATAATTATGGGCATAGGCAAGAAATTAATAAGCATGAAAATCCAGGCATTCCAGATACCTATTTCAAAGACTGGTATAGCTGGCATGATTTACTTCCTTTCCAAAATATCCTTGGGCAATATGTATGTTGGAGACTGAGTGTAGCCCTCGGTGAGTTTATTGTCAATAGGCGCCTGGTCACCGGCTCAGAGGAATACCACCTTACAGGACAAATAATGCAAATGCCGAACGTGATAATATCATTACCTATGGTGGACCTTGGGGGACAGTTCGCTAACTTTTGTTCGAAAAGAAGAGACTGATACCGGCGATACAACGGTTACTAGTTTGCCACCTGGAAACAAGAGATTTACTATTGATGACGCCGCGCGACCAAACATCGTCCCATCAGCAAGGTTCCGATATGTTAGCTGGTAAGCCTTGACTAAATAGAGTCAGCCGCCTAGAATGGTCATCACTTCGTCGTCGCCAGAAGCTAATCCTGACGACGCAGTTATTTGTGATTAAGTCCACCTTCATACACTAATTGTAGACGCAATTGTTCAGAATTATCGTACTTGATGCAATGGGAGTAATATACTCCGTCGGAAATGACGATAGAGATTTACTTTGTCCGTTTATAGAGGAAAAAGGTGGGACTAAGGACGTGCCCAAGATTGAAATGCTCTATCATTCAACCAGTCTTGGAAACATGTCATCTGCCGAGTTCTGGAAAGCGGTGGGACTCGACTCTGGACTCGAAGATGAATATCTTCAACGTTACGAACTAACCGATGGTCTCACCGACTTTCTGGAAGCCGCCAATTCGCAAGGTTATGAAGTGTGGTGCTTATCGAATGATATAGCGGAGTGGTCAAAGAAACTGCGGGCTCGCTTCGGATTGGACAAATATGTTCGCGGCTTCGTCATAAGTGGCAACGTTGGTGTCAGGAAACCAGAGCAGGCTATTTTTGACCATCTCATTGGTCAATTGACAGTAAGCCCTCGCAATGCCATATTTGTGGACGACCAACGAAGAATCCTTGATGTAGCGGCGGCGTTGGGATTTAGTACGATTCTCTTCGTACCAGGCGGCCACGATTTGATTGATGAGAAGCACATCGTGGCAACAAGTTTTGCTGATGTCCTGCGCTGGCTGTGTAGCAGGTAACGTGACTGCCACACTTGTAAGTAAAAACTCACTTTCTATGATGTTAAGCAGCTAAGCTAGTAGCAAGCTGAACAATAGACAATAATGCTGCTACTAATGTGAGCCTTTGAGGGACAGTTCCCGAACTTTCATTTGAAAAGAAGCAATTGATTCCGCCGCTTCAGCAGCTACTTGTCTACCATTCATGTAAGTAGCGATATTGACAACGAGCCAGTAGTACTTTAACCTAACCAAGTTGGTTTACACGCGAAACCTTGCCCTGAGGAGGTCATAGCATGCCGACAACGGAAACTTTCTGGAATCAAATGGGCGCATACAATGAGGATTGCATCCTATTCGCAGCGGGAATATACGGTCTAGTGATGCTAGTCAAAAACTGGAAAACCATTGGAGCGAGACACAGAGATGAGTAAAAATTTGTCATTTAAGAATTGGCAAAATATCCTCTGGAGCACACTTTTGACTATTCTGGGCATTGTCTGTTTTCCAGCCAACCCACTCGTCTTGACAGGCGTCATACAAGTAGAGTCATACCTCGTATTATTCATTATCGGTTGTGTGGTATTTGCATTCGGTATGATACTGGTCATGGCTCCAATAGTCATGTTCCCACGACGTGGTGGTGTTACCAAAGGTAAATCATTTGTCCATACCAACCAACTGGTGGATACTGGCATATACGCTATTGTCAGGCACCCGCAATACACAGGTGGAATCTACGCAATCTTCCTCACCACTTTTTTATGGTATCCTCACTGGCTATTCGGGGTGCTCGGGGCGATAGGGACGATAGTCCTCTACATGAGCTGTCGAGAGGAAGACCAACGTCTAATCGAGAAGTTCGGGGATGCTTATGTAGACTATATGAAAAGGGTACCTAGAATGAATGTCTTTTTAGGCTTCTACCGCTTGCTGAAGCGCAGAAAGTAGAAATTATCTAGGCGCCCAAGATTGCTTCTTCTTATGCTATTCTGTCCATCACATTCTCCTCCTTTGTCAGGAGTTCTTTTCAATTTCGCTCAGTTTCAAGTCGACCATTGTTTCAATACCAAAATGTGCTGCCGCTCGCAGGTCATCCAGGGCTTCCGCCTCTGTCTTTCCCAGGCCGACACTGGTCAAAGGTCGCCAGATGCAATAGTAACTTTGACTATCATCATCATAGGCAATTACTATTTCGTCATAGGGCAGCTGCTCCATATGGCTCATTTCTAACCAAAAAATTTCTTTTTAGTTGCAACGGCAGCCAGGGGAGCTATTGCTATCCACAGTGTAATGTTTATCAGCATGGCTGTGACGTAGTTAATATCCACACTGATACCAAGACGCGTAGCAATGACATCCCAGAGAAGCATGAGGAAGAATGAACTCAAGAAGAAACCCGGTATCGCCGCCAATATTCTGAAGTAACCCATTTTAGACCTCCTTTGTTTTATTCTTGTAGCACAGACTCGACTGCTTGATAAGCCTGGGAGAGAATCTGGCGAATCTGCTCCGCTTTATCGGCATCCAGGCTGCGAAAGCTGCTACCAAGCAAATTTTCGAGCGCATGATATTCCTTCATTACCATGATCATCTTGCCAATATTCTTAAAACTCCACTTGTGTTTCATCTGCCTTCTCACTCCGTTGGCGATATTACTCTGATTCTCCAGGAACTTAAGGCCTTCTTCCGTAATCGAGTAAATCTTTTTGCCTTCCTGCTCATTGGAACTGGCATATCCCATTTCTTC
>Ga0315533_1002257_pt1 | contig 13662 bp, 30 predicted proteins | sample SalMarSW160130MG_FD_203081 | JGI IMG/M metagenome (GOLD analysis project Ga0315533, IMG submission 203081) | Salt marsh sediment microbial communities from the Plum Island Ecosystem LTER, Massachusetts, United States - Salt Marsh Sediment SW1601-30 ...
AGCCTTCCGTAGATTCATTCTAAATAAGCCCTCCCCCCTTAATTTAGAATGATTCTAAACAGTTTGGCACGATTTTTTATTATTTAGATTGATTCTAAATAACAGCCGTTGCCGGAGATTTGTACACAATTATTTGGAATTAGTCTAAATAAACATTACCTTAGTCTTACAATTTCATTGAACCTAAAAAACTAAAACGTTATGTTAAAAGAAATTATTGTTACATCCGTTTCGGTTGCATTAGGAATGATACTTGCAACCATTGTTATGAAAAAATTCCTGAAAACTTCATCCTGGGAAGAATGGGAAGAAGGATACGAAGAAGAAGACTAATGATCTGAACCTAAAAAACAAACAAACATGAATCCAGCAGAAGCAGAATTATACAGAAAATTACACGGTTCCAATTCATTAGAAACTGTCCCCGGTGGACAAATTTCAGTTTCAAAAGGTGTCAATGCATCTCTTTCTCAAATTGTCGGAAATCCTCCTTTCAAAGCTGAAATCACTCTCACTATGAACCTGCGTTATTACAGTCAGGCAGCAGTAGGCACTCCAGTTGCAGTTGCAGCAGCAGCAATTCCCGTTGCTCAACAAACAACTTTACCCGTTTATTTTTTCGGTAACACAGATTTTTCAAGTGGTTACGCAAAATCCCGCCAACTTGTCCCCGGTGGTGGTGGTTGGACTTATGCAGACATGAAAATGATTGTTGGTGGTTGTGGTGAAGTTGGTTATCATCCATTACCTCATGCAGCAGCTTCCGTTGAATATCAGTCCGGTACTGTTTTCAACAACTTGTTACAAAACGGCGACATTTTATTTTGTATTCCTATGGCAGGTTTTGTTGCAGGGGCAGCAAACACAACCGTTACAGCCGAAATGCATATCCATTGCGGTAATGTACCATATGCAACATTGATCAATTCTCTTTCTTCTGATCTTGTAACATTGAATATGATACGTTATACGGTTAACCCGTTGTTACTTGGGCAGCTTGGAAATCAGATCAATCTTATCAAACAGTCATTATTCGGAAAAGCAAGTACAGATACCATTGATCCGAATACTTACATTACCGGTGGAACATTCAACCAAAACATTGCAGATATCCCGTTAACCCTGCAAATTGATAAAAATTTGGTTTTGGCAACTGTTACAAACTTTGATTCAATCCTTTGGACTTGGACAGTAACCATATCAACGATCAACAAATTGACACAGGTCGGTTAAAAAGTTTTTTGATTTTAATTTTTCAGGCAATTTATTTTACGCGAAAAAAGGTGTAAAGGTTGAAATACACCTTTACACCTTTTTTCATAACTAACAATTAATAAAATGAACATAGCAGAATACAGGCAACAATATTTAGCAGAAATTCAACGCGTAAAGGATTTGATAACTATTTATTCTGTTTACAGAACAGGTGTAAATAATTACAAGGTCAGTCATTTCCATGCAATATTAAAAGATTGTGAAAATAAAACTCCATCTAATAAACGTCTTTCAAAATTGCAAAGCTGCAATTAAAAACATTATGAACAAAGTTGAAAAGCAGTTATTGAAGGATTTAAAAGAACCTTATCATAAGCAAGGGATTTTATCTGACATAAAAGATAAAATGGGGGCAATTGCTTATGTTTTGGGAAATCCTCATTTTAAAGCTGAAATACAAATAACTGTTAATAAAACTTATGATACTGGTGGAGTAGAAGTTTTACCGGCTGCTTTAAACCCTGCTTTACAAACTCAAATGCCTGTTTATTTATTGGGCTTAACAGATTGGCAAGGAGGCTATTTAAGATCAAGGCAAATGTTAGGATTAAATCAAAACTGGTATTTAAATGCAATAAATTTAATTATAAATATTGTACCTGTTTTTCCTTTTAATTTAATGAGCATTGGCGACATTAACATTATTTTTACGGACACTTTAGGTTTATGGACAACTTGTAATATATGGATACATTGCAATAATGTAGCATACGGAACATTTTTAAATTCTTTTGCTTCTGATCTTATTACTTTAAATATGATTCGTTACGGTGTACCCATAATAAGCGTAAATCAATTAATAAATCCTTTAATTTTCGGTTATCAAACATTATTCGGAAGACTTGCTACTGAATCTATTGATCCTCGTATGTACATAACCAATCAAACATTTCAACAACAAATTGCAGATATACCGATTAATTTACCAATTGATAAAAATTTAATGCTGAATACTCAAATGGAATATGACTGTCAACAAATAACATTTAATTTAGCAGTAAACAAAGTTGAACCATTAACGCATAAAATACGAAACTCATGAGTGAAATACCAACAAAAACCGAAGAACCTGTAACAAAAGTTGTAACAAAACCACAATTTTTAAGTAGGAAAATTGTAAAAATTGCATTAATAGTTGTTATAATTATAACAGCTTTATATTTTGGAAAAAAAATTCTTAAATTTTAATACATACAAACATGGACTTAACAGATTTTGCAACAGGAAAAAAACGTAAAAAACCTAAAAAGATTAAAAAGAAAGTAACCGTTTCTCCGTCAGGTACTAAAACCACTACAATAAAGAGTCAACCGAAGAAAAAGAAGAAAAAAAAGAAAAAAGGTTTACTAAAACGTATTGGCAAAGGTATCGTTAAAGGTGTAAAAAAAGTTGCTCAGGCTACAATCGGTCAAGCTGCTTTATTACCTTTACGTCCGTTCACAAAGGCAATGAAAAAAGCATTGAAAAAACGGGGTGTAAATGTCAAAGGAATAAAATTCAGGAGTCTTGTTTCAAAATTTTATAATGAATTTGTCAGTAAAAAAGGTAATAAGTCTTCGCATTATGAAGAAATTAACGAAACGGATTTCTACAATGATATTTCTTTTTACACACCTTTAGAGGGTTTTGATTATGAAACGGATAACGCAATTGTCGGTGCAATTATTGATGTTGTAAATGGAATTATTGACCTTTTCAAAAAATCAAAAGATAAAAAGAAAAAGGCAAAGCAATCCGGTATGACTAAAAAGGAATACAAAGAAACAGTCACAGAAGACGAAGCAGAATTTGCCGACGAAGCAGATAAAGTTGAAAAGAAATTGGTTGACAAAGCAAAAGAAGACAAAATAGTCAAAACTGGTGACATGAAAAAATACCTTATTTATGGTGGCATAGTTGTTATTTTGGGTGTGGCTGTTTATCTTTTTTCCCGTAAACGATAAATGAAAAATTTAATACTGGAAAAGAAAACCGGTTTTTTTACTTCTTTACCGTTTACTATTTATGATGAAAAAGGAAATGTTTTTTACAGTTCTGATTTCACCGAACATATAGGTAAAGGAAAAACTTTAAAATTCAATTTACCATTTGGAATTTACAAGTATGAAGGAATTTTAAATAAACTCAATTCACCTATTACGGTTAAAAATATTGTCTTACCTCCAAAAGAACGTAATTATCCGAAGAAAAAATATAAAATTCTTTTTGGTGATAATATGAACAAATGCACAATTTTTTACAAACTTGGAATAATTTTGTTTGATAAAAGTTTTTTGAATGCTCCTTTATACATTAAATATTCAATTTATTTTCATGAATTAGGGCATCATTTTTATAAAACTGAAAAATTTGCAGATTTATACGCTGTTAAAATGATGTTAGAAAAAGGATTTAATCCCTCACAAATTGGTAGGACTTCTTTATTTGCATTAAAGGAAAGTTCATTTAACAGGAAAGAGTATATTATAAATAAGTTAACTCAAAACAAGGCATAAAAAATGAAATTACCTGAAACAGAAACCATAACCAAAACATTGTATTTATTAGGTGCATTAATTGTTTTGTTTTTAGTTTACAAAATAATGACAGGATTAGGAATAATCAAATCTAAGAAAAAAGAATTTGCAAAGATTGAAAAAACAGAAGCAGTCGAAGACTTGCGAACGTCCAGTTATTTCAATCCAGATTATTGCATTCAACATACTTTTGCAAAGATAGGAAACAATGCAGCGGATTTATACGCTGAACAATTGCGTAAAGCAATGAGGGGTGTTGGTACTAATGAAGAAACTATTTTTACTGTTTTCGGCAGCATAAAAAACAAAGGTAATATTTCTGAAATTGCAAACAGGTATTATCTGAAATTCAAGCGTAATTTACGAACCGATATTTTAAATGAATTGACTGATAAGGAAAAAGTTGAATTAAATAACCTTATCAAAAAACTTCCCGTATTATGAAACAATTAGCATTCACAATATTAGGCGGTGTAATTACTTTTTTTATTATAGATTTTATTGGTAAATCTAAATCTAAAAAATCCGTTGCAAACGATCATACAAAACAGGATTTTATAAACTTGTTAAAAACAGAGGAAGCAAATGATTTGATAATGTCAAATAAATTCAAACAACTTTTGTTAACGAATGAATTCAGGCAATTAATGAAAGGTATTGCAGACGATTATTTAATATCTTTGACAAAAGCATTATGAAAAATCAAAATATAATAATTATAATTTTAATCATTACAGTTATTATATTTTCTTTGTTCTCAAAAAAAATAAAAACAACAACTCAAAATATTATGGAAAAATTACCACGTGGATACAGAAACAACAATCCGGGAAATATTGAAAAAACAAAAGATTTATGGCGGGGTGAAACAACCGGGACAGACAAACGATTCAAAACATTTGTTTCCATGTCATACGGTTACAGGGCAATTTTTATTTTGTTACGTTCTTATATTTCAAAAAATTTTGATACGATTGAAAAAATTATCAATCGTTACGCCCCTGCAAATGAAAACGCAACCAAAAAATATATTGAAACTGTTTGCAAAATTACCGGATTAAACCCGTTCAAAAAATTAAATTTTAACGATAACGAAGAAATGAAAAAAATCGTTGCTGCAATTTCATTTGTGGAAAATGGTTTACAACCGGATTTAACAAAAGTAAATGAAGGTTATAATTTAATATAAAAACAATGACTGTTTACCAGATTTTACAATTAATAACGTCTTTTTTTGTTCCGATCATTATTGTTGTCGGTTTTTATGTTTCATTACGAATTGATATTACGAGAAATCAAGAACGTATTGAAAATTTAAAAGCAGATATTTCAGAAATCAAAGTAAATGTAAAGGAAATAAAAAATAAATTAATAAAATGATACGATCAAAACGATTTTTATTTACTTGTATTGCCTTTGCAATATTTATAATTGGTGTATTGTTTTTTGATATTGAACCGTTCAATTTTGCAAGTGGAATCAGTATTATTTTAACTCCTTATTTGTTAGGTGAAAGTTACCGAAGTTCTAGCAATTCACAAAACGATTATTATAATTTAAAAGATTAATAAAATGGAACCAAAACAAAAATTGATTATTGTTGAAATTGACAACGATACCAAAACCTTTTTAGAACAAAAATTATCTGACGGTTTTGTCATAACTCAAATGGTTAGTTTGCAACCGAAATTTGACAAACTGTTAATTATTTATGCTATTCCTGAACAACCTGAAAACTAAATAAAATGTTAAAGCAAATAATTTCAAGTCGTTTAATAAATCTGAAACAGGAACTTTTAATTAACCAATTTTGTGACAGGTTTAACTATGACAGTCCGGGTGCTAATTTACATATTGCAAATTATGAACAATTGTTTTATCAAGGAATAATTGCAGGAAGTGAATTTTTGACTTATGCTGCAACAAAATTGTATCTTTGTTTTGATTTTGAAGTAAGTTATTCAACCGTTGCAAGTGCTAATCACAGTGTTATTTATTTTTATGATGAAGCCAATGTTCTTAGTTTATATGGACAAAATAATTCAATTTGTTATGAAGCAGTTGCGGCTGCTATTTGGTACGGTAAAAATAATGTAAATATTAAAAATTTTTATTTTTCTCGCCTTAACGTAGCACAATTTGATTATATGAAATTTATCGGTTATCGTATAACATTAGATTAATCCCACACAAATAAATTATGATTAATCAAATACTTTCAAGTCGCTTACTGAATTTAGAACAAATTATATTTATTAATTGGTTTAATAATTATTTTAATAGAGATGTTGCAGGAATCGGAAATTTCAGGCATATTGCAAATATTGAAAAATTGGAATATGAAGGTGCAATTGCAGCAACAGAATTTTTAATTTACAATCAAACAAAATTATATTTGTGTTTTGAATTTTCAAATTATAGAAGTGCTATTCCAAATAATCTTAATGCTTTTATAAGATTTTATGATGAAGGAAATAATATGTTTTTATATTCAGTAAATAATAATATTGAATATGAACCGATAATCCCTGCTATTATTTATGCTAATTGTAATAATGTTATAAATAATTTATATTTTTCAAGATTAGTAAGTACTAATTATAATGCAATAAAATTCAACGGTTATCGTATTACTTTAGATTAATACAAAGAAACCGTTTCATTAAAAAACTCGTTTTTACTTTCCCTTGCATTATTAAAAGCATTAATTAAATCCGGGTTATCGTATTTTTGTTTTACTGTCATTATCGTATCATTGGTTTTAAAAACGATAACATAATCCAAAAGATTGAATATATTTTTTGGTACGGATAAAAACGAATGAAAATTCAATTGTATGATATTACCTGTATGCCTTGCACGTACCAGTAAATTTTTCATCTGTTCATTTCTATCGGAAGTATCAAAAAATATCGTTGCTTCTTCAATCAGTATGTAAGTATTTTTTACTTTTTCATCAGTAATACGATCTAAAAAAACTTCAAAATCAACAAATTTTTCAGGATAATATTTACCGTATTCCTTGTTAATGTCATAAATAATGCACGGCATATTTTTTTGTTTTGCATCCAAAAATTTTTTCGACATTGTTGTTTTCCCGGTTTTTCTTCTACCGATCAGAACGAATGCTATACCTGCCATAATTAATAAGTTTTTATTATATCAATTTGAAAAAATAACCAATTAATTTCTAACCCAATTTCTCTGTTATCTTTATAATTTACAATAAAAATAGAAGGTAACAAAGCAAAATAACTACAATTATGTTCACTCCATGTAACATAAATTCTAAAAAATGTTTTCATAATTTCTTATTTTAATTTTAATACAATAATCCATACAATAATACTAATCAATAAAATTCCACTAATAAAACCAGTAAAGAAATAAGATTTTTTCTTTTTAACTTTTTCTTTTGTTGTTAATGTATGCTTATGTTCAACTTTCATTTTAACTTCAAAAGGTTTTTGCTGAACAGTTGAAACAATTTGAGGTATTTTATTTATGGTATCAATATATGATTTATAAATAAATTTTTCCGTTTCAATAATGTTTGTATCTAAAATAGTTACCGTATGATAAATTTTTACAGTATCATAAATTGTGATAGTCGTATCTTTGAAAACAGATTTTGTTTCCGTTGTAATTTTCAAAGGTTTGCAACCAATGAAAACAATCAATAAAAGGAATAGAATTTTTTTCATTGCATTTTTGGAATTTGTAAATTTCTGATAGGTATAAAATGAATAAAGGCGTAAAAATAAATTTGGCTATTTACAGTATAATGATTTATTTTTAAATCAATTATCTGAATTGGTTGCTTTTGCATTCTGTAAAAACTATTTAAAGAATCGTTTAAATCCTTTAAATCGTTTTCTCGGAAAAATACACAATTTAATTGATTCATTTTTTTGTCTTTTTTTGTTCAATTTTTTCAGCTAAAAATAAACGTGCGGTAATGAAATTATTTCCGTACATGAATGAAGAAACAAGTAAAAATCCAGCAACCGGATTAATATGAAATGTCAGGTACTCAGCAGCTTGATTCGCCAACGGCTCTAATTTTGCAAAATCTTTCTCTTTCAATTGAATTTGTTCAGGATTAATTTTAATTTGTTTATCAAACATATTATTTAACCACGACAAGGAAATAGGAAAAATTGTATCAATGATTAATAATAAAATATATCCTTCAACATGAAATGAATCAGATTTTGATGATCTACGCCCCCGTTTTTTTGTTTCCTTAGAAATAAGGGGGGGTTTAACCCCCTTATCTGAATCTGTTTTACCCTCGGCTTTTTCAATCTTTGAAAACAATTCATCAAAATTTAAATCTTTTGCCGCTTGTGGTTCCGGTTCTGGTTTCGGTTCCGGTTTCGGTTCCGGTTCCGGTTTCGGTTCCGGTTCTGGTTTCGGTTCCGGTTTCGGTTCCGGTTCCGGTTCCGGTTTTGGTTCCGGTTTCGGTTCCGGTTTCGGTTCCGGTTTCGGTTCCGGTTTCGGTTCCGGTTTCGGTTCCGGTTCCGGTTTCGGTTCCGGTTTTGGTTCCGGTACATCAATTAGCAATTTGTCGTCAATTTGATTCTGTTTTTTCATGTTGTTGAATTTTAATAGTTAAATTTTACTACTTCGCCTCGTAAATTTTGCAAAAATATATCAAATTCCTTTTCAATCAATTTTACCTGTAAAATAATTGATTTGTATTTTTCTGAATCTATTAATTTTGCAATCTTATTTACAAAAAATCTTTTTATAATTGTCATATCTTTCAGATCAATTGTAAATGATTCTGTTTTTAAGTTTTCAATAAATTTAATAGAAACAGAATTTGTGCTATCTATTAAACTAAAGGTTAATAAAAGTTTATCAATTCCTTTTCCTTCAAGTTTATCATTAATTGCATCAAAAATTAAATCTTTTGTCTGTAAAGTGTTTTTACCTTTTTTCATCATAAAACGTTTTATTTTCCAATATTTACAATAAATATTTAATAAATAACCTAAACGATCAATTATTAATAATGCTATTTGTTTACTACAATATTCACAATATACGGGAAAACCTACGGTTAATGTTTCTTTGCAAATGCAATATATTTCCCTGTCATTGTATATAAATTGGTTCTGTTTCTCCATTTAAAAAAACATTTCTTTTATCGTATTTATGTTTTAATTCTTTTTTCATTTCAAAACTTTCACCCGCTTCTTTATTTCTTCGTAACGATTCTTTTGATTTATAATATTTTGTTATTAAATATTCATTTTCACCTAATTTAACAGCATTTTTTGAAATACCTTTTATTACTTCATGTAATTTTTTTTCTTCATCAATATACTTGTAATTTTTCAAACCGTTAATTTCAATAACTTGTTTATTTTCGAGTTTAAAATTTCCAATGTTTTCATTGACTTTTCCCTCAAAATTTCCCTCTAAAAAAATACTGTCAGTATCACAATATAAAACCTTGTTATTTTCATTTTTGATTAATGAAGTCAATAATATAATCCTTGCACGACTTGTTATATAACTGGAAAAAGTTGGTATAGAGTAAAAACTATTTTTGAATTTATTATTTTCGGTAACTAAATAACAATCGTTTCGCAATTCAGAAAATAATTTTAACATATAATATTTATCCAATTGGATTAATTCTTTAATGATTTCATACGGTATGTAATTGAAATATTCGGTTGTATATTTCATTCGCATAGCAAACCTACCGTAAAGATTTGTTAAAAATAATTTATGAATTTCCCGTGTTAATTCATCTTTTGCATTTGCTTTTTTATCATAATGGTATTTTACAAAATCCTGAAAAATTGTTTTTTGTGATAAACTGCAAACAACATATTCAACAGATAAAATTTTAACTATATTGTTTTTAACAGCAAAACGTAATTCATTAAAATTAATTATTGTTTCAAATTTTCCAACCGGAAATAACAATTTTTCATCTTTGTATGGTATAAAACCAAAATATGTTTTTTCATGAAATAATACAACCTTTGCAAGTCCTTCATAATTGAATAACATATAATGAAAATACTTTAAATCAATTTTTGTATAGTATTTTAAAGTTTTTATGTCAGGAAATTTTGTTGTTATCATTGCAAAAGGATAAAGAGAATTAATGTCATAAACTTTACCATTACAATTTCCTATTTTAAATGCTTCGGTTCTACCGCCATAATATGATAAATAAAATTTATCAACTAAATCTGAAAATGTTAAATTTAATTTCAGAAAATTTTTACGAAAATGATACATTGATAAACTTGCAATTGTAATTTTTATTGAGCCTGTTTCTTTAAAAATTTGCAGCAAAGCATTATAAACAATTTCACAATCTCGAATACAATAATTTATATCTTTTTGCGTTATGTTCTTTTTTGTTAATTTTTCGGTTGCTATTTTAGTGTTTTCATATTTTTTTATTCCTAATTTTTCACCAATCTTTTCAACCGAAGTGGGAAAAATATTCATACTATCTGCAAAAGTTATTAAACCTAATTTACAAGAAATAAATTTACCGTTGAATATTGCTTTTGAATCTATTTCCGTGTAAATGTTACCGAATATTGTTAAAAGATCAAATTCAGCATTGTGAGCAAAAATAATTTTTCCGTTGTATTTACGTTTTTTAAATTCGTTTCTGAATGATTCAACGTCTTTAATAACTTTGTAAAAATTGTAACCGTAAATTACACCAAATACAAAATTTTTAGGCAACGGTTCTAATTTTGTCGTTTCAACATCAAATACAAAAAATCTATCTTTGATTGTTTCGACTGTTTTATTTTCTTTTATTTTTTTGAGTATTCTCATTGTGTAATATCATAAACAGTTCTTATATAAATACCAATTATTGCACCTTGATAATTTTTTAAAGCAGATAATTTCTCTAATACTTTTCCAATTATTGTTTCATTATTCCAAATTAAATCGTAAAACCTGTCAGGGTTAAAACTATCAGATAAATAAATTATTTCATTAATTCCATGTACCCTAATTTTTAATGTAACCAAAATATAACGAATGTTCTTTTTTTTATCACTGAATAATTTACCTATTGATTTTTCTAAATTTAATTCTTTGACTTTATCTAAATTTTTTAAATCAATGAATGATTTAAATTTATAATGGTCTTGTTGTGAATAAGTAAATTTTACTTTTTTTTGAAACTGCAAACTGCCATAAAGTAATTTTGCAGTTTTGATATATTTTTTTTCGTAATATTGCTCACTAAGTTGTTGTCTTTTTTCAGGTTGTTTTATTTTTGCAAGTCTTTTCCTATGCAAAGGTAATTTTTCAATTGTGTATTTTTTACTTCTGTATGTTTGCCAATGTTTGGAAATTTGTTTACGTGTTTTACCCTTTTGATTTGTCAGATAAAAATCTAACAAATTTTTCTTTTTCTCTAATTGCTTTGTGGTTAATTTCATTGGAGTATTTTAAAATAAAAGCATATCATATATTCCAATGATATGCTTTTAATTTTATAAATTATGAATCCTAAAAGTTAAACAATCTGAATAACTTCTCATTATTGCTAATTGAACATTTAACAATGAGTATTGAATTTCAGAAATATTAAAAGACTCATTGGTTTGAAGAAAATATTCTAAGTTCTGAATTTTTTCTTTTAAATCATCCCGTTCTTTGATTAACCTATCTTTCCAATCATCCATAATTACTTCTTTTTCCCGGTTGGTATCGGTTCTGTAACGGATTTGTCATACTTTTCGTATTCATCCAATGTACAGTAACCGATATTGAAACGACAAAACGGTTTACCTTTTATAACTGTTTTACCTAAATATTCAATCCTGAAAATAAGGTCGGTTAAACCGGACGGATATTTTTCTTTTGCCAGTTTAATGCTTTTTTCAATTGAATAATTGTTCGCGACAAAAATGTCTTCGCCTGTTTCAAGATTAATGAAAATGTTTGCTTTGAACGGTACTTCGTCGCCAACCATTTGAGTATCTTTGAAAATTCCAATAAAAACAGGACGTTCTTCAAAGTTGTGAAATTCCAAATTTACAATTGCAGATTGAAAGGGAGATTTTTCTGCATTCATTTTATCAATTAATTCGTCTTTCATAATGTTTTATTTTTGATTAGATTAATTATAAACAAATGAGTAAAAGGTAATGGTAATTATTTTTTACCACTACCTGAAAGAAAATTATTTCTGTTCTTTTTTCTCTTTTGGTACACGAATTTTTACAACTTGTGGGTTGTAATGTTCTTTTCCAAAATGAACAGAACTAATCAGATCATAATTTTCCTTTAATTCTTTCTCAGAAATTACCTTTATTACTTCGGAGAAATCATTGACTACAACGGCACAGTTCGGTTTTACTTCATGACGATTAAAAATTAATGTCATGTTTTCTGTTATCCGAGGTGGCTTACCTACAAACCGAATAAGGTTTTGCAAATCCTGCATACCCCTGAATAAAAAACAGGTTTGTTTTACTGTTTTGGGTGCAATAACCAAAACATTTTTGAATTCTAATTCTGGGTTCATGACTTTTTGATTTTAATTTTTTGGCAAAATTGCCAGAGTTTTGACATTTATGTAAATTTGAAAAAGATTTTTCCATACTGTTATGATTAAATCATTGTTTGAAAAAGTGCAATCGTAAGTAGTTTCATGTATTGAAAAATTATTTAATATATTCATACTAATTTTTACAGGTGAATTAATGTTAAATTCATTTCCTAATATTGACATTTTATATCTTTTCCAAAAAGATTTAGTTTTTAACCTGTTTAGCTTTGCTGTTGATTTCATTTCGTAGTCTTATTAATTGTTCAAATTTTATTAAAATATCAGATAAATATTTATTTGAGAGGTCATTTACTGTTAATTTAAAAAAACCACAATGATTAGTTAAATAATCAATTTTACCCCAGGACTTGTTACCCAAATCAAATATTTTTTGAGGTGCATTATTTGATAAAATGAATATCCAATTATCAACAATTCGACAATCTTTTTTTTGTTTTAATTGTTGTAAAACTTTTTGAATGTAATGTTTATTTTTTGACATGACTTTAAGTTTTATTTTTAAAAGAAGTAGGGAAAAAATCCCGGGTTAACCTTCAATTTTCCCTACTGAAACACAAAGCTAAATTTTGATGGAATGAAGTCTGAATGATATCATTCTTTTTTCAGGTGAATAATAAACTGCTTGTGTTAATCCTATTTTGGAATTAAATGCTCCAAATGTTAACCATGAATGATTTGAAAAATGATCTGTTTTGATATAATTTAATTCATCAAATATAATTATATCTTTGATCTTTTCCTTTAAAATACTTTCAACTAAAGTTGCAACTAAAGGTTTTTGATTTTTTTCAGGTGTTTGTTTTTTTGTTTCCATTTGCTTTGTGTTTTTAGAAATATATTTATTTTTTTATAATAAATTATAAAGATCATCAAGTTGTGAGTTTAATACATCAATTTTACCACACAATTCATTTTTCTCATCAACAAAATTAATTGCTTGATTGGAATTAAAATTGATAGATTTTAATACTTCATTGATTTCTGAAATTCTTTGTTCGTATTTTTCCATTTTACGAACAATTCGTTGAATAGTTGTTTTCATTGCTTTGTGTTTTTTAGTTTAGAATCGTTCTAAATAAAATTTACTTTATGCTTTTGTGTTTCGCTACTCTAATATACGACAATAAACTGAATATTGTTTCAAGAATCGTTCTAAATTGCGTAATTTATAATCATTCTAAATAGTGAAATCCCTACAAATCTCCGGCAACGGCTGTTATTTAGAATCAATCTAAATAATAAAAAATCGTGCCAAACTGTTTAGAATCATTCTAAATTAAGGGGGGAGGGCTT
>Ga0315533_1002259_pt1 | contig 13658 bp, 22 predicted proteins | sample SalMarSW160130MG_FD_203081 | JGI IMG/M metagenome (GOLD analysis project Ga0315533, IMG submission 203081) | Salt marsh sediment microbial communities from the Plum Island Ecosystem LTER, Massachusetts, United States - Salt Marsh Sediment SW1601-30 ...
GGGCTAGAAGATGATGAGAAAGACGCTATCAAGCTAGGCATTGAAGCCCTGGGGCGTATCAGGTCGGGGAGAGTCATTGGCACAGGTTATTATCTACGAATACTACCAGGCGAGACAAAGGACTGAGATATGACCAAGTTCGCGGTAGGCGACATGGTAAAGGTCAGAGTCAAAGCCGAGCCATACCGGCAATACAAGGACAAAGTTGGCCACATCATCAACATGGACGGTCCCTCAAAGTATCCTTGGGAAGTCGACTTCAATGGCCTAAAAATGTACTTTGCCGAGGACGAGCTGGAGAAGATATGACCATCGATGAAGCTATTAGGTATAACGCGGTGACACTAAATGAAATGGAACGCCAATTGCTGCACCATAGAGCAAGCGCTCTCCGACTAGGCATTGAAGCCTTGAAGATTATTGCGGGAAGCCGCGGAATACGGTCGGTAATAATTGCTCCCCCATTGCCGGGAGAAACACCGGAAGAAACCGAAGCTAGCTATGAAACTTGAGAGCATAAAGCCAACAACACCCAGGGAGCGGATGATCCGCCGGCAAGCTCACGCCAAAGCGATCATCAAAGGCCTCACCATGCGCCAGGCGGTATATCAGGCTCTCGAGCTGTGGCTAAAGGAGGACCATGGAGGACACAGGACGTAGATATCTGATTTGTGACAAGTGTCACGGTAAGAGCCACATCACCAAATGGGAGCCTGGCGTGGGCCTTGACCACAAGCTCCGCCAGTTCAAATGCAAAGTGTGTGGCCGCGAGTGGTACCAGAGAATATCACTCGACGAGCAAGGAGAATATGAGAAATGGGCAACGGACACAAAAGTAACCAAGAAATAAACCTCTACGACGTCATGATCATCTTCATGCTCAAGGCGCCCGACATGAAGAAGGCCATTGCCGCCCTCGAGGTCCTCTTTGGCCCGATACTTGTCTCTTGGGCGACTGCCTACAAAAAGCGGTTCAAGTCGTACCAGGACTGGCGGGGCCACCTCATCGCATCCCTCGACGCTGCCCAGGAGAAGGTCGACGCTACCGGGAGCAAGTCCATTATTCCCGGGAAGTAATTTTTTTTTGAACTGGAGTCATGAATAATAACAGGGGGTGAACAATGGAGATATTGTTGATGGTAGCGGCATTTATATTTGGGTTCGGGATTGTGGTAGGGGTAGGGCAGTATTTCTCTTAAGGAGGGTAATAGATAATGGCAAGAGCAAGTGGAATCCTTGACATGCCCGTTAAAGAGCGAGAAGTCAGAATCGGAGATGAGATCAGAGTCCATGCGTACAGACATTTCTACTTTGGTGTAGTTATGAAGGTGACTAAAAAGTATATCTGGATCAAGTACAGACCAATGACAACCGCGGCGTATCACATTACCAAGCGCAACCGGGCCGCGTTCTTGCTGCCCACTAAGTACTACTAACACCAGCAGCCGAAACGATGAAACAGGAGATTAGAGTTTGGGGGCTTACTAGGAGGGAGGCCATATTCTGGCTTGGTCTCCTTGGCTGCGCCACTGGCGGCGTAGGATTTATCTTTTTGATCCTCTGGTGGCTGGATTATGACAAGCGTTCAAAGTAAGGGAGGTAAAGTGATCATAGACGAAGCTATCGTAAACCTATTAATCCAGATAGAGGGGAAGCACCCACTCGCACAAAAACACCAAGCTGAGGCAATTCAGCTAGGCATTGAAGCCTTGTTAGCGGTTCAATATGTGCGACGAAACTACCCTGATATTCTTCCAGCACCACTACCAGGCGAAACCGAAAATTGACAAGGGAGGCATAACATGAAGCTACGCAAAGTTGACCCACACAGTATCAAGGTCCCCGAGGTTCGTGTAACCGCACAGTTCGATGAGGACCTCTATGAGCAGTTCAAAAGCTCAATAAAGGAAATTGGTCAGATCACGCCGCCTATTTGCTACGAAGTAGACGGGGAGCTGATTCTTTGCGACGGGTTACACCGTCTCCAGGAGGCCCTTAACGCGGGGAAAACTACCATTGAGGTGGTCATAATCCCCGGGGACATGATGGACGTCCTCACCAAAAACATATTCATTGATCATCTTCGCGGCAAAACCCCCGTGAGCCAGATGGTCAAGGTGATAAAGACTCTCAGCTTGGAATATAACCTCGACTCTGACCAGATCAAGGAAAAGACCGGGCTCTCCCGGGATTATATCGAAAAGCTGATCAAGATCTCCGAGGCCAGCCCGGTGGTACTCGAGTCTCTGGACCAGGGTCTCATTGGTGTCGGCCATGCCTTTGAGTTAAGCCGCTTGCCGTATCCCATCCAGCAGGAGGAGGTAATCGCTAAGCACCAGGTGTGGCGGTTCACCGTTAAAGAGTTGCATGAGCAGGTTGACGCCGTGTTACAACAGATGGAGCTAATCAAAAACACACCGCCGGCACCACCGGCTAGCCCACAGGCCAGGGTAGTAGAGTATCGGTGTGAGGGGTGTGGTGAGGTAATTGAGCCCCGCTATCTGAGGCCAGTAATGCTTTGCCCTAACTGCTTTGGCAACGTATGGCGACTCGGTAAAGCCCAGTCGCCGGCACCAGCGGAGGGCAGCGAAAAGGGAGAGGGAGTCTAAACAGTTTGGCTTCCGAATTGTTTTCTCTGGGGGGCAAGAAATCCCCGGGGGACTACGATATTCAAAAAAAATTTCTACTAATTTCAAAATTTTAGCTTCGCAGAAATTTCCCATAATTTAGAGCATTTCAGATCTCAGATTTGAGACTGAAATGATACTGTTTTGAGGCTGAAATGATACTGTTTTGAGGCTGAAATGATACTGTTTTGAGGCTGAAATGATACGTTTTTGGCATAGAAATGACCTATTTTGGGCTCTAAAATAGGGGGGGGGTGTCCGTTTATGAGGGGGGGTTACTCTGTCTCGGGGCGGCGAATTGGCTGTACATTCCAGTCCTTCAAAAAGCCTTCTCCAATCTGCGTGATGATGAAATCATAGTGGGTATAGTCTTTATGGGGTAGGAAGGGCTCGAAGTGGGCGGCGAGCTTCTTAGATAGAATAGAGAATGTCCTGGCTGTATCCTCGCCGTTAAGTTCGTCTACCCAGAATACCAGGGACCTTATTCGCTTAGGTTTGCCAGTCTCCTTGTCGGCTATCTCTCGGTCTATGTAGTAATCATCGGTAAAGTGCATCCTGGTCGGCACGCCAGGCACTAACTGGACGTAGTTCATCAGGAGGTTGGTTGCGGTCCGTAAAATCCTCAGCGACGTAGATTCCACTACTCTCCCAGGTACTCGTCGGGCGCCATGAGCTCCTTTTCTAGCTCATGAGTCATTTCACGCTTGAGTATAGCCATAGCGACCTCATTCGACACACTCTTGTACACTGGCGGCGCCCCGGGATATGCCCTTGCCTCGCTCATAAACCCCGACTCGACATCATGCCATAACGTGATCGTCCCTGGTGACAGGGCGAGTAACTTGGCGAGCAGAGAAGTCGTCCTCGGGAACTTTATCCCGATCTGGCCCATGAGCTTACCCCTCAGTGTGTACAGCTCCTGGAACGGCCCTGACAGCGGGTCAATGCCATGTAACAGCATGCTGTCCAGGGACTCATCGACCCGGTGTACCTGGTTCCAGTAGACGCCGCATCCCATGGTTTTTAATCCACTCCCAGGATCTCGCGCAGCCTCATCTTCTCCGCCCTCTCAGCCCGGTATTCTGCCGTGAAGTAGTGCTGCCGCTCCTTGACGTAGTCGTCTATCCAGTCAGCCCAAAACACTATTACCTCGACGCCAGCAGCGTCGGCCGCCGTCCGGATCCAGTCTATCATCCATGGCACGACCAGGCGGCAGATAATCGGCTGCCCGTCGTAAAACGGCAAGTCAGGCGTCTTATCTGCCATGCCGCGGTAGTACGTGAGGTCCCCAATACCGGCCTTGATGTCCCGTATCTTCGACTCAATGATGTAGTATTTATCAGGCTGCCACCGCACCGCATCCACTCGGGGCCTGGTAGGTCTGAATATAGCCGCCGCCTTGCCGAGTCCGTATCGGTCGACATACTCCTGCGGTATCGGCCCGAGCTCGACGTTGAGCTGCCAACCGCCCTTCGGCCACGTCTTTAACATGTACTCGGAGATGTACTTACGCTCTCGCTCTTTTCTAGGCAATAACTTGCCCTCCTCATACAACCAGTTGCCCTATTGACAGTGTAGCCCCGCAGTGCTTTAATTGTCAATAAGGGCAGGGACCCAAAGAGGAGACGTGTTGGTCCCTGCCACTTCTTTTTGGGTCCGCCTTAATAAACACAGGAGGTTTTATATGGCAATTAAAGTAAAACCAATCGAAGCGTCCACCGTGAAGTGGACTGAGAACGCTGGCCGCGCCGCAGCGGAATTTGCCACTAATGCCGAGGCTGCCGCCGATGATTGGGCCAGGAATACCGCAGCTGCAGCTGGCACCTTTAAGGCGGCAATCAGCGCCCCCAATATCAGCGAGCGCTTCCGCAGAGGAGTGACTCGAGCCGGAGCTGCCAAGTTCGCCCGGAAGATCCGCGACGTCGCCATGGACCGCTTTGCCCCTGGAGTAGCGGCTGCCGATGTCGACTATAAGACCGGAGTGGAGCCATACATGTCCACCATTGCCGCCCTGACGCTCTCTGCTCGTAAGCCCCGCGGTGATCCTGCGAATTACAAGAGGGTAGAGGAAATCGGCAAGGCCCTCAACGCCAAGAGATTGGCGCTGCTCGGTGTTGCCGGACCTGGTGGTGGTGCCTGATAAGGGCGCCGGGAAATAATAACGGGGAGGCGATAGATGTATATTCAGCATAGATATTTAGAGGAAAACAAGGCGTTTGTTGGCACCACCGGCCTCATGACTATCGACTTGCCACAGAAGGGGTTATTGTCAGGCCTGGAGCTGCGGCTCAAAGGCTATACCGGAGCAATGGACGGTACGCCTGACTGTTTCATGCACGACTATATCACCAAGATCGAGGTCATAGTCAATGGCTCACAGGTGGTGAAGTCACTCACCGGGGATCAGCTGGTAGGCTTGATGCACTATTGGGGCATAAATCACAGCCAGTGGGAGATTTTAAATCTGCCTAACGACTGGATCAGGGAACAGTGGTACATTCCGTTTGGACGGTGGTACCACGACCTGGAGTATATGCTGGACCTGGGCAGTGTCAACGATCCTGAGCTGCGTCTCCATTATGACTTTACCAAGACAAGTCATCACGGCTGGACTAATGGCCTTGCGTTAGCCACAGGGACCCACGCGCCAAATATCTGCGTCATACCACATATTGTGAGGGACACCGACATCGTACCTGCTGGGTACATCAAGACGTCGGAGATATACCGGTTTATCTCAGGGAATAGTAAAAAGGAAAACATGACGGTACCCCGTGGGCCGGTGTACGCTAACCTGTACCCACAGGCATACTACCAGGGCCGAGGGCTGGAGCATGCAAGCGATTACATCGAGCTGAACCTTAACAGTGATGACAAGATACCCATGCGGCTGGAAGCTATCCACATGATGGAGTGTGTCCTGAGACAATACGGCGAGTATCTCGGCCACCTTTCCATTGACGCGGTTGACGGCCAGGCGTTCCCATTGCCTGTTGAAAACGGCTGGGCGATCGGCAAGATACAAGGCGCGGACGCTCGATGTGTACATCACAGTTACGTGGGCGATAACGGATACATGGTCACTATCGTCACTATGGCCACAGGTAACGTGTTTGCGACGGCTTTAGAAACAGCAATCACCTATGGTGGATGCTACCCGTTTTCTATTGGCGCGATACCCACGTTTGACCTGAAGGACCCGCGCACCTGGATTAACTCAGCGGAGCTGGGCGATATGTGGGTACGCATGGAAAACTCCGCAACGTGCGGTGATAATACCACTTGTATCCTGCTGGCGGACGAAGCGGTGAATAAATATTTGTAGATGTAACGGCTCGCCATGAGCCAGTATATAAGGCCCAGGGCGGCTTACAAAGTCGTCCTGGGCCAGAAAGAGATATTTTATGGACCGCAGGATAGAGACACGTGTCGTTGACACCTCTGACGGTGCGCTGACAACGTTGATTCAGAGGGACGCTTGCGAGGTATGGTGGATTACCGTAAATATTACCAAGGCGCAAAGTGGTGTCCTGCAGATATATGATGGCTTCGACGTCAACGGTAAGTTGGAATGGCAGTTCGAAGGAGCCACCGAGCCTCACCACTGTAATTTTATTCCGCCCATAGCCTGTGATATGGGGATAACCGTCTACAACGACGCCTCCATAGCCAACTATACCATCGCCTTCCGACCCAAGAGCTGGAAGAAGGAGACGCCATAGTGTGTTCTACTCCTTCGACCTGGAGATACTGGCCAACACTCTAGCCACCGCTCCGAAAGAGCTTGAGGTCAACCTTACCTGGGGAGTGATAACCGAGGTGGAGATACGCTTTCCACCGCGTTGTGTAGGGTTGGCCAAGGTAAAGATACTGGAGCGCCGGCATCAGCTCTGGCCGACCAACCTCGACGAGTGGTTCTACGGCGATGACGAGACCATCAAGTGGGACGAGTATCATGAGCTGTTTGTGATGCCGTCCATCTTTACCCTGTTAGGCTATAACGACGACGACACCTATCCCCACACGCCGATCATCAGGTTCGAGATACTGCATCCCATGGCTGCTATGGCGAAATACGGCGGAGTGTCGCCGTACCCGGTGATAAGGCAAGTCCCCTGGGAGGAGATGTAATATGCCTCACGGCGGACCGGATTGGAGCACCGGTGGTCAGATTTCAACGGTGCATACCGTTGAGGACCTCGGGGAGCTGGCGGCACGGCTGGGATCAATCGTTACCCACGACAGACGCGGTAATATCATCTGGTATGATGACTTTGAGAGCGGTGTTCACCAATGGATACCTGTCCTCACAGCCGGTCGTGGTAGTGTTGAGTGGGATGGTAATTACTCCCTTAAAGGTGGGTTTTCAGCTAAACTAACCACAGGCAACGTTGCTGGGGACAAAATAATGGTTGTACGTTGGCTAACCACTCCAATTCTCTCTAGAATAGGCTATGAGCTCTCCTTTAAGCTTCCTGTATTCCTTGACTTCCTTCATTTCCTAATAGATGTGTATGATGGGACTTATAATCACATCATCCAGTTTAACTGGATAAAAGCCACCATGACGTGGCAATACTGGGGGCCCGATTTTGCATACCATAATTTGACTCCAATTATGGCTCTCTCCACAGCTAACGATATTTTTCACACAGTAAAGGTAGTAGCCGACCTCACTACTGGGTATTACGTGCGGCTCATAGTCAACAATACTGTTTATGACCTATCTGGTAAACAATACCGTAGAGTCGGCGCAGGGTTTGGGCCTCACCTGGGGCTTTGCTATGATATTACAAATGACCGTGCGGCCAAGGCTAGTAGCCATCTTGATGATGTTATATTCACACAGAATGAGCCATAGGAGGAATTTATGGGAGCAGGAGCTAAGATTTGGGGCTGGTACAAGGCAGGCAAAATATGGGTGCCGATACAGGTTGATGCCAACGGCAAATTAGTCGTAACGGCCTAGAACATTGAACCTTGAACATTGAACCTTGAACGTAGAACGTAGAACGTAGAACATGAACGGCGCAGGCAAGAAAGTCTGGGGATACTACCCGACGACCGACACGTGGATACCGCTCCAGGTGGACGCCAACGGCAAGGTGGTCGTCGACATGAGCGGTATCAGCCTCGGCGACCTCGGCGATACCTGGCTCCCGGCTCCGGGTGACCAGTACTTCCTCTACTGGGATGATGCGGCCAGCAAGTGGGACTGCAGGATCCTGGTTGATGCAGATATCCCAGATGGAATAGCCAGGGACGCTGAGGTTGATACCAAGATAGCAGCTCATCACGACACAATCATCAAGGACGCAGATGAGGATACCAAGGTCGATGTCGAGGAGTCGGCCGATGAAGATAAAATCCGCATGGACGTCAAAGGCGTGGAGGCTTTCCTTTTGGACGATGCTGGTATTCTCACTCTAGCAAAGCAATCAGCCGCTAAAATGGACTCAACTCTGCAGCAACCTATTCCTACTGGGGCATGGACAATAGTTAACTTCAATACTGTCATATATGATTGTCAGGGAGATGAAGCTGACATCACCAATAATAGAATTACCGTTAAGAGGGCTGGTACGTATATCCTAGCCACAAGGAACAGCATTTATAACATGCCAGATGCTTGTATCTTGGCAACGGGTATCTATGTTAACGGTTCGGAAGTTGTGGCCAATAACTATGGGTGTAACTACGCAGGTGTGAACGCAAATGTTCAAGCAGTTACACTTCATCTTTTAGGGGCAAATAACTACGTTCAGAGTAAAGTTTACCAGAACTCTGGAACAGCCAGGAACTTATCCCAATATACAGGACAGAACTGGTTAGCAGTTGTCAAAATAGCATGAGTAACAATGAGCACACTGTTTAGCACACCGGCAGAACGACACGTCTTCTTGATCGGCTTCTTTGAGACGCTATGTCCCTGGAAGCCGAGGATACCCATGCCCGAACGCTACCCGTTCCCTGTAAAGCAGGAATATCACTACTACCTGGGGGGCAGAGCAGCCGGCTTCGTCTCCCTCTTGTTAATTTTGGTCGGAATAATTACACTGTTTAAGGAGGTGCTTTTATGAAATATACACCACTCGCCGCCATAATCGGCATCTGCGTCCTCGAGGCGATTGCCCTGCTAAATAACGTTGATGGCGCTGCCCTCGGGCTGGCCTTCGCTGCTGTTGGCGGGCTGGGTGGCTATGAGGTCAAGGCGTTCATGATGAAGCATAAAGAGACTAAGTAACGGAGGTGCTAGCAAATGGGTGAAGCAAAGATGTATCACGACGTGGACGTGGTGGAGAGGACGGAGGTCACTCCGGTCGGCAAGGTGGTGAAGGTGTACCGGGTGAGTGCATACACCAAGAAGGACACGTACTTCACCATATCCGTCGATGAAAAGGACTTCTCCAAGGAGAAGGTGGGCATGCTGCTCACCGAGAAGGCGCAGCTCATCGAGGGCGTAGAAGGGCTGTAACGTAGAACGTAGAACGTAGAACGTAGAACGGTAAAATGTGGCTGGCGAACCTATTTTATGACCTCGAAGACATATTCTATGACATAGAGTATAAGTTCTGGTACGTCGGGTACTGGCTGGAGAATAACGGTTGGCCAAGTGGCCTGGCCAACCTCTTTTATGACATCGCCGACTTCTTCGACGCCGCCTGGCGGAAGTCTCGCGACATCGGACGGGAGATCGAGGACTGGTGGGACACGATAAGCCAGACGGCCAGCGATCTCAATTCCCTGTGGAATTATGCCTACGGTTGGATCACCGACAAGATAAACGAGGCAATAAACGATGCCGCTGCCGCCTACACGAAAGCCATTGACGCCCTGTCTGCCGCGGCCGGCGCCCTCGCCCTGGCGGTAAATATAAGAGACTACCAATTACCCGATATTTACCTCTGGGTTAAAAACATCCCGGCTGAGATCAATGACTTTGTTACCGCCAAGATAGACGCGATCGAGATACCCGACGCCGGGACTGTTCTACGCTGGGCCTTTGAGCAGTTGGGAATCTCCGAACACTGGATGCCGGACCTGAATAGGTTTGAGACTCTATGGGACTCAATCTTTAACGCCATATTCCAATACCTTGGAATAACCAGAAAGGCAGGAGAGGAATACTGGGACGCCTTCTGGAGAACTATCACCGAGCACGCCAGTATCCCGTCCTGGGACGACATAATGGCAGCGATCTTCGGGAGACTCGGCATCATCATGTCTGAAGGTGAGACTTGGTGGGACGCGCTATGGCACAAGATTGAGATAAATCTGCCCGAGATCATACCTCCGGAGCTTCCCACATGGGAAGACATCATAGCGCACGTGTTCTCGCTCCTCGGCATCACCAAGCTAGCCGGCGATACATGGTGGGATGCCCTGTGGCGTAAGATCACCGATAACCTGCCCGAGATCATACCTCCGGAGATTCCCACATGGGAAGACATCATAGCGCATGTGTTTTCGCTGCTCGGCATCACGAAGTACCCGGATGAGACGTGGTGGACCGCACTGTGGCGTAAGATCAAGACACAGGTGGAAGACATGGTAATACCACTGCTCCCCACCTGGGACCAGTTCTGGGACAAGATACTGGAATACCTCAATGTCGAAGTATTACCAGGCGAGACGGCGTGGGAAGCGTGGATCCGTAAGATTATAACGAGCATACCCGGGATAGCAGGGGTGGTAAACTTCTGGAATATATTTTGGGACGACCTCAACAAGTTCTTTAACGACCCGTGGGACTGGCTCGAGGCCAAGTTTACAGACTGGTTTTTAGGACCTGAGCAATGACAACTCCAATAGACCGATTCAAGAAAGCTATCGTAAACGCCTTCACGGTGAAGCCGGCTCCTGACGAGCCTACCTATGGCGATAGACTGCGTGACTGGCTATCATCATTCCTTGTCAAAGGCACTAATGAGTTCCTGGAGAGCGCCGAGCCGTCAACTAAGGACTTGATGACAGAGACTCTACAAAAGATGATAGACGACCCGAATATATCGCCGGAGCTAAAGAAGGCGTTGGAAAGCTCCATTGAAAAGGGCGACTGGGTAGCGACAGCCTTCGGATGGCTTGCCATGGTCGTCGGTTCTGCCCTGGGGCTACTCTCCATTGGCGGTCCGCCGGGCAGGATTCAAACGTATGCCGTAGACCGGGTAACGCAATCTATGCGCCTCGACCCGATGTCGGTCATAACCGCCTGGCGCCGCGACCCCGAGGCGTATGAGAAGTATTTTGACGACCTGAGAGACCAGGGCTGGGATGATGAGCGGATAGAGGCGCTCAAGTTCTTTACCCTGTTTCTGCCGTCAGCTCGAGACATCGTCTCGTGGTATGCCAGAGAGGTCTATGAGCCTGACATGATTGAGCGGTACGGCCTGGCAGATGAGCTGCCGACATACGAGGAGACGGACTTCCCTAAAATCGGCGTTGACCCGACACAAGCCAAGAACTTCTGGATGGCTCACTGGGAACACGCCTCCTATATGCAGATCAGGGAGATGGTACACCGCGGCGTCTTGTCGAAGGATAAAACAATGCCGGCACCGCCTACCACCAAGGAGGGTTGGGAGGCTCGAGATGCCGAAGGCGCAGAGGCAGCCTATGATTGGTACCGGCTTGTCGAGATACCGCCATTCTGGCGCGCCAGGCTCACCGAGATGATGTTTGAGGTGCCGACCAGGGTTGACGTCCGCCGGTGGTGGGATATGCGGACCATAGACGAGGAGCGGCTCCGGAGTATCTACCATGCTCAGGGCTACCACGGCAAGGACTTAGACGACTACGTGCTGTGGACCAAGGTATATGTCGCCTTCCCTGACCTCATCGCCCGCTGGAAAAACGGATGGATTACACTTGACGAAGTCCGCGCCGAGCTCACCGGGTACGGCATGCCGGCAGACCGCATGGAGGAGCTCATGGAGACCAAGGTCAAGCCAGAGGGGGCAGCTAAGACAGAAGCGGAGCGCGACATCACCAAGACCGACATCTACAAGGGTGTAAAAACAGGTGTAATCACCCGGGGCGAGGCAATGGAGCTCTTGATGGACCTGGGCTTTGATGAGGATGATGCCGATTATCTCCTGACGATAAACATACCCACGGACGAGGAGGACGTAGTAGTCAAGGAGCGTGAGCTGAGCAAGACCGACATCCTCAAGGGGCTCAAAGCTGAGGTAATCACCGAAGATGAGGCACTGGCTAAACTGCTCGAGCTCCGCTATACCCAACTGGACGCGGAGTTCCTGTTGAAGATATACAAGGCGACCATAAAGCCGCCGGCAGAGGCAAGGGAACGGGAGGCGTCGAAGGCCGACATCGTCCTGGCGGTAAAGAAGGGGCTGATCACCGCTGAGGAGGGCTACCTCATGCTCCAGGACATCGGCTTTACTCCCGAGGCATCGCAGTTTATACTTATGGTTAAGGCAGAGGTATCGCCGTTCAGTCCTATGGCATACCAGGAGTTTAAGGATATAACCGGCAAGTGGCGGAAGGCAGCCGGCGTGGAAGGTACGCCGGAAGCTGAGGCGCTGAGACATGCCGCCGCCGAGGTGGTCAAGCTCACCAGGGACATTGAGGTGCTCAAGGAGCGTGTTAAAGACGAGGAGAGAGGCCTGGTTGCCGGTAAGATTCTACCACCGGGTGCCACCGCTAAAGTCGACGAGCTCCGCGTCGCCCTGCACCGCGCCGAGGCTACACTGGCAGCCGCTAAGAGCCACTACGACGCCCTGATCGCCGAGTGGCGGCATAAGGCCTGATCCATGGGCCGTCATTGCGAGCGCAGCGAAGCAATCTCAGTGAAATGAAATACCAGGGTCCTGACGACGATTACCTGGATGAAGACGAGGACGAGGAGGACCGCTTGACACCCCATCCTCTATAGTATTACTATGCTATTTACTCCCGGCGCGGGCTGCGGGCTTCAGGAGAGGATACGTCCCTGTTATCTGGCTTCAATCTAAAAGCAGGGCAACGTTCGCACCGTTGAAGGTGGAGGCACGTCCGGCCAGAGCTAGAGAAGTCCTCTTGGTTCCCCTACGGGGAATCACACCGGCCGGGAAGCTCATTTCACCTGAACCCCCTGAAATTTCGCCAGGACGCGACGTTTTCAGGTTGATGTGATGTTTAAACTCACCCCGGGGGCTTTTCGCCCCGTTTTTGACGGCCGGTTTTACCCAACTGCACCTCCCTCGGCCACCAGGGCAAGCCGGGCAAGTCGCCTCGCCTCAATTCTTTGCTCGTTAGCCTGTATCAATTGATAAGCCCCTTTATCATTGTAGGCTGTATCAATTGATAAGCCCTCCATGGTCTTTTGCCGATCCCGCTCCTTTTCCCTCTTTATGGTCCGCAGCGTCAAGAGCAAGTACCGGATATTTACGAATCGCGCCCACTTCTGCGCCCGCCTCAGGGCCTCGAGCCACCACTTCCGATGTGGATAGAGGGGGTAGTATTTGTATGACAGGGAGAGGATCGTCGGCCAGGTCAACGCCTCCCGGACTGTCTCGAGCACGTTCCTCTCGCCGGATGAGAGACTGTTGGTCGCCGGCTGCATCCGGTCCTTGGGGACCCGGTAGTTGCGTCTCCACTGGGTGAGCAGCTCCTCCTCGGCACTTGACAAGATTTGAGGGCATTGGTACACTTTTCCGTGTATCATGTTGATACCTCCCAGGCCCGGGGCTTGGCTCCCTTGCCAGGTGAGCATCACCCGGGCCACCAGGCAAATCACTTCATTTTAACTCTTTTCGTCAGGACCTTGTCAATAACCCCCACCACAATATGTAGAATCATGTAAATTTGTTGATCATCACCGGTACACGTAGGCGTTTTCCTTATTAACCACTTGACACCGTTTTACCCCCTGTGGTAAAATATAACGTGGAGGTAAAAAATGATCATAGACGAAGCTATCACAAACTTGGAATGTTTAGAGCAGTCTGAAGAAGCAGGGCTAGAAGATGATGAGAAAGACGCTATCAAGCTAGGCATTGAAGCCCTGGGGCGTATCAGGTCGGGGAGAGTCAT
>Ga0315533_1002262_pt1 | contig 13645 bp, 18 predicted proteins | sample SalMarSW160130MG_FD_203081 | JGI IMG/M metagenome (GOLD analysis project Ga0315533, IMG submission 203081) | Salt marsh sediment microbial communities from the Plum Island Ecosystem LTER, Massachusetts, United States - Salt Marsh Sediment SW1601-30 ...
ATCTTGAAGCGGTACCGCTGTCCGTCGCTCAGGTGACTTGGGCGCCTGAGGAAGAGAAAAGCGTCGTTGAGGCCTACCTTGCTGAGCAGCCGGAGGGCGCCCTGGAAGCTGTCGCCCACCAGGTCTATGATGGGTCTGTCCTCTGGGGCTTCCAGCTCCGCCATTGTGGCGGCCTCCTCGCCGAGGTCATCCCTGAGGGCCCGCAGCAGCACCGACTTGCCGCTGCCGCTGTCCCCGGTTATGTAGACCACGTCGCCCATGGTTAGCTTGACCTCAAAGTCTTTGTAGAGTACATGCTCCTGCTCCTCGTCGACGCCGAGCCCGAAGGCCTCCGCCACCTCGATGGTGCGCTCGGTGAGAGGCGTCTGGGTCTTGAAGTTGACGTCGTAGACGTAGCAGCCTCGCTCCCTGTCGTACCGCCTTACTCTCCTCCCGATCTTGACACTGGACATCTTTAATCAGCGTCCTTCCTCTTGAGGTGCCGCTTGTACTGTCGCCTGATCCCTCTCCGGGTCCCACGCTTCCTGTACCAGTAACCGGCGACGGGGATGGGGCCGTCCACGACCTTATAGGTGGGCGCCGAGGAGCCTATCTCCTCGCCGGCTGCCAGCTTCATTATGGTCCACTTTTTCCCCATGACCATGATCTCCTCCGTCTCTCCTACCTTCATTCTGCTGACTTCCCCCAGACGGCGCCGACGATGGTGCCCACCACCAGCATTATGCCGTTGAAGATGACGTCGTTCCACGTCCCCATCCACACCATGTGCACTATCTCCAGGCCGACGAGGCCAACGAAGAACAGCACCATGAGCCCGATGATCAGGACGAACCTGTCGCTGGGCGGCTCCTCCTGGACGCGTATCCGGCGGCCACTGCCGCCTGTCTCCTCTACCGTCCTCCTGGTGGTGCCAAGTCTGATGAGGCGTTTAAGCCACGACCACACGCACTCTCTCCTCCTTCCGTTTGTACTTCCTGAGGCTCACCCGGCGGCCCAGTATCTGGACCTCCCGGACGACCTTCATCATCTCGTCCCGGGGCAGGATCAGGATCACCTCCTCCACCAGCTCCAATGGTATCCTGGTGGCCCCCCACTCGTTGTGGACCTCCATGACGTCCTTCCCCAGTATGATCAGCTTCTTTTTACGGCCACTGCATCCTAGGTAGACACCCCAGTCCTTGCAGTAGGCCTCCGGGCTCGCCTCGTGCTCGCACAGCTGGGCCCTGATGTCCGAGGCGTCCAGCCACCGGACCATGATGAAGCTGCCCCGGGGCAGCTCACCCTTCTCTATCTCGTCGATGCCTACGCGCCTCAGATCCAATATCCTCCTCTCATATCCACACGTTCCTCAGGCTGTTGAGCCCGCTCTCGCTCAGTATCCTCATCTTCACCGCGAGGCTCATGCCGACGTCGTCGACAGCCGGCGCTATCCTCGGCTCATACGATCCGTCTGGCTTCCTAGCGGCCACCAGGTCCAGATCGCAGACGTAGCCCTTGCCCGGTGTGTACCTGTGGACAGCCCTCACGATCTGAAACTCCCTCTGGTCTATGCCGTCCTTGAGGCTCGTCAACGTCACCTTCATGGGCGGCCTGTAACCGAGCTGGCCACGCCCCGGGACGGTGACCCGCGCCGAGACCAGCGGGTCCTTCCGGTGGGCGACGATGTTGTCTGCGACGTAGCCCGCGTAGTCCACGTCGGTGATGGTCTTGTCGACAAGCCGGAGCGTCCGTTTCCCGTACGCTGTCTGGCTCACCGAGTCGCTGTCTGCGCCGGCCTTCTCGTCGCGTATGAAACGGAGGTTGTCGATGAGGATGCCGCCTGTGCCTATCCCCGTCGAGTGGTTGGCCTTGATCTGCACCGTGTCGATGATGGGCCCCGGGTTGCCCGTCTTCGAGAAGGCGCTAATGTTGACGCTGTACTCCACCCAGCTGGCGGCGGCGCCCTTCGAGACACCGGTCTTCTCATAGTAGTCTGTCACCCAGATGCTGTTCCTCCACAGCTTGACGTCGAAGTCGTCGATGCTCAGCGTGGCCCCGTACTTCATGTAGAACTTGATGCAGTCGAAGCCCGAGATGTCCAGGTCCGGGAAGTTGAGTCTCATCCTGTACTGGGTGCCGCCGCCGGTGAACTGGAACTTGACGCTCGCCATGCCGGCCTGCTTGTCGCCGGCGTCGCTCTGGGGGTAGTTGGCGTCGGTGGGGTCGGGGCTGCTCCATCCCTCCGCCGACTCGGTCAAGGCGTCCTGATCCGCCGGGCTGCGCTCCTCCTCGAAGACGATGACCCTGACGTCGTTCACCAGCCGTGGGCTTCCCTTGATGGATTCCTTGACCTGGATCTCCAAGATGTTCGCCGTGTTGCCGTCGCTGCCGTCACTGATATTGAGGCTGCATGTGAAGGCCCCGTACTTCTTGAAGCGGAGTGTGCCGCCGGGGTCGACGTAAAAGTTGGCGCCGGTCTCGCCCGACGCGAAGGTGGCTGTCTCGGCCAGCTTCTCCAGGAGTGCCCAGGCGCCCTCCGCGTTGAACTTGTTGACGATGGAGCGGTTTGTGGTGTCCTTGTCTTGGTAGAACTCCGTGCCCGACTGGTCCATGACGTCGTCGATGATGGCGCTGATCTGTGTCGCCGAGGTGTACTCCTTGGTGAAGGTGCGCTCGTGAAGGATCTCGCCAAGGTCCTCGCACACCAGCTGGACCACCGGCTCGTCGGGCTCCCCCAGCGCCACGCGGTCGATGACCCTGGCCGTGATGAGCTTGTAGACGAGGGTCTCAGACTCGGCGCCCAGGTACACCATGACGATGTTACCGGAGGAGGTCCTGGCGGCGCCGCTGAGAGGCTCCTCCACGTAGAGCCTGTACGCCTCCTCGGCTATGAGCACCCTCGAGACCACGATGGGCTCGTCCACGTAGCAGGTGGTGTAGCTGCTGTACCCGCCGCCGGTGTGGACGCAGCCGAAGGTGAGATCATGGATGTCCAAGGTAATAGAGCCGAGAGTTCCCGAGATGCCCCCATCGTACTCGCCGTCGACGTATAGCTCGATTTCATCGTTCGCCGGGTCTATAACGCCGACGACGTGGTGCCATTCTCCGTCTGCCACGGTCGCGTCCGAAACGTACTGCCGTGTGTTGGCGGCGTCGTCCTTGACGTAGAGCCTGACTTTGTTAGAGCTCCAGTTGAACTGGATACGGTTCCAGTTGGCGCCGATGGTCTTCCCGAAGCCGCAGATGACGCCCGACGCCCCGGCGCTGGCCTTCACCCAGAACGCGATGCTGATGGCGCCCGTGGCCGTCACGGTGGTCGTGAACCCGGTGTCTAGGCGGCAGCTGCTCCCCGCGAGGAAGTAGAGGCAGTGCCCGTGTTTGCCGCCGCTGTTCCACGTCGCGTTGACTATGCCGCTCTGGTGCCTGTTCCGGCTCAGGTCATACGCCTTGGAGCCCAGGTTCTCGTCGAGGCTGTACCGCCGCTCGGTTACGCCGAGCAGCGGATCATTAAGCATGGCTAGCCTGAGGCCGCTCACAGCCGACGTCGTCACGAGGTCGGCGACCAGCTCCAGCAGCTCCTCGGGGATAAGCGGCGGGTTCTTGAGTATCACAGCATAATCGTAATCGATCATGGCCGTCTGGTTCGGCGTGTTGCTCCGGGCGTAGAGCTTGACATATTTGACGGTCTTCCCCGCCGCGAGTTGCAGCATCTTGGCCTCTAAGCCACTCGGGGCGTCCGTCCACCCCGAGGTCGTGGTCGAGGCGTCAGTGTACTCAACCTCCACCTTGTACTGGGGTGATGTGCCGCGGCCCCGGAGGCGAACCCTGATCAACGGATAATCGTCGGTGTCCAGACTGAGACCGCTTACGTCGCGTCTCCACCCGGCGCCGTTCACGGTGCCGCCCTCGGTGACCTCCATGACTGCGTAGTCGCCCGAGGCGTCGCCGGCGTTCCCGAAGCTCTCCGAGGCCGCAGACTGGAACTTGACCCAGAGACTGCTCCTGAAGCAGTCGTCGAGGAACCCCGGCTCCTCATAGATCTCCACGTGGCACTGAGCCCAGCCCGGCGTCGGCACTAGCCGCCCCTCCTCATGGTCTCCGCCAGCCGGGGCCCGAGCTCCCTGAGCCACTGGTCCATCTCAAGCGGGTTCCGCGGCTGCCTCTCGAAGGTGACGAATACGGGCCCGAGCCGCGTCTGCTGCGTCGGCACCACGTGCTCGCCCCGGTGCAGCAGGTAGAGCCCCGTATGAGTGACCGGGCCCCCGGCCTGCATGCTCTTGATCCGGGAGTAGACGAGGGCGCCGGCGGCCAGCGCCAGCGGTATCACCCACCAGTTCCCCGTCAGCGTCGCCAGGATGCTCTGGGCCGCCGCGGCGGCGCCCGTCGAGTCCTTGAGCATCCTGGTCAACACTGTTAGGTTGCGGACCACCTGGATCATGTTCAAGAATCCGTACATGAGGGCGGTAGGGTTCAGGTCCGTGATGGCCCTAGACGTCTGGGCGATGGCAAGACGGGTCGCGTTCACCGCTCTCACAGTCATCAACATGGTGGGAAGGCTGCTGGAGCTCTGAGCTTGGGCGTTTTGCAGGGCAGCCGTCGCCTGGTTGGCGCTCTCGCTCGCAGAATTAGCCGAGGCTTGTGCTTGATCGAGGCCTGTCACTTGGACGTTGTACTCGAGGTCGATGCGATCTGACATTAGATCACCCCCGCCGCCCTGTAGAGTATCTCGCGGCTCGTGGCCAGCCTCTCAGCGAGAACCGCCTGAAGCAGGAACGGCCTCGCTGGCGTCCTGCTGGTGCCATCGTGGACGTGGCGGGCGTAGTCCACCTCCCTGCCGGTCAACGGGTTGACGTGACCCCCGCCGCCGGCCACCAGCTTGGCGGCGAGGAGGCTCGGTCTTTCGACCCTGACCGAATCCCTGAGGGCCCCCGTCCGGACAGGGCAGAACGCCTTGGCGAAGGTCACCATGCGGGGCAGCTGAAGGCACAGGTCCGCCGCCTCCTGGAGCGTCTGAGGTATCAGCTGCAGCTCCATTCCCAGATCCTCAAGTCTTATCGGCTTGGATACCTTCACTCACGTTACCTCCTTCTCGTCAGGCGTCGAAGTTCGTCCTCGAGCCGCCGCTCCTCCCGGGCCCGCTCGTCGGCGAGGGTCTCCAGGTAGACGCCGAGCCTCTCCACGAACCGGGCGGGCTGAGCCGTGAGCTCGCCGTGGGTCCAGCCCATTGTTACGCAGAGGGCGACGTTGTCCAGGAGTGGGCTCGGCTTGCCTCGCTTCACAGCCTCTACGATTTTTTTCTCTCATCCCGGGTCACCCCGTTGATTCTCTGTGTGAACGCGATCATCTCCTCCACCAGCTCGGGAGGCTCTATTGAGTGGATGTTCTCGAGGGTTATGTGCAGCGGCTGCCCGTTCTCATCGATCAGATCCCACTCGACGAGAGTCTGCACCAGCATCATGTCGTTGAGCCTCCATGGGTCGACGTCGGGCTGCAGGCTTCCTCCATCCCGTTTCCAGGTGGTGGCCTCGCGGAGAGCCGTCTGCTTCATGCCGTATGTCCAGGTCCTGAAGCTTAGGCGGTGTCCCTGGATAGTTGTCTCGTGTCTCATGGTCATCACGTGAAGCTGTGCTCTAGGTATCCTCCTGTGAACTCGACCCTGCAGGCGATGAGGTCCTCGGGCTTCACCAGTGGGTCGACGAGCCGTAGCTTGCCCTTGCTGAACTGCACGTGCTGGCTGTTGGGCAGCACGACCTTGAGGTAGAGCTCCGTCTGGTCGAGGAGGTAGCTCAGGTACGTGTCGTCCTGCAGGTTCATGGTGAGCCTGGCGTCACACAGCTGCTCCATCTCCTCGAGGCTGCTCAGCTGCTTGGAGCCGGTCTCGTTGAACACGAAGTTGGGCTTGAGCTGGTTGTCGACGTGGAACTCCCAGTCCGTGACGCCGAGGATCGTGGTCCAGTCGCTGCCGTTTGTGCTCACCTGGACGTATGTGTCGTCCCACTCCCAGGGAGTGCCGGGGCTCGCGCCGTAGCTATGAATGGTGCTGCTCTTGGTATCGTAAAGCTTGCCGATGAGCTCGGCGGTCCAGAGCACGGGCTCGCCGACGCTGCACTGCACCGACAGGACATCCATCTTCAAGCCCGTCCAGTACAGGTACAGCTTGTCGGTGGCGTCCCTGTAGAGCTTGGCCTCCGCGAAGAAGTTGTAGCCCCCGAGGAGGTACTTCTGAAAGTATTCGTTCAGCTGCCCCTGGAGCCACTTGAGGCCGAGGCGGACGTTCTCGCGCCTCATGAATATGCCTACGGGTCGGCCCACGTCGCTGCCGTCGCGTAGCACGAAGACCCGGTTAAGCTCGGGGTCGAAGCTGGGGCGGAGCTCGGTCACGTAGCCTACCCTGTAGAGCGTCGTCGGCGTCGCCCCCGGGCTGCCACCGTAGCTCGCCTCATCATAGTACGTGTGACCGAACTCGATCTGATCTTTACCCTTGTAGTTAACCATAGTAAAGCACCTCTACCCTGGTCTGGGATCTATAGAGTGGCGGCCTGAGGCTGCCCTCGTCCATGTCCCGCCACGCCGAGACCACGAGATACTCGAGGCCTCCACCCGGACTGCTGCACTTTGAGTGGAGTATGCGGTCCACCTCCTCGAGGAGCTCCCACCGCTGGTCGGCGTCTCCCCTGGCCCAGACGTCCACAAAGTAGACGGCCTCGAAGCGGCGCTGGGCCGTCGCCGGGTCCTCGCTGAACCCTACGGGCCGGGGCGTCGTCAGGACGTGACTTATCACCACCTGGGGGAACTCCACCTTCTCCTGTAACCAGTCGGAACTGAAAGTGGGTTCGTAGCCGAGGCTCCACCCGCCCTCGAGGAGTTCCAGCAACGTCAGCTTGGGGTCCGTCACTCCACCATCCTCTCCGCCTTCACAAGCATGTACGCCGACGTCTTCACGACGCCCGCCACGTGGTACCGGTGACCCTCGATCTCCAACTCGTAATGCGTCTCGCCCACCGGCGCCCACTGAGTGAACAGCACCTCGACCGCCGCCCGCTTAACCTCCCCCGGCGGCAGGAGGCTCTCGCCCAAGTCTGTCTTGATGACTGCCTTCTCGGTGTAGGTCGTCTCGCTGAGGACTGGCTGCCCATAGGCGTCGTGGCTGCTGACAGTCTGCTTGACCACGGTGACGTCCTCGCCGTGAAGCTCCAGAAGCTCCTCGAACCTGAGGGCCTGGGGCTCGGGCCGCATGAGGTCGAAGCCGGCGCCGAACTGGCCATACTGGAAGCTCATGACTCGTACCCATCTCCCTTTGTGATGTTCGTCACGTTGACGCCCTGGTTGACGGCTGTACCTGTGACTCCCCAGATCTGGTAGTTGTCGATGACCACGTGGTCGGTGTAGCCTCCCAGGTCGACGCCGTTGGGCGTCGTGGATTGGCCGTCGATCTGGAGAGGCCCGAAGTTGAGCCTGCTGCACTTGTTGCCGGCGCCGTCGTCGTCGACATCGATGGCGTCGCCGCCTGTCGCGTAGAATATCGCCCCCATGACGAGGATCTGTTCAACAAGGCGGTAGAGCTTCATGCCTACTCCGTCTGTGTTGAAGTGCTGGTTGTTGTGGAACTGGCACAGCCGGACCTTCCCGGACGTCCCGTCCAGTGCCCCAGCCTCGATGTCGATGCCGTTAGAGTAGAAATAGTTGTTCAGGAAGTAGCTCTTCAGGATCACTCCCGCGCTGGCGCCTCCCTCAAGCCTGATGCCCACCTGAGCAGCGTTCTCGATGAGACCGTCCTTCACCCAGAGATTCCAGCTGTCCCCGGTGCTCTCCACGTGAAGCCCGTGCCTCCTGGGCTGGTTCATGTAGACCCGCTCCATGTGCCAGTCACTCACCCTGTCGAGGTGTACCACGTCGCGGTCCCCTGATCCCGGGAAGAGAGTCATGTCGTAGAGGCCTCCGAAGTGAACTGTGTCGCCCACCTTCCCGATGTCGATGCAGTGGACGCCGCTGCCTACGTTGAACTTGATCATGGTGCCGTAGTCCAGGTCATGGTAGCACATGCCTGCCCCGTAGACGTGGACCGGGTAGACCTCGTCGATGGTCCAGGGCTGGGTCTCGGTGATCTTGCCTTTGGGCAGCCAGACGGCGCCGCCGGTGTCGGCGAGGATGTCTTCGATGGCGCTCTGTATGTTGCCGGCGGCCTTGTCCCAGATGTTGCCCCGGCTGTTGACTATCTTGGTCCTGTCGCTGATGAACCCCGCCGCTCCGGAGCCGAACCTGGCCTCGAGGGCGTCCACCAGGGTGTTATAGTGGCTGTACGTTATGGGGTTCGGGGGATAGGGCTTCTCGAAAGCGGGCATCTACGTCTCCTCCTCCGGGTACCTCTCGTCCTCGTCGATGTGACGATACTCCGAGGCCTTGATGGTCGGAGACTTGTAGAGCCTGAAGAGACCCTCAATCTCCTGGGTCCAGACCTCAAGGATGTCCCCCGAGTCCTCCCTGTACTCTCCGGCGGCTACGCTCCTCGGCTGTCGGCCCTTGATGGTCTTGGCCGTGAGAAGCATGCTCAGCTTCTTGACGACTTCATCCGACGAGTTCCGCGCCCCGAGCCGCTTGTCGATCTGGGCGTCGCTCATCTCGATGATCGAAGCGATGTCTGAGTCCGTGAGGCTGGTGTGGATGGTCTGCCTCACGTCTGAGGCTGTGCAGTAGGTCATTCTTGTTTACTCACCTTTCCCCTTGGCCTATGCCCTTGGTTCGACGTCTCCTAGTCCTGGGCTTGACCTGCCTGAATTCTGGGTCTCGCAGTAGGGCCTCGGCTTCGTCGTCCTCGACCTCGACTGCCTCTCCGGGTCTCCAGAGCCGGCGCGGGTTGAGGGTTCCTTTGGGCCTCAGACCTCCGAACTTCACCTTTTTCATCTTCTCACCGTGGTTGGGGGTTTACGCGCCTTCAAAGGGCGCGGGGGTTCGTTGTCCAGTAGAGCACCGCCCCCCGTGCGGCGTCTACGTGCATATCTTGTCGATGGCGTCGTCCACGACCAGCTTGGGCTCAAGGAACTGGCGTATGATGTAGGCGTCGTAACCTGCCTTCTCGTCCCGGTACTGGGCGGCCTCGATGGGGCCCTCCCCCAGAACGAGAGCTGGCGCCCTACTGTCACCTATGAGGGGTCCCTTGCTGGCCGTCGGCGTCTGTACGAGGTGGTAGTCCGTGTAGACCGTGATCGTCGGGTAACCTGGGAGGCTGAACTGTCCGCCATCCCTTCCCAGGGTAGCGATTCCAGCGTGCACCAGGTCTCTGACATAGGTGTTGGTGACGAACTTCCCCCATATGCTGGGGTGTAGCCCCATGAAACTGGGCTCGTAGCCCTTGCCCTCGATGTGCTCGATAGTCGCCCGTATCGCCTCGAATGGGTTGGTGTCGCTGTTGGGCGGCGTCGTCATGGCTCCCCAATCGCTGTAGACCTCGCCACTAACCTTCTCGGTGCACGCCTCCGCGGCCTCGGCGATCTGCTTGTTCTCCATGCGTGAGATGTCTCTCGCCGCGTCGTCCACATGGAGGTTGAGGAGGTCGTGGGCCGCCTTCTTGGCTGCCTCGTCGCTGATGACGACGTGGACCACGTTCTTCCATAGCTCAAAGTCGACGGCTGTGTAGCTCTCCGCCGCTATCTCTGCCTCGACAAGGGCCGGGACCTTCTCCTGACCTGTGAGTGCCGTGGCGACGTCTATGCGGGCGGTGAGACTGTCCATCCTGATGGGCCTGCAGATGCCTCTGAGCTTGTACTGGGGTCGCGCTCGGCCCAGTATCTCGTCCAGGATGGTTATGGCCTCTATGCTTGAGATGTCCATGGGTGTGATTGCCTGGGCCTCGTAGACGCTGGGTGACGGCTGCTTGTAGTACTCGCTGGTGACGGATGATCTCCAGATCCTCATCACTTCACCCCCAGCCATATCTTGGCTGATGTGTCTGCGTCCTCTGTGTCCTCGGCCAGCGTGCCGACGATTCCGATGTTGGTGTCCAGCGCCGTCTGCACGTCAGCCTCTGCGTAGCTAGCTGGCGCGTCGCCCTGCACGAATAGAGTGACCTCGCCGGCTGTGGCGCTGATCATGACCGCCTGCCCCTTCTTGCCGCCTCCGCTACCCGAGACCTTCTGGGCCTCGACGCAGCCCACGACGACGCACGAGACCTTGTGAGTGGTTTCCTCGCTGTAGTCATGGCTCTTGAGGGCCATCATGAAGGGGCCTATGGCGGTGTTCGGCGCAGCCAGTATGCCGTTGCCGTCGTTGTAGACGATCTCGCCTTTCTCTATGTCCTCGCTGGCTTTGACGGTGAACTCCTCGATGACGAGGAGCTGCTCCTTGAGGATGCTTCCCGCCGTCATCACTCACTCCTCCTTCCGAAGAGGCGCTGTCTCGTGTTCTCGATGATGGTCTTAAGCTCGCTGCTGGGCCCCGTGTACTTGGCCTTCGGCGTTGCCTCTCTCGCCTTCAGCTTGGCCGCGACTTTGAGAGAGTCCTGTTTGAGCTCGTGGAGGCCCTCCTCCGTCTTGGCTGTGAGGCGTTCGCGTTCCTGCTCTACGTCCTCGACGAGGCCGGCTTCGATGCGTGCCTCAAGGGTCTCCTCGACGAGTTCGGCGTGCTCTCTCGCCTGTATCTCTGTGAGTTGGTTCTCGACGTTCTCCCTTGCCTTTCTCTCATCCTTGAGTTGCTGCTCTAGCTCTGTGACTCGCTGCTGTAGCTCGTTTTCCAATTGGTTTTTCCTCTCTTTTTCCTCGGGATTCGAGCCCGTTTGGGCTCCCGGTCCCTGGGCCGGGTCCTGTTTGGACTGTGATTCATGATACTCGGGAGGCTCCTTGTCGAAGAGCCCGTACTCCTTCACAAGGTGGTTGTATACTGGCCTCCGGTCGCCGTGTGGGATATCCACGCCGTCCCTGGCCCCGAGAATTGCCTGCATGGCGGCCACGACCCCACTCCACACGACGTGCGGCCTCCCGTCTACGACGTCGTGGTGGAGCAGCTTGTAGCCGTTAAAATTCTCGGAGTCTTCTCTGTCGTACCAGGCGAAGGCCGTGCGATACTTGGCCCAGTCGACGCTCTCCTTATCTGGTCCCCCGGCCCAGCTTCTGATCCCTGCCTCCGCTGCGTCCACATCCCAAGATCTATCCACTGGGGCCGTTGGAGTCTCGTTCCAAGAGACTGCCGAGGCTTGATGGCTCTGAGTCTCATAGAACCGCGCCAATAGCTCTAAGGGCACCTGGGTCTCGGCAGCCGCTACGTTGATGAACCCTGCTTGGGGAACCGCGGGGTAGTCGATGAAGTCCGCTCTCTCGAAGACGAAGCTCTCGATTAGCAGGTATGCCTCGCCGTCTGCTATGCAGTCGTGTTTGAACGGGTCCTCTTCGTGGGTTAGGTCCTGTAGACACTTGCTGCAGGTCTCCCTGTAGCTGTGGATGACAACCGAGATGGGTCCCCACTCGCCCGAGACCAGGTGTTCCCAAACCTTCTGGTCCGTTATCTCAGCGGTCCCCATGGCGTAGCCGTCCGGCTTCTCGGATCTGACGAACCTACCGACGCCGATGGGGTCGGGGTAGTGGGCGTCTATCCTGTAGTCGGGGCCGCACCCTATGGGTTTCCTCAGAATGGTGGGCAGCGCCTCCTCGAGGGCCTTGTCGCTCACTCCCCACCCGTTCAGGTTGACCGTGGTGTTCATGATGTAGAAGGTGGCTAGGTTCTCCTCTTCCCCTGTCTCTATGCTGTGGACCGCCGCAAAGAACCGGTGTTTTTTCATTTGCTCTTTTCCTCCAACTCGCTGGGGTCCCAGCCCATTAGCTCCCAAACCTTCTCCGAGTCGCCTCCTATCGGGCCCGTGCCGTGGCTTCCCCAGAGCTTGGACACTGCGTCTGCCAGCTGGTAGATGTCGTAGACTCTGACCGGGTTCCACTGATGCTTGACCCTGACCTCGTCTCCGCCTGTGATGAGCTTGATGAGCCTGTCATACCATTGGCGCTCGATCTCACGCTTCAGGTACCTCTGGATGTTGTTCACGGGTCCCTCGACGTAGGCCTCCAGCTCGGCGTACGCCGTGGCCCTGTTCTCTGTGGGTCTACCGAGTAGGAACCTGGGGGTCCCGAAGCCTGTCACGATTGCCTCTTCAAGCTTCCCCAGCAGCTCGTTCAGACCCTTTATGTCTGGGGTGTTTCGAACCACCGTGGCCTCCACGCTCTCGTTGATGGCTATACTCTTCCCTGCGCGGGCCACATCCGCCATATTCTCCACGACCTTTTCGGCTTCCTCGAGGGGCAGCCCGCTGGTGTCGGCTTTCAGTATCACGTAGGGTGCCCAGAGGCTCCTGGCTATCTCGGGGAAGTTCTCTCTTAGTATCTCGTGGCGCGCCATGCAGACGGATCTGAGGGGCTCTAGGTCGCTGAGCCCTAGGCGGTCGGCCTCCAGCTCCATGTTCGCGAAGTAGAGTACCTCCTCGGGACCGTAGAAACCCTTTTTCCCCCGGTACGTGTACCCTGTGAGATCCCAGTCCTCGTCGAGGTCTGGCTTGAGCTTGTCGCTTTCCAGGCTCAGGAGCTTTGAGGGCATTCCCTCGTTGTCTGTGACTATCTCGAATCCAGCTTTCCCGTAGACGCTGCGTTTTACCTGGGCTGTGAAGAGCACCAGATCCAGGTTTACCGCCTTGTTGACTTCATCGACTCCATCCTTCACGTAGCCGTGCTTCCCTGGGTCCTCCGCCTCAGTCACCGTGGTGAAGCCGTGAAGCGTCGCGTAGTAGGCGTTGGTGACGACGCATTTCCGCACCAGCTCGTCCTGCCTGAACCACCTGTAGTCTTGGTTAAGCCCAGCATAGTATGTGTCAGACGATGAACTCACCGGGTAACGGTGCTTGGCTTTAGGTGCGTTCACCCCGCCGAGAAGCCTTCGGATCCCCCTGATGATGCTCAAGTTGGCTTCCTCCTGGCTATGCTCTTCAGGGTGACCCCGGCCTTTTCCTTGAGCCTACTCCATGGGTCTCTGCGTGATGGTTTCACAATCGCGAGGGGTAGGCTGCTCATGGAAGATCACTCCTCTCGAACGTATGCGATGCCGGGGTCTCCTTTGCCTGCCTCGTTAGAACGTTCTCGATTTCTTCGTACTCCTTGAGAAGGGCGTTGATCTCGTCGGTAGCCTGTTTATCGATGGCCTCTATTTCTGTCTGAACCCGATCACGAATGAGAGCCAACGCCTTCAGCGGGCAGTACCTGTAACGTTGAGGGTCCCTGCCTCTATACTGTGGACCACGTTCTTTGTAGAACTTCTTCCTCATTTTGAGACTATAATCGCCCCAGTCCGGGGGTCGCTCAACCTTAGGAAGAGTCTCAACGATTTTGATGGCCAGGAGCCGTTTTATAATGTGGTAGCCTTTGGAAGATGGCATCCCTACCATAGAGGAGAGCCGTGAGACGGTGAAGCCGTCGTCAATTTTTTGGAGGGATTCAACCGCTTTCACCAGGTTTGATTTCTTGGTGACCTTCTCTCCATGTAGCTCGAATAGGCGGTTTATCAGTAGCGATTTCCTATCGGGCTCTATTTCTTGGGATGACCTAGACGGCTGGTTCTCTATGAGGTCATCCCCCCTGATCGGAGTACGGCGGCTCCACAGTTAACGCAGAACTTGGGTGTCGAGTGTCTATTCGGGTTC
>Ga0315533_1002263_pt1 | contig 13642 bp, 23 predicted proteins | sample SalMarSW160130MG_FD_203081 | JGI IMG/M metagenome (GOLD analysis project Ga0315533, IMG submission 203081) | Salt marsh sediment microbial communities from the Plum Island Ecosystem LTER, Massachusetts, United States - Salt Marsh Sediment SW1601-30 ...
TCAGGGTCCCAGGCGAGGCAAGACATAATTTATGGAAACAGGACAGTGCTCCCACAAGCCCAGAGGACGGTGATTTCTGGCTTGACACAAACTACACTCCTAACAAAGTCATGATCTGGGATGGGGACTCCTGGGAAGAGGCTACGTCTGAGCAGTTGGAGCAGTTCGGTAGGGCTACGATTTATAGAGAATTAAAAACGACTTCACTAACAGCCGATGGCTTGGTGGTTTTAGACGAAGTTCAAGAGGGAACTTATGGGCTGGTTAAATATACCAGTATCCAGGCGGGGCTTATCCTACTCTCCAAGACAGTCAAGGATGGGCTTTGGTATGAAGAGAGTGGGGTAGTCCTAGATGCTACCTATGGAATAGCACTCTACGGCGGGGAAGGTATAAACGCTTTCAGAACTTTTGCCACGAAAGAGGATTATGAGAGCGATGCGGGAAAATTAGGTGACGCAACTGCTACGACGGCTAATCATCTGATTGATACCGTGAATGAGCAATTTGAGGCTGGGGATGTCGGCAAGATTGTCTATAACTTGACTGACGGGACGACAGCTACTGTAACAGCCTATAACTCGGCATCCGATTTGACGCTGGACACCGATATTATGGCTGATGGGGAATCATACTACCTTTATAGCACTGCCCACGCTCAGGTTTACATCGGGACGGATGGGAAGCTATATGCTGGTGGGGGTGCAGTCTCATTAAGCTCAGTGGGATTATCAATAAATGGTGAGTTCATAAAGTTTAATGATTCTTCTGGCAATCTTGCTGGTTTGATAGCTGGTGCTCCCACCCACTTAGGGTTATCAGCTGTGGAAGACCTTATACTTGATGTCGGTGCAAACCATTCTATAATTTGTCTGCTGGATGGGACTGAGTGTCTCCGAACCAACACTAATGGATGTGGCAACATTGGTGAAGCAGATCATCAATGGTACGGTGGCTACTTCGCCTCACGCCTCAAAATCCCCGTAGGCACTGACCTCTATGATTAAAAATGGCTGAATCAAAAATACTCATCTATCACAAATGTTGGACTTCGTGGGCAGTGAGTGGTGGGAATTATGATGATGTTTGGAGAGCTACTGAAGCAGAGCAGTGGTATTATACAAATAGCCTTTCGGCTAGTTGGGTATATAGCCCAAGTTGGCCGCCCAATGTTTATGGTGTAGGGCGTGCTTTCTTCCAGGTTGACTTATCTGGGCTTAGCCCCTCCCTACACATTGCATGGGCTGGGCTTGTTTGTCCTAATGCTACGGCTATGAATGCAAGTTACCCCAAGAGCTATTCTGTTGAGCTTGTAAATGGGGAAGGGGTAGAGTGTGACAACTATAATCATGCATTAAAAGGCTACGGAGACCTTTTTGATAAAACTGTCTCCCTGGGCTCGTTATCTGTGCCAGTGGGAGGATTACCTTCGGGGGAGCTTACGATACCACTAAATAGTGCTGGCATAGCATACCTTGAAGCCTATGCTGGAGGAATCGCCCCTTTCGGCATGAGGCTCAGCACAGACATTAGTGGTGAAGTCCCAGGGGCTACAGGTTATGAGTATTTAAGGTTTTATGGTGCTGCAACAGGTGGTTCAGAGGATAGCAGAGCTTACTTCTATATAATCTATAATTGCCAAGGCTTTATTTGGGTAGAGGGAATTTACCTCGCATATAAGGATGCCACCTGTCAGAAAAGACTGACAGAAGGGACTGACACGGGTGCTAATGGGACTGCGGAATATCCCTGGGTAGATGGAATTTACCAGTATTATGTAGATGCCAATGGAGATGTGAGGAGAATAGAGGGAAGTCTAACTGGACTCACGGGAAAACTCCCTAGTCAAATATCAGTAAATACGAAATCACCGATGCTGGGAACTCATTTTTGCTACATAGACGATACCGGTGCGGAACGCTGCTTTGAAGGAACGCCAGCATAGGAGGGACATGGACATTCCAAAAGAATTAGCAGAGGCCAAGAAGATGCAGCAGCAAGTCATGAATGAACTCAAAGCTCTCGGGCAAAGGCGAGAATTGCTGGCAGCACAGGCCAATAAGCTACTAGGGCGTATTGAAGTTCTAGAGGAGTTAGCCGAAAAAGATGGACAACCCGGAGCTGGTTGATAAATACATTGGCCAGCTCCGTCAAATCATGCTCGACATGAGGCATGACGGGATTCCGCACAGGACTATCCATCATGTTTTCAGCGAGCTAACAAAAGACCTGGAAACAATGGCTCGTGCTGCGGAAGGCTTAGAAGGTTCTCCAGAAATCCCCTAATTGGTGCTGAAACCCTGTAATTATGTAGGATTTTGAGGACGAAAGGATTTTTATTACTTATTCCTTGTCTAAGGAAATAAGCTGTTCAGAAACCCCTGGAGAAATCCAGGGGACTTTTTTTATTTACTAATTGCTTTCTGTCGTTTATGCCTTGGTTTCAGTTTGCTCCAATCTATAGGCTTAACCCTCCACCAGGCAAGACCAGAAAACTCCAATATCATTGACCAAAAAGAATACCTAGGCTCTTTCATCTGCCTCAAATTTAGTTCCCTTAATCTTACAATTCTTCAATACCAAAAGAACAATAAATCCAAAAGGCAGTAGAAGCCAAAAGAGATGGAAGAGACTTCTACCCTTTTGTTTGATAGCCCAGATAGTTGCCACCCAGAATAAAACCCCACAAATGAAAGCGATTATCACGAAAATTACAGTCAGGGGACTACTAAGTTCGTTCCATAAAATGGCAAGCCTAAGTATATTCGCGGAAATGATACCAAGAGGGATACATACTAACCAAGTTAATCCCATTGTCCAGTTTAGATGTCTCTTAAACCATTTCATCCCAGTCTTTGCTCTACTGCCTTTTATTTCCTAATTATCTAAAGGGGTGGGGCTGGATAATAGACAAGAAGGCACATAAATAACAACCAAATTATAAAGATAATCAACAGAGTCTTGCCTGATATTTCATCCTTCATTTATTTTAAGGATAGCACCTTCCCGGGAAATGTCAACTCCCTATGTAAAAATTTTCTTTAGAGGATTTCTCAGCTCAAAGCTAAGGGGGGCTTGACAAGATTTTAGGGGTGTGATATTCTGTTATTGACTGTGAGAAATGAATAGCATAATAAAGGAAAAGTATAGAAAACGCAATGAGAGAATATTGGAGCTTGCCAATAAAGGATGGCCTCATAAGTCTATTGCCAGAATGATGAAAATAAAAAACCATCATACTGTCACCATGGTTATCTGGCGAGCAAAGAAGAAAAAGGAACGGGAGTTAATTGAGGCGAAATGACAGTTACGCTAATTGAGGAAGACAGGGCGAGTAAACCTGTAAGCCGAGTTATAGGTACAGTTGATTATTTATTTCCTGGTGCTAGAATAGCATCACCTGATACTGTTAACCACACGACGGGAAACGTAGGGGATGAGTACTTGCAGAAGGAAATCTCAAAGATTCTCCTTCTCAAATCGTACGAAAGGGAGCTTCTACTCAAAGACCTTTCTCCTGTTAGTGTTGCCAAATACAAGCAACAGGTTAAATCTTTCTGCGGGTGGCTCGGTCAACGAGAACCATCTGCAGAACTAGCAAAATTATTCTTAGCCGAATTAAAGATATTCGGTTATAGCAATGCAGGCATCCGCTCATATTATGCTGCGCTTAAGCCTTTCCTGAAATGGCTTAATATTGAGTTCAAGCTAAAGCTAAAGAAAGAAAAAAAACTTCCACGCTATCATGCTAAAAGCGAGCTTGGCCGTTTAATTCAGGCAATTGCTAATCGCAAGGATACCTGGGCTAGGAATAGCGAGCGGGATATTCTCATAGTCAAAGTCTTTGCCTACACCGGCATAAGGCGTTCTGAATTGTTATCTCTTAAAAGTCAGGATATTGCTAAGGGATTTCTGTTTGTTCAACAGGGCAAAGGGCAAAAGGATAGAGTAATCCCGCTAATCAAAAGCCTTCAAAATGATATAGCTGATTATGTTAGCAAGCACAATCTAGTGCCGGCTGATAGGTTATTCCCGATTGGTAAGAACCGACTTGACAGGATGATTAGGGAATCCGCCGCTAAAGCGGGGCTAGCTGACATCACTCCACATCAACTCAGGCATTGTTTTGCCACTTGGTTGATGGAAAGAGGGGCAGAATTGCGAAAAGTCCAGGAATTGCTGGGCCACGAGGATATATCAACAACGGCAATTTATCTTGATGTGATACCAAGACACCTTAAAGAAACAGTCGAACTTTTGGAGGAGGAATAGATGTCTTTATTAACCAATGAAGAAAAGGAAACCTTAATCAGTTTCGATGAAACTCCAGCCGAGGCAGTTATCCTTACCTATTCCAAGCGCTGGCAAAAGCATCTTGAACAGAAGCTCGGGCTGAAACCTATCTTAAACAATGGCTATGGAGGTAAGGAATATCACATGGCCAAAAGGCGAATCTCATTGCCGCGAGCCCCTAGAAAATTATCGCCTGAGCAAAGGAAAAAGATGGGCGAAAGGTTACAGAAGGCACGGCATCAGAAATCGCCTAATTTGTCGGGAAAGCATTGATAATCAATGGTATTAAGGGGATTAAAAAGGTTTTTCGTGGGATTACTAGAGAGGATTAAGAAAAGGTTAGCACTTTAACAACTGAATACTGAGCGGGTAGGAGTTAGGCTGTGGGGATAACATAAATATCATAAGAACCCGTGACAAGAGACGACTGGCCATCGCCGCCGGGAACCTAGTTCTTACCCGCTCAGTATTCAGAGGTTAAGGAAAGAAAATGGCAACTGAGAATTGGTGGGTGAAGGAAGCACAGAGCCGTATTATGATGGTGCGGAACATAAAGTTAGCGATTGCCTTTGTGGTCCTGAATATCCTGGATGCTGGCCTTACTGTGGCGGCACTGAACAAAGGAGGGCTTTTAGTTCAACCGGGCTGGGTGTTCTGGGCTACTAAAATCAGTCTGGCGCTAGTCTTCGCTTTAGCTCTTCTCGCATTCTCGAATAAATATCCCCGGCCAATACACCGGATATTCCTCGCCCTGGTGGGTGTAATGGTGGGGGTTTGTCTAATTAACTTGGTAGGTTTGTTATAAGGAGGGGAAATGAGAGAGATTAAGTTTAGAGCTTGGCAAACAATCATTGAAAAGATGTTCTATCAAGGTTTTACACGAGAGGGGGCTTTCCTTAATGATAACCCTATGACTTATTCAATTCCCCTAGGCAAGATATTCAACGATGATACCTATATTCCGATGCAATACACAGGACTCCACGACAAGAACGGCAAGGAGATTTATGAGGGGGATATAGTGAGGCAGTATCAGCACAGCATTGAGAACAATGACTTATACCAGCGTGTTGGGGTTGTAGAATATCGGGAGGATAGATTCTGGTGCTTCGGTGATAGATGCCACTTCCATCTTAACGGACATTTGAGAGACATACCAAAATCAAGTTATGAAGTCATCGGCAACATATATGAAAACCCCGAGCTGCAGGTCGAGCAGTCATAAATACAGGAAGGGGCTAGGAGCAGTAACTCCTGGCCCCGATAGGAGTAGTAATTGAAAGTAATTATAACACTAAGCGGAAAGGCAGGTCAAGTTGCCAAACTCTTCAGCTTAATTGCTCAGGAATACGGACACTTAACCCTGGGGGAATTGTCATTGCGAGCGAAGCGTGGCTACTTGATACTGTGGGAGGCGAAGTGAACAAGCGAGTACGAGTAAGTCTCTCTGAGGCTCATGTTAATGCCTTGATACATCTAACTTCTATGGAGCTAGTTCGGCAGATCAACCATCATGCTATTGACCCCATCTCAACTGAAGTAGCAATGAAGATGGTCAAAGCCAAAGAGAAGTTTATGCCAGAAGGAAAGGAGGAATAAGATGGCACCAAACGAATATAGAACTAATGAAAATCATTTCTGGATGGTGTGGATTGATGGGAAAATGGGATCGACAAGGAAACACTTTACCTTTGATGAAGCTAGACAGGAGGCCGAAAGGTTACTACGGCTGCCTGAGAACCAAGGGTGGACGGCTCGCATACTCGAAACTCAATCTTATGGCGTAATTGAGTCTGTGCCTGTGACTTGGGTAACTGTTCCGTAGATAGGACGGGGTAATGAACGATGATACCTAAATGCCGAAACTGTAAAGAGTGGTATTCAACAAGTCTATGGAGAGGTAATTGTAAGCCTCACCATACTAAGAAAGACAGGTGGAGCGAGACGGCGTCACCGGTTACTTGTGGGTGCCAGGACTATACTCCGAAGGTTTTAGTGAAGGAGGGATCATGCAAACAATAGAGGCACAAACAGAAAATGAAGTTACTGCATTAGTAAATAGCAAGTCGAAGCTACTAGAGTGGATGAGCTCTACGGCAGTTATTGTATCTGATGAAGAACAAAGGAACGCTGAAGATATGCTAATCCATGCTAGACAATCCTTGCGAGATGTCGAAGCCAAACGTAAGGATTTGTTACAGCCAGTTAATGAAACCAGAGACAGGATAAATGCCCTCTTCAGGCCATTAACTGACAAACTTAACATGGGCATTCATATTGTCAATGATGCTTTGCAGAACTACCATGCCCAACAAGCTAAAGAAGCAGAGGAGCTAAGGATGATAGCTCTCGCTGAACAAGCGAAACAGTTTGCCGAGGCCAAAGAAACAGGAGAGGTTGTCGAGATTGTTCAGGCAGAGGATATCCCTGAAGCACCACATAAAACCAGTCATGCCCACCTTGGCTCCGTCACTTATCGGGAAGATTTTGAGGTAAGTATTGTGAACGCTCTCTTGGTTCCCCGCGAACTATGTGACCCGAATATCAGTCGCATCCGAGCTAGGGTTAAATCTGGAGTCACGGAAATACCAGGCGTTCTCATAACGAAGAAATACATTACGGTCGCCAAAGGAGGTAAATAGAATGGAAGGAGAAAACATAACAGCACTAACATTACCCGATGAAGAGCAGTTCAGAAATGATATGCAGGCGATAAATCGCTTTCAGCAGATAGTCCATTCAACTATGATTGTGGACCTGGACTATGGCATCATACCGGGCACGCAGAAGCCTACCTTATTAAAGCCTGGTGCGGAGAAGATAGCTAAACTCCTCGGGCTCTCGGATCAGTATGAAATTCTGGATAAGGCCGAGGATTGGGATAAACCTTTATTCCGTTACCTTATTAAGTGTCAATTGATTCACCTAGCCACTAACGCAGTCATATCCGAAGGGCTCGGCGAGTGCAACAGCATGGAGGGTAAATATAGATGGAGGGATTCCAAGCGGAAATGCCCGATGTGTGGCGCTGAGACAATCATTAAAGGCAAAGAGCAATATGGCGGCGGCTGGATATGCTTCACCAAGATTGGTGGCTGTGGGGCCAAGTGGGATGATGGCGACCCAGAGATTGAAAGCCAGACAATCGGGAGGGTTGAGAATGAGGATATCTATTCCCAAGTCAATACTATTCTCAAGATGGCTAAGAAGCGGGCTCTAGTAGATGCTGCGCTATCGGCCGGTAGGTTGTCAGACATCTTTACTCAGGACATGGAAGATATTGGCCATACAGAAATAAAAGAACGGCCAGTCCAAGAACAAAAGCAAGGTACTGATAAATCTAAAGAAACAGTAATTGAACCTGGGACAGACTTGAAAGCCCTGGAGTTTAAGAACCCCGGTGAGTTTTATACTGCCTGCCTAAAACATTTTAAGCTGGCGAAATCCCGGGTAGATGCCGAGATAGCAGAATTTGATATAAGTAAGCCTGACCAGCGTAAGAAGGCATGGGAGACAATCATAGCCATATATGATCAAGGCGAAGTATGAGGACACATCGCAGTCCTGGAAAAAGGACATTATGAAGGTCGAGAACTGAAAGGTGCAGGAAATAACAGGCAAACCGGTTTATGTAGGAGGTACTTATGTTTCAGAAAGGTAGTAAAGTTAGATTAACTAGAGAGGCGCTTGAGAGGCTATATCCTGCTGGTGGTAGTTTGCAGAACAGTGCAAGCTACAAGGTATTTATCGTTGTTGGCTACAGCAGAGATAGAAAACGTACACGCGTAAGCACAGTAGGGGGTAGTCCTAATTCACACACAACATACCACAATTCATTCTTGGAGAAAGCAAGCTGACATTCTATGAGGAAACACATGGCTAAATAGGGGGTAATTATGAATCGAACAGGCATCGAATGGGTAAAGAATCCCGACGGCAGCCAGGGATACACACTCAACAGCAAAACGGGCTGCACGAACCACACGCCGGAGGGTTTATGCCTAGGTGGGCTATTCCCGTGTTATGCCTTTAAGCTGGCGCATGGGAGATTGTGGAAAGGATATACAGCAAACCCTAACCTAGCTGAAGTGTGGGGAAACAAACTCGTATTCGACAAAGCCAATCGTGAAGCGGAATATGACCAACATGACACTGACCCGTTTTACCCTCGCTTTTGGGCTGAGAGGTTAGAGCAACCGAGCCAAATCAAAAAACCAGTTGGCATCTTCCTTGACGATATGAGCGACTGGATGGGAGATTGCTGGCCGAAGCTATGCACTGAAAGGGAGTTGGCGGTTATGAGAGAAAATCCCCAGCACAGATTCTATACCCTCACAAAGCAACCTCAGAACCTACCTCAATTTAGCCCATTTCCCGATAACTGCTGGGTGGGCGTGACGGCTACCAATGCGCAAATGCTACGAGAGGGGCTGATGCACCTAGAGGAAATACAGGCAACGATAAAGTTTGTAAGCCTTGAGCCACTTCTATCACGAATATATGACCCGTTGCAGTTCCTTAATGCCTTGCCAGATTTCCTCTCTGTAATTGACTGGCTCATCCCTGGTGCTTGCACTGGCACTTTGCCTGAAATGGTGCGCCTTGTTGATAGATACCCTCCAGAAACCCTATCTGTGGCACGGTATGGCAATAAATTCACGGCTCAGCCACCTATCGAGTGGGTTCGAGAGATAGTCGAAGCTGCTGACAAGGCGGGAGTGAAGGTGTTTTTGAAAGATAACCTGAAGCCGTTACTCTGGCACGAAACAGAACGAGTGCTTATACCAGATTGGGCGAGAATGGCAGGGGAATATGATGGATTAGGGGGATTCTTATTAAGACAGGAGATGCCGATAGATGGAGTTTAATGGCTAATTGTTCTTGCTGCGGGCAACCACTAACAGAGTTTAACTTCAACAATCACCGTGTGCGTATGTGCACTTATTGGCAGTGCCGTTTGAACCACAAGCATATCGTGGTGCATGAAAAGAAAATTAGCCCGAGCCGCCAAGCGTGGCTGGTGAAAAGAAGAGAGCGAAGGATGGCACGATACCGCCTTGCCCGTAGTTATGGGCTTGGCTCTAGAATAGCTTTGAAACTCAGGGACCAGACAACGGTAGATATTGAGGAACTAGCGCGGAGTAAAAACTAATGGCTAGAAAATTTATGGTTTGCCCTCACTGTGGGAAGGAGATAGTAGCCGATGACTATCGGGTTTTGTGCCAATGCCAAGTATGCCAGTATAGTTGGTTTACTAGAACTCCGGCTCATCCAAGCCAATGTCCTAGTTGCCATAGTAGTTACTGGGATGGCAGGCCTAAGCCTAATTTAATGACATGTTCTAAATGTGGGCGAACATGGCAAGCGATTTCGGAGCATCCTAAGATGTGTCCACATTGTCATCGGCGAGATTGGGAAGAGACTAAAACTCCTGATCCAATCTTATGTGGGGGAGCCAGACTAAGCCGTGCTGTTTTCAACGAGGCTTTTTACGAACCATTCCAAAGCGATGATGAGTTAATATCTATTGTGAAGCCGTTGTTGACCGAGCGTGAATATAAAGTTATTGAATTGAGATTTGGTTTTTTTGACAACCATCCTTGGACATTAGAACAGATAGGAAACTACTTTGGCGTGACTCGGGAAAGGATACGGCAAATAGAGGGCAAGGCGCTAAGAAAATTGCGCCATCCATCGCATAGTAAACTTCTTAGGAGTAAAAGCTAATGGCCCGCGGTAGATTCGTGAGCAAGGCTATAAGCCTGGACGAGAAGGTGGATGCCCTGTCGAGCGATACAGTTAGGCTGTTATTTACCTGGCTTATAACGCATCTTGATTGCGAGGGGCGCATGTATGGTGATGCCCAAACGGTGAAAAGTATTGTCTTCCCCCGGCGCTCAGTGAAAGCCCAAACCATTGAAAAATACTTGGTGGAACTGGAACACCAGGGCTTAATTTTGCGTTACTCGGCGCCCGGCGGGCACTATTTATGCATGAAAAACTTTGAGAAACATCAACCAGGATTGCGAAAAGATAAGGAAAGTGCATCGCAAATCCCACCTTTTACTCCAGAGTTAGGACGGAGTAAAGACGGAAATGGTCTAACACAAGTTAAAGATAAAGTTAAAGATAAAGTTAAAGATAAAGTTAAAGATAAAGTTAAAGAAGAAGATACCCCCCTTAATCCCCCCACAGTATCTTTGTCTAATCCTTCAATAGAACAAGTAATAGAAGTTTACGAGCAGAACATCTGCCTGGGTACTATCTCTGAGGACATGGAGAACGAAATCAAGCTCGCGGTTAAGCGATTCTCGGCTCAGTGGGTTGTTGACGCTATCCGGGAGGCTCTGCATCAGAATAAACCGACATGGAGATATATAGCCGGAATACTGAAGAACTGGCAACGCTACGGGAAGGAAGATTCCCACTGATGGGTAATAAAAGAACAGCAAAGGAGGATTGAAATGAAAGAGAAGCCAGATGTATTGAGTGATAAGGAGGGAAGTTATGGCAGCTTATAAAGAATGTCAGTTCTACCTTAAGGGAAATCATTGTAGCCATAGGGATGCGCCAGAACCACGGCGTTCTGCGTGCATTGGCAAAGAAAGTTGTGGGGCTTGGGAAGATTCTATTCTGTGTCAAGCAAAATCCGAATCAGAAATCATCCAGCAGGCGAAGGCTGAGGTAGCAAGGGAGATAGAGAACTTTCTACAGATGCACCTCTATGCTAGGCCAGATAAACCGACTGCCACGATGAAGTTTGATGATTGGATGAAACTGAGAAAGATACTATCCAAATATCTAGAGGTGAAGAAATGAGCATCTTCAAGATTAAGCTACGCTCTACAGACCGCCTCTGGACAAAGTATAAGAGGATTAAAGAGAAATATACCTGTCAATATTGTGGGCGGGTGTATTCTCCCGATAACTGCCGCAATCTAGGTGTAATGCACTTTCATGGTCGGGGTCACGAAAATGTGCGGTTCGATGAGGAGAATACCTTGTGTGGTTGTAATATCCCATGTCATCGCTATCTTGATACTCACAAAACAGAGTTTAAGGCTTTTATGAGGGAACGATTGGGCGACCAGGCTTATGACTTACTTGACCTAAGAGCACACATCTATAAAAAACGGGACGATAAAGCCGATAAGATAATTATAAAGGCGATGCTAAAGGAACTTGAGCAAGGGAATACTATACTCGGAAAGTAAAAGAGCTATTAAATGGCTATAACAGTTCACGATAGTATAGACCTTGATGGAGACCATCAGTTCCCTGTAGAGGAGCTAGAGAATATAGCAGAATTCAGATTGCCATTTGAGACTAAGCAGACACTGAGATGGGAATAGAAAGGAGAATTAAATGACAGAAGAGGAGCAGAAATGAGCAAGGCTTTTGAAACTGAGGTGGAACGTAGATTACCCTGGCATAGCGATGGCTGGATTTCTAAGGAAAGATATTATGAGGATATTGAATCTGAAACTGTCCATGCCAGAGATAGATTTAAGTTCCCAGGTGCTCATCTTGATAATGAAGTTCATAATAGAGAATACTGGCTGTCAGTAATAACAGAGGAATTGGGGAAACTCTGCCAAACTATAAATAAGCTGAACATTGTTAAAGATAAGAGCATTAGGCAACAATGGATACTGGAAGGTTATCACCGTATTTTAACGGCATCCTCACTATTACGCCGACTCGCAGAATCTTGGGAGAGATTGCCATGATGGGAAGGTTTGGGTTAAATGCCTTGTGAATTAGAAAGTTGAAAGGAACAGGCAAGCTGCCCAGCGGCAACTAGCTAGACAGCTTGCCCGACAGAAGGAGGAGCGTTGATTGAATAAGCCTTAAAGGAGGGAATATGAAATTACAAGGTAGCAAAACAGCCAAAATCCAATGTATAGAGTGTGGCGAAGTGAGCAATTCATTTCGGGTTTGGCTTTATGAGGAAGAGGGGGAATCGTTATTTGACTTCCCCGAGAGCAATCTACCACAAGGTTGGCAAATGGAAGATGAAACAGAACTTGATGATGGTTTAGTTGCGGGATATTGCCCAGCACATATTGAGAAGTAATGGACCTTGGAGTAAATAAGGTCACAATTTGTGATGTTAAATAACATGATTGACGGCGTAAAGCTGATAGAGTGCAGAATCCATCCCCTACAAGCCGCCTTACTTAAGTGGGGTGAGCTTAACAAGTATGGTCGCATTACAATAATCTTCCAGGACGGCATACCGGTTAAGGCTTTAGTGCCGACGGAGGATGGTGCTGGCACTAAGATGATACTCTTTGATAAAATAGCGAGAAAGGCAGGATTGATAAAGTAATGAACATCACTGTTACAGATGTAATCAGCTATGTTGCCTCAAAGGGCGCTCCGGTGTCGGGTCTGGCAATATCAGCACTTCAACGAGGGTGGACTGGCCAGACAGTCGTGATGAATGAGCTATCGGATAAGGGGGATGAGCTTTATGAGGCGATCAAAGTAGAGAAGTATAGGTTGAGACATCAGCGGAGACATCAGAAGCAAAGGGGGCGATATGGCTTGGAAACCTGAAGGATGGAAGAACCCTTATCAAACAATATTCCCTCAACCATCACATGAGTATGAACAGGGGATATTTGAAGCTGGTGCAGATGCTATGTTTGAGGCAATAAAAAGGGAAGGAACTCCAACTGGCTTACCTTACACTGCCTACGCCAATGAGAGAAAGGGCTGGCTGGTATTTATTCCTGATGATAAAGATGGCTAAAATAGCATAACTAAGCGCTGACGCAGGAAATGCGAGGCGAGTTTTACCCGGGGAGACCTGGGGCTCGCCTCTTTTTTGTTAAGAAGATGGCTTACTTGTGGGACGGTCTATCAATACAGAGTAAGAGGAATCTGGCTCGTTATTCCAGGAAGCATCTTGGCATCTTCTTCAGACCACCGGGAGGCAAGAAGCAGGCTATCGATGTCCAGGGGAAGCTCGAAAGCCTCGAGGAAATAGACAAGCTCATGCGCCAGAAGCCTCACGGGAGAATGGGGCGTTGAGTGAGTTCGACTGCCGGCGCTGCAAGCGATGGCGAGGCTGTCCTGGCAAGGAATGGTATCACTACGGGGAGATACGCTGGTGTCCGCAGCAAATCATCTGGATACTGCAACATGCCGACATATTCAGAGCGGGGGATTGGGTAACCAGGCATGAAGAGTCCGGGGAGTCAAAGCAGCTCCATTCCGAGGCTTACTTCGTCAAGGCAGGTATAGCAATAGCCGAACTTGAGGCAAGGCTGGAGACCACACCGAACCAGGGGGAGCTCCTGATCACCCAGGTCGAGGACGGCAGGGTTCTAGGCGATCTCAG
>Ga0315533_1002264_pt1 | contig 13639 bp, 8 predicted proteins | sample SalMarSW160130MG_FD_203081 | JGI IMG/M metagenome (GOLD analysis project Ga0315533, IMG submission 203081) | Salt marsh sediment microbial communities from the Plum Island Ecosystem LTER, Massachusetts, United States - Salt Marsh Sediment SW1601-30 ...
CCTCCAGTACAGCCTAATTCAGGATATGAGGCAAGTGCTGCCATAGCATGGCCCGGCATCTCTATCTCAGGCATGACAGTAATAAATTTTGATCGGGCATATTCAACTATCTCCTTTACCTCATCTTTTGTATAGAAACCGCCATAGGGTTTTCCGTCAAACTCAAACGGCCTTCTTCCTCCATGTCCAACCAGTGTCTCCTTACGGTAAGCACCGGTAGTTGTAAGGTTCGGGTATTTACTTATCTCAATCCTCCACCCCTGATCTTCAGTAAGATGCCAGTGAAACCTGTTCATCTTGTGAAGAGCGATCATGTCGATATATCTTTTAATATATGCAATTGGGAACATATGCCGTCCCACATCCAGGTGCATTCCCCTGTAACCAAACCTTGGCTCATCTTTTATTTCACATGCAGGGATGGTAAGCACTAATCCTTCAACAATCGACGGACTTTCAAGCTCGGTGGGCATAATCTGCCTCATCGTCTGAACAGCATAAAAGAGTCCGGCTGCTGATCCTCCCCTCACAATCACCTTTTTGTGGGTTACTGTCAGTTCATAACCCTCATCATTCTCAATTGCAGTGTCAAGTGTCATAAACACCGAGCCTTTTGCCGACTTTTTACCCTCTTCAACCGGAAGGCTCATTCCTGTGGAATTCCTTACAAGGTTTGCAAAGAAATCAGCTGCCAGCTTTGTCTCATCATCTGCTGGTGCAAGAATGATCCTGGTTTTCTCTGAAATTACAAAATCACCTTTAAAACCCTGTATGGAAACAGGTGCAGGAATTATTGCAAGAATCTTGTCAGGTTCCGGAGCTGACCCTGATTTACATCCGCCTACTATCAATATAATACCCATAATGAAATAAAATGTTTTTTTCATGGCTATCAATTTTAGTAAGTAACTATCTTATAAAGTTAATAAATTATTTCGGAAGCGCCACCCTGTGTTGTGAAGCTGTTACCTTAAACCGGCAGCAAGATCTCCATAAAAACCATATTTTCCGGTAACACAAAAAGGGCATCCCATTCTGCACCCCGATTGCGTAGATACACAAATGACCGTAAGTCCGCAAAGGTTTTTTTTGTCATAATAAGCTATTGAATATAAAATTAATCCTATTATCAATATCTTAGTGATTGATTTGATTCATTTGCCAGGTAATTCTGGATTTGAAAATTGTATCGGTATAATTAATCTCCTCTCTCCTGCTTGTTGCATGCGTAAGCAGGAACAAGGGGGAAAAAGAAAACTTAGAAACCATGATAGCAGACAGTACAAAACAGTATGTTTATAACAGGGATTTCCTGGCGAATTATGTACAGTTAATAGAGTTGAAATCAGGGAAATCAGCTATTGTTCTTATTCCTGCATGGCAGGGAAGGGTAATGACCAGCACAACAGAAGGTGACCAGGGATACAGTTTTGGATGGATCAACCGCGAACTCATTGCATCACGTGAGATACAACCCCATATTAATGCCTTTGGCGGGGAGGAGAGATTGTGGCTCGGACCCGAAGGAGGACAATTCTCAATTTTTTTCAAAAAAGGAGCCTCTTTTGTCTATGATGAATGGCAGACTCCCGCATTTATCGATACGGCTCCCTATGATGTTATTAACCAGACAGACTCTTCTGTATCACTGGCTTGTGATGTTGAAACCGAAAATTACAGCGGTACCCTGCTTAATTTCAAACTGGAAAGAAATGTGGTTCTGCTAAATGCCGATGAGATCAAAAACCAGACTGGCATTGACGTAACAGGCTCAAATTGTGTTGCTTACAGATCTGACAATAAGATTACCAATACAGGAGAAAAAAGCTGGTCGAAGGAGACCGGTCTCCTTTCAGTATGGATGCTCGGCATGTTCAATCCCTCTCCTGCTGTCATTGTAGTTATACCTTATAAGCCGGGTGATGAAAAAATAATCGGCCCTCCGGTTAATGATAATTATTTTGGAAAGATACCAGCAGATAGGTTAAAGGTTACAGACAATCATATTTATTTCAAAGCTGATGGCAAGAGACGTGGGAAGATAGGACTTTCTCCCTTAAGGACAACAGGTACTCTGGGGAGCTATGATTTTGAAAACAATGCCCTCACTCTGCTTATATGCTGCCTTCCAGATGGCATAACAGATTATGTCAACTCATCATGGCAAATCCAGGAGGACCCCTTCTCTGGCGATGCTGTAAATTCCTATAATGACGGCCCTCTTGAGGATGGTTCCCAGATGGGGCCCTTTTATGAACTTGAAACCTCATCACCAGCGGCAACCCTTGATCCGAAAGAAAGCCTCACACATGTCCAGTACACGTTACACCTGACTGGCAAAAGAGAGGACCTTGATAAAATTGCTGTTAGTATTTTAGGTGTCTCCCTTGATGAAATAGAGGATTCGTTTAGATGATAATATCATGCGATCGCATGATTGCACGATTGCATGATCTTTCTACTGAGGCATGAGTCCCCTGTTCCTGAGTAGTGGTTCTATCACCGGTTCGCGACCCCGGAAATTGACATACATTTCCATTGCATCCATTATGCCGTTATTGGCAAGTATGTTTGTCCTGAACGACTCTGCAGTTGCCCTGTCGAAGATGCCATTTTCCTTAAATGCTTCAAATGCATCATTATCAAGCACTGCAGCCCATGTATAGCTGTAATAACCTGAATCATACCCACCCATAATATGCAGGAAATAGGTGCTTCTGTACCTTGATATTATCTCAGGGATCAGTCCTAATTTTTCGAAATACTCCTTTTCAAAGGTTTGAGCATCAATTATTGCCGGAGCTTCAAGAGTGTGATAAGCAATATCCAGCAACGATGCTGCAAGTAATTCAACATTATCAAAACCCTGATTAAAATAACTGCTCTTCTTTATTTTCTTTACAAGAGATTCAGGTATTACTTCTCCTGTCTGATAATGCTTTGCATATATATTGAGCATTTCCGGTTCAGTAACCCAATGTTCCATAATTTGTGAAGGAAGCTCGACAAAGTCCCATGCTATAAATGTCTGGTTATAGGTATTCCTGTTAAAGAGTGCATCCAGAGCATGACCAAATTCATGAAAGACAGTTGAAACCTCGTCAAGGCTCAGAAGTGAAGGCATCTCTCCGCTGCGTGGTGTGAAATTGAACACTGTCGTAACAACCGGTGTAATGGTTTTGCCGTCAATAACACGATGGCTTCGGTATGTAAGACACCATGCACCCTGTTGTTTGCTCTCCCTGGGGAAATAATCCATATACAGTACTCCGATATGAGAGCCATCCTCATCCTTCACTTCAAAAGCCTCAGCATCCTGATGAGGTAAAGGACAATCTGTCAATGGATTAAAGGTAATGCCGTATAGCCTGTTTGCGCAGGTAAAAACTCCTTCCCGCACGTTTTCAAGCTTGAAATATGGCCGTAACTCTACATCATTAAGGTCATACTTTTGTTTCCTTAGTTTTTCGGCATAGTACCACCAGTCTGAAGGTTCAAGGGAAAATTTTCCACCTTCTCTATTAATTATCTTTTGCATCTCCTTCACTTCATTTTTTGCAACAGGAACAGCTTTTCCCCACAGGGTGTTAAGAAGATCGAGTACATTTTCAGGATTTTTGGCCATCCTTGGTTCGAGTATTATATGAGAATGGGTTTTATATCCCAGCAACTTTGCCCTTGCTGCCCTCAGCTTAACAATCTCGGCAAGTATTGCATTGTTGTCAAACTCATTATCGTTGTTACCCCTGTTGATGTAAGCATTGTAGATCTCACGACGAAGATCCCTGTCTTCAGAATAGGTAATAAAAGGGAAAATACTGGGCCGTTGCGTTGTGAATGCCCATTTCCCTTCCTGTCCTGCAGCTTTTGCTGCTTCAGCAGCTGTTGCAATTACTGATTCAGGTAATCCTGCAAGATCATCCTTCTCAACAAAAAGCTTGTAATTGTTAGTTTCATCAAGTACATTCTGACTGTAATTAACTGTAAGAACAGAGAGCCGCTGGTTCATCTTTTTCAGGGAATCCTGGTCCTCCTTATTAAGATTTGCACCATTCCTGACAAATGATTTGTAAAGGTTTTCCAGGATAAATTTTTGTTCGGCATTAAGATCATATGTTTCCTGGTTATCATAAACATGTTTTATCCTGGCAAAAAGATCGGGATTAAGAAGTATTTCATCATTGAATGCAGCAAGCTTTGGAGATATTTCCACCTCAATGTTTTGCAGTGAATCATTTGTATTGGCATTTGCCTGTCCGTAAAATACAGAGGTGACTTTTGTGAGAAGTTCCCCTGCTCTGTCGAGTGCTTCAATAGTATTGGCAAATGACGGTTCTTCCCTGTTTTTTAAAAGTTCCTCAATCTCTTTTCTTCCCTCTTGCATTCCCTTATCAAAGGCAGGCATATAGTGCCCGGCCATTATCTTTTCAAATGGCGGAACATTGAAGGGAGTATTAAATTCACTAAAGAACGGATTGCTTTTATCCACCCCTGTATCATTTTTGCAGGAAGGCATTAATAATACAGCTAATGCTGTAATAATGAATAACTTAAATAAATTTTTCACGATTATTGTTATTTGGTTAGAATCAGTAGAGATAAATTTTTCACTAAGGTATGATTTTATCCAAAATTACCTGTGAATAAACATGAATTTTAAGTATATTAGCATGTGCTAATTTTTCAAGGAATAAATATTTACCGGTATCCCCCCGGGTATATACTTAATCATTTTCATATCTGATACAGGTTGTTACTCATCAAGATTAATTAAATATCATCAGGTGATAAGGTAAAAGAAATCTCTTTTTTATGTAAACCTGACATTCTTTCAATAAAAATATCCAAATTTGCCGTTCAGGAGAGATGCCAGAGCGGTCGAATGGGGCGGTCTCGAAAACCGTTGTTCTGCTTACGCGGGACCGGGGGTTCGAATCCCCCTCTCTCCGCCTTCGCTCGCCATAGTCCCGAGCAATCGGGACGACGGCGAGTTTTATTTTGGCGAGCTACGGCGGACGCAGTCCGCTTCTCCTGTGAAGATCATGACTGAAAACAAAAATACAAGGCGAGTAAAACGAGCCGGGAGTAATTTGGCTTTGCTTGTATCTCAAAAGGGATCGCGATCCGCCGGTTGGCGGAGAGCAATCCCTGTGATCACATGTACTCACCCTCCCCCAGTTTTAAATAATTGAGGCCTCAGAAGGAGTCTCTTTTTTCAACATTTTCTCATAGCGGCTCCGCATTTTGGAATAGCTTGCTATCTTCGCAAATTAAATGTAACAAATAATCTAAAGCTATGGGACTCAAGGGCCGGCTTATCATCATGAACTTCCTCCAGTTCTTTATCTGGGGATCGTGGCTGCTCACCATCGGGGCATATTGGTTTCAGAACAAAAACTGGTCGGGGACCGATTTCGGAGCTATCTTTTCAACAATGGGACTGGCTTCACTCTTCATGCCGGCCATTGCCGGGATCATTGCCGACAGATGGGTCAACGCCGAGAGGCTGTATGGCATCTTTCACATTGCAGGTGCCGTCCTGCTTACACTAATTCCGGCCATCAATAATCCTGACACATTTTTCTGGATTCTGCTGCTTACGATGATGTTCTACATGCCCACACTGGCCCTGGCTATCACGGTGGCATACAGCTCTATGAAAAACAGCGGCATGGACATCATAAAGGATTACCCGCCGGTGAGGGTCTGGGGGACGATTGGCTTCATAGTGGCGCTGTGGGTTGTAAGCCTGCTGGGCTTTGAAACCTCACCCTTGCAGTTCTATGTTGCTGCTGCCTCCTCTCTCCTACTTGGTCTCTATGCCTTTACCCTCCCAAAATGTCCGCCACTGGGCAGGGGACACAAGAAAAAGCTGGCAGAAGAGCTGGGTCTCAATGCCTTCAGTCTCTTCAAAAGTACTAAGATGGCCATCTTCTTCATCTTCGCCATGCTGCTGGGCGGCGCTCTGCAGCTAACCAACGCCTACGGCGACACCTTTCTGCACGATTTCGCCGACATACCGGAGTACAAAGACCTTATCGCTGTCAGGTATCCCGCAATAATAATGTCAGTCTCACAGATCTCCGAAACCCTCTTTATTCTTACCATTCCCTTTTTCCTGAAAAAGTTCGGGATAAAGAAGGTGATGCTGATTAGCATGGTGGCATGGATTTTACGTTTCGGCCTTTTCGGATTCGGGAACCCGGCTGAAGGACTTTGGATGATCATCCTCTCATGCATTATTTACGGTATGGCCTTTGATTTCTTCAACATCTCCGGTTCCCTCTTCGTTGAGACCCAGTGTACTCCCGACATACGTGCCAGCGGCCAGGGTTTGTTCATGATGATGACTAACGGCTTCGGTGCTTTCCTTGGCAGCAGGATAAGCGGGATCGTGATTGACAAATACTTTACCCTGGGAAGCGGGGCATTCGACTGGAAGGGGATATGGTTCGCCTTTGCGGGTTATGCCCTGGTGGTGGCAATCCTCTTCGCCATACTCTTCAGGCATAAGCATGTTCAGAAGTAAAGAGCTATCTGTCCCTTCTCCGGAAGAGCCCTGTAAATGATTTTTGCATCGGACCGCGGAATTCTGAGCTTAATATATGGCTGATACTCAGGCACTCTGAAAGTGATAACTCTCAAGAATATTTTCGCGGCATAACGCATACGGTGATAGATATCGAATAACGAACGATATAAACCGTCACCAGGTTTTAATTTATCCTCCTGATAAATATGAAGTCTTATTCCGTTATCCATTTCCATTATGTAGTTCACCGGCTCATAATCAGCAGTATCAGGTATAATATCAGGTACATATTCGGATGTATCCTTTGGTGCCATCCTGATCATAAGAGGTTCTTTTTTAATAGATGAGAAATTTCTACTAATGGTCAGTGGACTTGAAAGCATTGACAGAATAATATAATTGTCGCTCCCGCTGAAAAGAGTGCTGATATTAATTCTTCGGATTTGTGCCCTGTGAACAGTCACTCCACTGATCTCCAGTTTTAAAGTGCTGTCAGGAAGGCTGATACTCAGATATATAGAATCAGTTGCAGCCATGGTCACCCTGGACTGCAGGAATGATTTCTTGTGTAATAAATCAAGATATGTTGAATCGGTAAATATTCTGTCATCAGTCGGATTATTCACATCCTGTTTATAACCATATTCCCTTCTCAGTGTCTCCATCTTTTTCGCAGGAGCAAGCATTGCCATGACTGTGTAATAAATAAGAAAGAATATAACAATAACTATCCATGCAATAATTTTGGCTCTCCTGTCAGCTGATATAAATATTTTTTCTGTTTCCATTGCAGTTTCATTTCTCCGGATCAGAAAATAAAAACTTTCGAACCTATGTTCAGCGTATTAAAGATAACTTCCAGATCATCGTCATTCAGGCGTACGCATCCGTGAGTTACCGGCATACCGAGAAACCTCTTGTAGATTGTCCCGTGGATCAGGTACCCGTCACCAAGGGAAAGGGCATAATCGCCAAGAACCCCGTATTCCCACCTGGAATAATGGTCCTGAGGAGGTATAGGCAATCCCTCCTCAACAAAAGACCAGTCGGGTCTGCGCCAGGGAGGATTCTCTGTTTTACCGTGTATCCAGAATTTACCTTTTGGTGTCTTAAATATCCAGCTTCTTCCCTCCTCAGTTTTTAGCATCTTAAAACTCCCGGTGCTGCAATGTCCCTGCCTTATAAGTTTCTTGTTCCTATACAGGTAAAAAAGATTATCAGTTGTGTTTATTACCATGTATGACTGGCCCGAGGTATAACTGTTATAGCGCCATGAAAGACGCTGAATATCTCTTTTTATAAGGGTTATCTGTTTTTTATATAATACATCCTTCTTAAGTTCATCTGAATTTGTAATGATTATTTTTCCCGTGAAAGGAACCTCCTGTAAAGCCGGAACACAATATAACAGAAAGGCTAAAAGGGATATTGCTGCAATCAGAATCAGTAGCCGGTTGAATCCTTTACGGAAAACCTCCCGCTTAAGAAATCCATCATCCGGTATTTTCATTTCATCCACTTATGATGGTTTATCTGTTAAGTGCCTGCCTGAGGTTGTACATTGATCCTACAATTGTAACAGGTGTTCCTATTCTGACATACATAAAGACAGAGTCTATTTCTCTGTTCCTCAGGGCAATGCATCCCGAAGTCCAGTCAGCGCCTTTTCCACCTTCTCCATGAATTTCTATCTTTTCCCCTATTCTGGCTGCAGAAGAAAGGGAGCCTTTCTCTATTTCACGTCTGAAATTGACCGTATCTTCAGCATTAGGATAGTCAAGCAGCAGTGCTTTATAATATCCGGTACTGTCTTCTTCGATTTTCTTAACAATTTTATACATGCCTTCAGGAGTTGCCTTATCGCCCCTTCTCTTTTTATCACCAATCCAGTTTTCACCCAGTTCAGCTATAAACTCAGAAATAATTTCCCCGTCAAGATAAACAAAAAACTTATGTGAGAACTTGTCGATTATTATCGAGTAATCATGATTCTCTTGCGAGGCAGCAATAGTGCTGTCAATCCACATTTTCCATTGCGGATATGATTTAAAATAGCTTCTCAGGTGTGCATTTGCATAATCATACGAAGAGGAAAGAAGTAATTTTGATTTTGCTATTCCTTCCTCCGCAAGAAGGTAGTTTCTTTCATTGAAGGCTACACGGGATTCCCTGGCAAGCATTTTCCCTATTGAAATATTATTCCTTACTTCCGATGTAAGGGGATATGCGTGGAAGCTATTATTGATTTTCCTGATGAGATTTTCAAGTTCCTTTAAATTTTCTTCCTGATTGATCTTAAGGTTCGCAGAATTATTTAATGAAGTCTCAGATGCCTGTAATGCCTTTTTTGAAGAAAGTTCAGCAAAAGCAGCTACTTTATCATAATTTCTTTTATAGATAAATCGTTCATTTTCAGTTCTCCAGTTTGCCATTGCCGAATCATAATAATCCCAGGCTTCACGGTAAAGCCCGCCTGAATATTTATCAGCCTCATTTTCACGTGCAAGGGTAAGGTTTTCCAGCGCATATTTCATCTCACTAACCGGAGGAGGAGGCACAGGATAGAAAAGCAGTAAAACTGAGAGGGTAATGAAAAGAGCAATACCAGAAATAAACAGTATATGCCACCAGGGTTTTACCATGAAAATAATCTTAGCCGACTAAAAAAAACCCCGGGGTATAACCCGGGGAATTTGTTTCTTTCAGCTTATTGTTAATTAGAACCTTATTCTTGCTTTAGTCAGAGCTTCCTTAATTTCTTCATTGAGGCCATCAGCTTTTGCCTTGGCAGCTTTGATCTTGTTAAGTGCATCCATGAATGCACCGTTATCATAAGCTGTCTGAGCTTCAGCAACTGCAGCATCAACATTTGAAAGGTCGGCTTTGATCTGTTCAATAACAGCTGCGCCCTCTTTTCCTCTTGGAAGTTTCGGAACAAGCTTACTGTTCTCTGCAAGAACTGTTTTTATTTCATCCAGCAGGGTTTCAGCTTCTGCCTTAACCTCTTCTTTTTTGGTTTCTACCTTTGATGCAAGTTCGTTTGCCAGAGCCGAAGCGGAGGCAAGTTTTTCTTTTGCATCGCCGAATTTTTTGAATAATTTTCCTTCCTGAGCTTCAATGTCAGCCATTATGGCATTCATTGAATCCTGTACTGCTGTAAATTCATCAGGCAAATATACATTTGCTTCCGCGGCCTTTGCAGCCTCAATAGCTGCATTGGTTGCGTCAATTTCAACCTGCGGTTTTTTACCACAGCCGGTAAGGATTGCTATCATAGCGATAGCTGTCAATCCCATTAAAATTTTGTTTTTCATTTCTTGTCCTTTTTAATACTTTGTTTATTTAAAACTTCCGGATTTTTCGATTCTAATCGTAATAGTCTTTAGTTTTTATAATGTAAATATACTATATTTTAGCTATATAGCCATAAAGAAGTGAAAAATATTTTTTGCCATTGCAAATCCTCTGCAGGAATATTTTGCTATTTACTTATCTTTTATTCCAGATTCCAGATTCCAGATTCCAGATTCCAGATTTTAATCCTGTAAATACATTTGTTACCGGATAGATACCATCAACATGAAACCGCTCACGGGTCATTCCTGATACAGGTTCAGCCCCATCCCGGAAATAAAAAGAAAAGGGATATTAAGTATTTTACTTCAGGAAATATCTCAATCCCAGGCTTATACCAAATGCCTGTACACCAGCTTTGGTACTCCCCTCCATTATACTGTTAAGTTCATCAGCCTTTGTGGTCAGATGGAAATCACTATTGTCCTGGTAATTTGAAATATTTGATAATGCCCTGCTAAGATGGGCTCCCAGTGCCAGTTGTAAAGATGTAGTCAAGTAGTAAAAAACACCGCCTGAAGCCGTGAAGGCGGCGTTAAATGATTTAATTTCAAGGCCTTCTGAGACTTTTGTCAGTAGATCACTTGGAAAACCATGGGCAGGTATATTCTCAAGAGTAACGGGATATGCCGGATAGTAACCGTCATAAGTAAAAGTACCGGTCCCATCATAAGTTTTGACCATTGGAATTTCGGCACTTATGCCTGCATTAACAAAGAATCCTGATTTACTGCCTGCAGGAATACGCAAAGCAAGTGAAACCGGGATGCTTAAGAAGGAAATCTTCTGGATTTCAGTTATAGACCTGCCTTCAATCTGCATCTCATAACTCTCACTTTCATCGTCAACGGCATCGAATTCTGTAGAATATGAAGGGAGAAAGATCTCCGTAGAATAGGGACTGATTCCAGCTCCAAAGCTTATTCCGGCATACCTTGAAAAGTAATAGGCACCCTCTAAAGCAATATTTATTGCACTCCCATTCGTAAAGTTTAAACTATTTGAGAATCCATCCATACTGATCGATGTCTTCTGTGGTATGAGAATAATGCCCACAGATAACTGATCGTTGTTCTCAGAAAGTCTTCTTGAATCTGTACCTTGCGGAAATACAACATTGTTCAGCATTGCTGCCATAAACAATGACAGCAGGAAAAATTTCAGGCAGGTTTTTTTTGTTTTCATTATGCTGATATTTTATTACGATATTATTATTCAATTATTACCAGTCTTGTATAATTAATTTCCTCATTATTTACGATAACTTCAATCATGTACATACCATCATTAAGGTTACCTACAGGTATTTCACAATTCAACCAGGTTTCTTTCTTTTCTGTCCGGTATTCAAGTGCTTTCATCCCTGTTGAATTATATAGGCTGACCACTGCCTCGCCAACAGCATCACTGTAAAGATCCATGGTAAATACTGATTTAGCCGGATTCGGATATACAGTGAGTGATTTGGCTCCCGAGATGTCAATTTCATTTGAGGAATTAACACATCCGTCAATATCGGTTGTTTCCACATGATAGCTGCCGGGATCCTTGTTTGTAACGTAATACTGTTTTGTCTCGCCGCTTATCAGGGTAGTTCCCTTGTACCAGCTAAATTGTGTAAGTGAATCGCCAATATTATAACAGATCAGCACATCATCCCATTTTGCCTTTATTCTTGGAATGACTCCCGTTTTAACTTCCACTGAAACCTCACTGCTGTAATTACTTGACATCCCCTCGGTATTCACTGCTACCATTCGATAATAATATGTTGAACCATGGGTTAATCCTGATATTGTTTTTGTTACTGTGGAACTCACATCTATTGAGTCAACCTGTGTTGTCGGATTTGGAGATTCTCCTCCGAAAATAAGATAATGCGAGAAATAAGGATCCGAAACTGCATTCCATGTGAGGGTTACCAGGTCGTTGCATGAATTTGCTGTAAAGCCGCTTGGTGCAGGTGGAGGATTGATAAGTGTTGTAACTAAAATTGTATCAGAATTCTCACCGGTACCATAGCCGTTATATGCACGGACACGATAATAGTATACAGTATTTGAGGTAAGACCTGTAACTTCGACACTGGTCACATTACCAACATCAATATTATTATAGCCTGTAACAAATGAGGAGAACAGATCATCTGTTGAAACATCAAGCAGATATCCATCAACAAATGTCATACTGTTCCAGTTAGCCGTGAAGACCGTCTGCGATATATTTGTTGCCGGAAGTGCTACTGGGGCTACAGGAATACCAAATGTGGAAAGTTTAATTATGTTAGAATTAAGTATGCTTGTTCCTCCTGCATTGTAAGCACGCAACCTGTAAAAATAGGATGTACCCGAATTAAGACCTGTGATGCTTGTGCTGGTTACATCACCGGCATCCAGATTATCATAACCTGCCACAATGTTTGTAAAGGTCGAATCGGTTGCCACGTCTATCCTGTAACCTGTTGCCCCTGCAGATGCTGCCCAGTTAGCTGTGAAACTTGTTTCTGCAATATCTGTGGCATCATTTGCAACAGGTGCAACTAAAAGAACAAACTCACCTTCTGTAGCCCATGCACCTCCGGCATATGCCTGGTCAACCGCCTGTACACTCCAGTAATATTTGCTTCCGGTCAAACCTGTGATAATATATCCATCATTTTTAAAATCAGCATTACCCCTTGCCGGTATTCTCCTGTATCCATTTATTCCTGATGACATTGGACCCACTACACTAATTCCTCCGGTTGCTGTCCCCATTCTCACATTATATGTTAGGGTATTCTGAGGCGTATTGGTATCTGTTGCCTTGTTCCAGCTCAGGCTTATCGTATTAATATCCAAAGCAGTAGCTACAAGGCCTGTTGGTGCTGATGGATTAGTATTTGCAACTATACTGTTATTTTTGTAAATAGTGGTAGTATGACTTCCTGCCAATACAATATCCAGGTCACCATCATTATCATAATCACCCCAGGCTACGGACCCACCTTGTATACCTTTAATGGAAGTACTAGTAAGTAATTCGAATACATTACTCCCGTCATTACGGAACACACAAGACATATTCCCGCCATTTGTCCATGAAAAACCAGTAATTAAGATATCCAGATCACCGTCGTTATCATAATCACCCCATGCACTACTAATATCGTCTAGATTCGGTATGTTGAGATTTAACTGATATGTAAAAGTACCATCTCCATTATTTGCGTATATACTTTCTCTTGATAATACATCAAGGTCACCATCGTTATCGTAATCTCCCCATGATGCAAAACTGCCGTTATTTAATCCAGCATCAATATCTGTGAAGATACAAGCATCATTACGATATATTTGTATAGTATCGTTTGTACCGGTATAACCAGCTAACAGGATATCCTTATCACCGTCATTATCATAATCACCCCATTCTACAGATCCTGATCTGACCGGTGTTAAACCAGCATTAATGTCGGTGAAAACACCTGCATCGTTACTGTATATCGTTGAATAATATTCAGTATCGTCTCTTCCTGTAAGCAATATATCCAGGTCGCCATCATTATCATAGTCGCCCCATGCCATGGCACAGTCATAGACTCCAATAAGTCCCGCGTTTATATCGACAAAATCACCTGCATCGTTCCTGTACACCCTTGAATAATAATCCGGAGATTCATAACCAGTGATCAGTATATCCAGGTCACCATCATTATCATAATCACCCCAGGCTGCCTTATATACCTCGTCTGTTCCTGCTCCGATATCGGTG
>Ga0315533_1002272_pt1 | contig 13586 bp, 12 predicted proteins | sample SalMarSW160130MG_FD_203081 | JGI IMG/M metagenome (GOLD analysis project Ga0315533, IMG submission 203081) | Salt marsh sediment microbial communities from the Plum Island Ecosystem LTER, Massachusetts, United States - Salt Marsh Sediment SW1601-30 ...
ATAAATATAGAAATGAAAACTGCAAAAGAAATGCTTGATGAGCGACTGACTATTAAGGATGGTCATCTTAAAGGCGCAAGAATAATGATCTCTGAATCATTGGCAAAGGAATTAATGGAAGATTATCATTCTCAGTTTCGTCAGGAGATAGAACTGCCGGGTGAAGAGGAATCAAATATATGTAATTCATATAATGCAGACTAATCGAAATAAGCAAAAAAACTATAAATGTAGCATTAGGAATTTTTACCTCTTTCTCATCATCAATTGATTCTTTGAGTCAATAATATGATCCTGCAAATCTTTTTTTCTTGCCCATCCCGACTGTCTGAAAAAGTACCGATTGTAATTGTATCAGTTGAAGTCTTACCTTGTGAAAAAGACAAGTTGAGTGACAGGAACTGATCCTGTGTAACCATCATGAATTCCGGCATATATCCTCAGTTTGCTGTTTTTCCGTTTCTCCACCGGGGTCTTCATATAAAAAGGGGATCTCTTTATAGCTTCTTCTTTTCCAACGGAATAGTCATCCGCATTTTTCCATCCATTCGTTGCTCTGGAAATATCCCCGGAATAATTGGTTCCCCTTCCTTCTGACTCATAATACCACTTGAACAGATCGGAAATCCCGACCCAGGCTGAAAATGTCTTAATGTTATGAGTTGAATTCATATATGCCAGTAAAGTTGCATATCCTCCGCCACTGGACCCGATAATATGAATGTTGGATTTATCGACATTTGCATTAGTCAATGCATAGCTTATTGCATCATCAATATCCCTGATAGCTTCGGGGCTTCCGCAGGCTTCCGGATTATTGTTCCTCCCCCGGAAGTGGGGATGGATATAAATATAATTTTTTTCAATGCACTGCCAAACAAGTATGTCTTTCTGATCATAACCACCACTCCATGTATGCAGACTTACAACCAGGGGACGGGGCTCCTTACCACCGGAAGACAAGAATATAGCCGGTTGAACTTTGCCATCCAGTGAAGAAATGATTTCGATTGTTTTGCAATTTTCAGGCCATCCGGCTGAAACAGGGTCATCCCCGGCAGGCTGGTTTTGAGAGTAACTTATCGGCCAGATACAACTAACCAGTAAGGAACTTAGAACTATAGTAATGTTTTTCATTTTTCCCGTATGTTTCGGATTTACATATATCTGACAGTATTCATTTAGTTGATAATTTAGCAGCATAAGTGATTGCCTGTATCATGCTTTCAGGATTTGCGGTTCCTTTACCTGCAATATCGAAAGCCGTTCCATGATCAACTGATACCCTTATAACGGGCAGACCAAGTGTGATATTTACGCCTGAAATGTTCTTCCATATTCTTTCCTTATCATTATACTTAAATCCAAGCAGTTTTGTTGGTATATGCCCCTGATCGTGATACATGCAAACAACAACATCATATTGTCCCCCCCTCATTTTCGGGAAGATCGTATCCGGCGGATGGGGTCCGTCAGCAATAATACCCTGTTTTTTCGCTTGTTCAATAGCCGGAATGATATGTTCCAGCTCTTCCGTACCGAACAGACCATGTTCTCCGGCATGAGGATTTAAACCACTTACAGCGATCCTGGGGTTTTCAATGCCAATTTTCTTCATCGCTTCGTGGGCAAGTAAAATGGTATTGAGAACCCGCGCCTTTGTTACTCGCTTAATAGCCTCAAGCATAGATACATGAGTATTTACATGGACCACCCTGAAATCGCCATCGGCAAGCATCATGGCATAATTCGAAGACCCGGTGTAATGTGCAAAGATCTCTGTATGCCCGGCAAAGTGGTAACCTGCCATGTTAATTGCTTCCTTGTTAATTGGACCCGTTACGGTTGCATTAACCTTTTTTTCCATGGCCAGGCCGATTACTTTTTTAACATATTCAAATGAAGCCCTGCCGGTGACCCCGGAAACATGTCCGAATGTAAATGATTCAGGATCTACATTTTTCATATCAAGGACATCAATTATCCCATATTTATATAAGCCATTTTCAGGATCATCGACGACATTTATTTCCGGTGAAAGCCTGCATAGTTTCAGAATATTTTCAATTACACGGGTATCGCATACTACAAGTGGTTTGGAATTTCTGTAAACCTCTGTGTAATTCAGCGCTTTCACAGTTATTTCCGGGCCAATTCCTGCAGGATCACCCGGACTTATGGCAAGTAATGGTCTTTCCAATTTTTATTTTTTAAGATTTAATAATCATCAGTATGCATTTATTACCTTTTATCCCCGTGAAGATCTGCCAAAATCTTCTGCTGCCGGGAATGCCAATTGTTGAGTATGTAATGAACCAATGGTAAAACACAGACTATTACTAATCTGGAAATATTAAATGATCTGAAATCTGGCCTAGTTCTATTTAATTATCATTAAGTATTTCTTTCGGCCATGAATAACTACCTGGTTTAATTGCGATCCGGATATCCGAATCTTTATTTGCCAATAAAACCACACCCTCTTTCCAGGCATGATGAATTTGCAGATCAGTCCATCTCATAGTCCGGCAAAACAATGAAGCAGTCTCTCCTCCTTCAATAAAAAACTGACTTCCCTTCGGACTTCTTTCAACCATTAATTTTGCAACTCTAACCAATTTGCATAGAATTTCCTTTATTCCCGACAGATCTTCAACCCGTTCAACCGGTCCTGAAACAACTATTTGCCTGTTATCATCCAGGTCTTTCATGACCCGGACAAGCCATTCATTAAAATCCGTATCGTTATCGATAGCTAACAGAGGCAATCGGAATTCAGAATATTTCTTCTGAGTCAATAATGTCAGAGTATGTTTACTGCTTTCCGATTGACTGCCGATAATGAAATGATTAAAGATAGCTTTTTGAAACGGGATTATTTCCTTTTGACGGTTTAATTTCATTTTGAAAATCAGAATACTCCTGAAAAAATCAGATGCTCCTGCTGCCAAAACATCTTTGCCTTGTATTCTCGTAACAAAAGATCGCATATCATCTTCCGATGCAATATCCGGCACCAGGATCTTTCTCCGGATATCATGTTCAACATCACTTCCGGTTAAGATCAGGCCCGAATTATCCATAACCAGTTCATCCACATTTTCCGAAAGTCTTGGAAATTCCGGATCATGCCTGAATTCAGTCCGGTTAATGGGAAAATCTCCCACATAATATTTTCCGTTCCTGATTATCCTGTTTCGTGAAGGATTCGCCGGGACAAGTACCGCTGAATTCAGTTTCATTGCTGCCAGTAATGCCCTGATTTCGGATTCTATGGGTCCACGGAGTATTGAATCCACTTTTTTGTATACCAGATCATAAGCTTTAAGATTACAACTTGCCGCAATTTCATAAACCTTACGGAATGCCTGATCAGGGTTCAGGCTTCTGGTATTAGTGTCAATAATGATTACTTCTTCCCTGTAAATGGTATTAATGTCATGTTCCAGCAAAATCCTGATGTTCAGTCCAAATTGAAAAGCAACACCCCCTATCTCGGCTGCCCCTGTCAGATCATCTGCCAGAACGAAGATTTTTGGCATCTTAAAAATATTTTCAGTATTGTTTTTGATATGCACCCCTAATCAGGATCCTTCACCAGTCGTGCACCTTTATATTCAACGCATCTGCCAATCCAGGCTTGAAGCCGGGCCGTTTTTACAGATGAAATAAAAGCCGGGCATTTTCGCGAAAGATTCTCATTTCGTCAGGTCTGGGTAAATTCAGGCTGCTCAGGCAATCGCGGATGAGGATTGGACTCACCCATGGATGATCGCTAGCGTACAAGAGCTTCTCCGCACCCATGAAATCATAGGCGTATTTCATCGCCAGTGGATGTGGTGAGACAATATCGAGCCAAACCTGGCGCAAGTATTCACTCGGTGAGCGGGTCAGATTCTTTGGTCCGCGTTTCAGCACCTGGGTTTGATGGTCCAGTCTGCCAATGAAGTATGGCAGAGTGCCACCCAAATGAGGGCAGACCAGCTTCAGTTTCGGAAACTCGTCAAGAATACCTGACATTATAATTCGTGTAAGGGCGATTGTGTCGTCAAACATATTGCCAAGTGAACTGGTCATTTCATAAGCTTTGACCTGTTCTATCGTAACCGGTTTGGCGGGATGTAGCAGTATAGGCAGGTCTAACTCCACAGCCCGTTCGAACAACTGACGGAACTCAGGCTCATCAGGATATCGGCCAGAGAGATTGGTGTAAAGCAATATACCCTTCATTTTAAGCTGTTTCACACAACGATCCAGTTCTGCAAGTGAAGTACGCATATCTTGAAGCGGAAGAACACAGAGACCGAAAAATCTTTGCGGATATTTAGCTACAATACCTGCAATGAAATCATTAGCAATCTGCGCTATAGCAGGACCATCAACACCAAAGCATTCAGGTCCGGGATCGTTGATGCTTAGCGCAGTAAGCTCAACACCAGCAGCGTCCATCGCTTCAAGCTTTACATCTACGTCAAGATAGTATGGAGGGATCTTGCGCAACCAATCTCCCATTTTAAGGATTGATTCTCCATCCTTACTGAACACGACCGGATCACTCTTTCTCTTCCTCATAATATCAACCAGTTCCGAGCAGAACAGATGGCTTTGACAGTCAATCATACGGGCGTTCGTCCTTCGTGGTGGTTCCAACGTTCTGCCTAGTAATGTAATTTGCGGAGCAGTAAAAGCCGCGGCAGCTATAGCGGCCCTTGCAAGAAATTGTCTGCGGGAAGTTATCATCGTTGTATCTTTTTACGCTTCTGGAATTTGAAGATATTTTTATACGTTATATGTTATATCCGATAAAATTATTTTTGATTTTTTTTCTTTAAATAATTGTATATGGTAAGACCTTCATCCACCGGAGAAGATTTGAAAAAGTAACTGGCTATCCAGCCTACAAAAAACAGAACAAAATGGCTGTAAACTCCAAGCATATAGGTATGATGCGGAAAATTAAACTTTCCAAGATCCCACATTACCCGTGTTACTCCTTCTGTTTCAATTTTAGTGGATGTAAGAGTTGCGTATGCTGTAAAAAGTATGCAGGCTACCATCCCAGCATATACACCCTTTGTATTAGACCGTCTTACAAGCAATCCAAGCAAAAATAGGCCAACTATGCCTGCAGAAAAAATCGCATAAAGTCCGAAAATAACTCCTAAAACACCTTCCCCACCCCATTTTACATACAGAGTTGCTATATATGCTGCCAGTAATCCAGAAACCACAATAATAATACGAGCCATCCTGAGTTTCTTTTGGTCAGTCAGTCCGGATTTAAATCTTGCATAATAGTCAGATACTCCTATTGCTGCCAGACAATTAAAGTCGGATGCAATTGTGGATATTGCCGCAGCTACCAGAGCAGCTATAATAAAACCTTTTATTACTACAGGAAGCTGCGTTGCTATGAAGTATGGGAATACTCCTTCTGCAACTATTCCATCCGGCAGTATCCCGGGGGATAGTTTGTAAAATGCAAAAAGGGCAGAGCCGATGAACATAAACATTGCCCAAACCGGAACAGTCAAAAGTACCCCTATTAGGGAAGCTTTAACTGCGGCTTTATCTGTTTTAGCTGCCAGATATCTCTGAACAATGGTCTGGTCTGTCCCATACTTCTGCAAAGCATAGAAAATACCATTTATAGCTATCACTATAAAGGTAAGTTTAGTAAAATCGAGGTCGTAGGGACCAAAACCTATTTTATCTGCATCGTTCATCACTTTGAAAACAGCTCCCGGGCCGCCAGGAGGTGCAAATATCAAAAATCCTATACAGATTAACCCTCCTCCAAAGAGCCAGATTCCCTGGAAAACGTCCATCCAGATAACCCCTTCAAGACCACCTAAGACTGTTATTATAATGATAGCCAGAGTGAGTATCCATATTGTTGTTAAAACATTAATACCCATCATTGAGCCCAGAGCCAGGCTAATAAGGTAAATAACAGTACCAGTTTTTGAGAAGTGCATCAACATAAACGCAACAGAGCTATAAATACGTGCTACAATCCCAAATCGCTTTTCGAAATATTCATAGGCGCTTATACCGATAGCCCTGCGAAACAATGGAACAATAAAACCGATTAATCCTACCAGAACAATAGGAACCATCAGACCCTGCACAAGAAGGATCCAGTTTGATTTATATGCTGCACCAGGATAAGCCAGAAAAGTAACGCTGCTGATCAGTGTAGCCATGATAGAGATTCCGATAGCCCAGGATGGTATATTTCTTCCCCCGGTGAAAAATTTGTCAGAAGTCTTTTGCCTGTGGGCAAAGTACATGCCAATGCCTACTGCAGTTAATGCCGAAAGAATGATAATCAGGTAGTCAATCCAGTGTAATGTGCCCATAATAATAATGTTCTAAATTTAATAAGGCCATATGACCTCAGGATAATCGTAGATGCTAGGTTTAATGGTTGCCTTTTTGATTAGTGCAGTTATTGTAATATCTATTTCATTGTTTATAGCCAACTTTATAACTTTCACCACCGATCCAAAGGCTGAATATCATATTTCATATTTTTTCATAATTTCTTTTGTAGCCGTAATGATAGCATTTTGCTCATCAACAGAAGGAGTGGTAAGTGGTAATATTGTATATGCAGAACATAGCCCTAAAACGCTCATCATGGTTTTAAGCGCAGGTAATGATTGACCTAAAGTTCGCCCATCCTGATAGATTTTAGCAATCTCATTAGTCTCATTCTGAATTCTTTCCGCTTCATCCCATTTCCCGGCAAGGGAAAAATCATATAGTTGCCTGAACATTTTAGGGGTAAAATTTGCTCCGCTCGGGACAATCCCGTCTGCTCCTTTCCTGAGCGAAATTGCTGAAAATATGGCACATCCAACAAAATAGGAAAAATCTTCACGTTCAGAGAACATCTTTATACATTTTCCCATACGTTGTTCATTTCGTTCTGAATCCTTAAATCCACAGATATTTGGGTGCTCACTTAGTTTTTGCACAACATCCAGGGGTATCGACATATTAGTGGTAGAAGGTATATTATAAATCATAACAGGACAAGAAGAAGAATCGGCTATCTTAATATAATAATCATACATCTGTTGGGATGACAGTGGATAGTAACTTGGCAAAACAGTAACTATCACATCAACCCCAAAGTCAATATATGTTTTAGCGCTTTTAATATTTTGATTAACACAATTGCCTGATAAACCAGCATACACCAAAACTTTCCTGTTTATCGCCTTAATAGCCGTTTTCACTAATAATTTACTACTTTCAGGTGATACAGAAGTCGATTCTCCTGTTGTACCTAAGAGAAAAGGTGAAACGCCATTGTCTACAAAATTTTGACAAATTCTGACTACAGCAGCACTATCAATTTTCCCCTTTTCAGTGAACGGAGTTATCATTGGCACGACAACACCACTATATTTCTTAACCATTGAGCTATTTTTTTAAAATTTCTTCGGCTTCCCATGCAATATCAACGCTACGTAAACGAAATTTTTCTTTCATCGCTTCATTAGAACCTGATTTTCCAAAAACATCTTTAACACCAACTCTCTTAACTTTGACAGGATAATTTTCAGAGACCACTTCACACACAGCTGAGCCGACACCACCATAGATATTATGATTATCAACCGTTACTATTTTACCCGTTTCTCTTGCAGCTTTTATGATTGCTTCTTCATCTATTGGTTTTATTGAACTCATATTTATCACACGTGCCTGGATACCTTTACTGTTCAGGAGTGTTGCAGCTTCAAGGGTATCTCCTACCAGATCACCATAGCATATAAGTGTTGCATCATTACCTTCCCGAAGGGTAAGGGATTTCCCTAATTGAAATTTGTATCCCTCAGGAACAAATCTTGGTACAGGATCTCTCCCTATTCTTATGTACATCGGACCAAAATGCATAGCAGAATATCTGAGAATTTCTTTTGTTTCCCAGGCATCAGCCGGTTGCATCACAATCATGTTTGAAATTGACCGCATTATTCCGATGTCTTCAAGAGCCTGATGACTGGATCCGTTCAATCCGACAAACAAACCCGGATAAATACCTAATATCTTAACATTGAAATTGGAAAGTGCTATTGATACCATCACCTGATCGCATGCTCTTCGTGAACAAAATGCTGCCACCGTACAAGCATATGGAAGTAAGCCGGTAGTGCTTAATCCGGCAGCAACTCCCATCATATTCTGTTCAGCAATTCCTATCTGAACAAAACGTTCAGGAAAGCGTTTGATAAATGGGGTTATTTTGGATGCTGTATTAAAATCAGCATCTAAAAGTACAAGAGATGAATACTGTTCGCCTAATTCAACTAATATCTCACCTAAAACATCTCTTGGGGCTAACATTTCAGACATAATCTTCTTTTATTTTTTAAGTGCTTCGATAATCTCCTCTTTAGAACAACCAAGTTCAAGAAGCGCGGTTTCAGCTTCTGCTCTTGATAAGCTGGTTGAATGGCTTATTGCTTTATCCGCAAGGAATGATATTCCCTTGCCTTTAACCGTTTGAGCAATTATTGCCGTCGGCTTACCTTTTATAGTTCGTGCTGTTTTAAGAGCATCATATATTTCTTTTACAGAGTGGCCATTAATATTAATGACATACCAGCCAAAAGCTTCAAACTTTTTATCAATAGGGTCAGAGGGCAAAACTGCTTCCGTACTATCTGTGAGGGAAAATCTATTTTTATCAACGATTGCAACTAAATTATCAAGTTTGTATGCAGATGCAAGCATTAAAGCTTCCCAAACCTGACCTTCGTTAAGTTCTCCGTCACCTAAAACAACATAAACGCGAAAAACTTTGTTTTTGATTCGTCCGCCTATAGCCATTCCAACACCAACTGATAAACCCTGTCCTAATGCACCGGTACTTACTTCAACGCCAGGACAAGTACCATACTCCGGGTGTCCTTGCATGGGACTATCAACTTCATATGGATGCTTTAATGTCTCTTCTGAAAGAATACCTAATTTTGCAAGTACAGCATATTGCGTAAAACATCCATGTCCTTTGGATAAAATAAAACGATCTCTATCTTCCCATAATGTATTTCCCGGATCATATTTCATTTCATTGAAGTACAGGACAGAGAGAATTTCTATTATGGATAATGAACCTCCAATATGACCCGACCCAAACCTTCCCATAATCTTTACAACCTGTACTCTCAGCTGATGTGCAATTTCTTCTAATTTTTTGATTCGAGTTTCTGAGTCCATTATTTTTCCCTTTAGAATTTGTGTAAGCTTGTTATTTATCACTGAAGTTTCTACAAGCTCAAATTTAATTTTCTATTTGTCAAGTTTCACAAAGTTGTTGTGTAAAAAAAACTTGCTTTGATGATTCAATACTAACATTTTATTTTAAAAGTTCAAAGGTTTTTGTAAAAACATTTCTGGTTCGAATTCAAACCATTTTTCAATTGCTTCAAAAGGCGTCTTGACTCCAAGTTCTCTTTTTAAAGATACCTTGTGGCTTATCGCGAGGAGTATCATTTATTCTGCTATTGTTTTTACATTATCTATCCAAAATGTACTCTTTGGCACTTTGCTTCCTGCACCAGCGAGGTCTTCGTGATCAAGCCCAGGGGCTCCGGGCTCTCCTTGCAAGAAAAACTGACGAACATCAGAACGCCAACTACCTGTACGAAAAACCATTCGCTCCAGACTCGTAGTACTTACATTAAATTTTATCCCTTCGTGAACTATTATCCCATTCAACCAAATATCATATTTACCCTCATTGCAGTTGAAGAATACTTTTACGTCATACCATTTATTTTGGGTGATAGAAATCGGCTTTAGCTCAACATCTCCAATGTCGAAATTCAATCCTTCCAGTCTTGGATCGAAACGGAGACGCAGAGCTCTCTCATCTTTTTCATTGTGAAGCTCGAACTCAAGAATATCTTTACCTAAATCCTTTATGAAAACACTGAACTCAATAGTGGCTTTGCTGCTTGGTGGAAAGTGTCTTTCTGCACTTGCATAATCATAAGGGTCTTCATCGATTAATTGTAAAACTTTATTCTTTTCACCAGGTATCTTAACAATATCAATTGGAGCCCATTGCGGAATGTATAGATTCCAATATTCTAGTTCTGATTCCGAATTTACATCTTCAAAATTTTCGTTTACGTGATTATCAACGACTCCACTTATTGGTACGCGTGTCCTGGTAACCCAGATATCCTCTTTACCCATGCTATATGTATTCCACATATAGCCGCCTGGAGGGGTTCCATTTCCTTCTATGATACCTCGTATATACTGAGGACCTTCATTTTTAGCCCATCCATAATACCGGATCGGAGGAACTTCACCATTAAGGCACAATATGTTATCAAATTCATGACCGTCTTCACTTGTCATTACCACCATTGGATAACGGTTTCGACGTGTTGCCGAGTGGTCATATACAAGTGCATACTTACCATCACTGGTTTTTTGTCCCCACACTTTAGCACTACAAGTTTTAAATGTCTTTGCTTCTGCAAAATCAGTCCATGTTTTCCCCTCATCTGCACTAAGAGCAGTTATCTGATTCTTCCAAATTCCTACAACAACTCCATCAGGACGGTGATAAAAGTCAAATGCTTTGGGCTCATATTTTCTAGTATTAATAGTAAAGAAACCATCATTTGCCCGATCTTCTTCCCACCACTGAAGCGTAATAAGTCTATTATTCAGTAATTCGTCACAATCTTTTACATAACCTGCATCTGAACTTTCTTTATAAAACGGGTAATTAGTATTACTCTCATTCCATCCGGCATGACGATTGTAACGGATAAAATAAATAGGTCCGTATGTACCATCTTTATAAATTTCACGGACAACTCTTCCTAATCCTTGTCCCTTGTTTGGACCAATTCTTGATGTAGGACAATAACTATAGAATGCCAGCGTAAGAAGGCGATTATCAGAAGTAACATAAAACCCCATTCTTTGATGCATTACAGCTTTAGTCCCTTTCGGAAGAAAATAAGTTTTTCCTGATTTTTTATCTACATAATTAATTTCAGGTAATGAATATTCAGGGAAAATAATCTCCGGGTTCGACCAATGCCTGCCATCTTTTGATGTCATCAATAAAGTTCGTCCGGGAGCTAATTGCTCAGAGAATTGATTACTGAGATACTGTTGGAAGAACTGATCTCTCCAATAACAAAGATATGGTTGGTGGTTATAAGTCCATCCTGACTGGCTCCCAATTTCAGGAGGATTTTCCCGGTTGACTCTAAGCGATTGATAACGATGGACTCCAACGACATGACGCAACCCACCATGGGAATAATGCGGATCGGTTTGTTTTTCCCCAATATATTTTATTGGTTCCTGTTTAGATTCTTCAATAGACGGAGGCATTTTAGTTTGACCATACGATAGAACAAAACTAACTGCCATAAAAAAAGCTATAAAAAACAATTTCATTTTACTTCTCCTTCTTTTTCATTAAAAACTATTTCAAAAAAATATCTTCTTTATTGTACAAATTTTCTCGTATTTTTTCTCCTTCGTAGTAATAAATGACTTTTTGAAATTTTATTACATGCCGGAAACAATACGGTTAGTCAGAGTACCCATTCCTTCAATAGTAACTTTTACTTCTGCGCCTGCTTTAACTGCGAAAGATTGAATAGTACCGGTTGAAATAATATCACCGGGAGACAAGGTAAATACTTTTGACATATCACTTACAATCTTTCCCGGGCTATATAGAAATGTTTTTGTGTTTTGCTCAAAATGTATTATTTCTTTGGAATTATTATAGGACACATCCAACGTTATCTTTCTATCCTTCCAATTGATTCCTCGATAAATGAAAGGACCATAAGGCTGAAAACCATCACAGGTTTTTAATCCTATTGCCAAAATAGGTTCAGGCGTATCCATCGAATCATCTTGCAATCTATGATAAGAATCAACTGTGCCAACAATATCATTTCCAATTGTATAACCAAAAATTGCTTGTTCGGCTTCAGCTTTATCGGCATTTTTAACTTTCTTACCAATTACGATAACAAGTTCGGGTTCAACTTTTACTTCATCTAAAGATGGAGGTAAAACTACATCATCATCGACAGCAGCAGCGGCAGTTGGGGGTTTAATAAACCAACGAACATTTTTAGGAATAGTCTTACCCACCCAGCTTTCGTGATAACATTTTCCAAGGCCTATTATTATTTTTGGTTCACTCGGATTAAGAAGACGAGCTTCTTTTAATGGAACAGTAAATCCAGTCTCCTTGCCATTGTGCCACGGTTCGCTATCCAGAGTGAATATGTCGTTCCCTTCAACTCTACCATAATGCACACTACCATTTATTTCGAATCTACAATATTTATCCATAAAATAAACTTAACATTAAAACAGTATACCATCTTTATTTGTGAAAAATATATTCAGTTTTTAACTTTTCCGTGAGGCATTTTGCTTTCACAATGAGTTCTTCGGCAATCCTTTCATGAAAATCATCAAATGGGATAATTGGATCACGGACTTTATCAGTAGAAAATATTCCCTGTCTGTGGACCAGCTTCTTATTGAAATGAATTGAAATATCTAAATGTTGGTGCGAAAAAGCCAATATCGGAACCATTTCATAAAATAGTTCTTTTGCCTCCTCCCTTCTTCCGGAATGATGAAGGTCAAATATTTTTACATAAACATCGTGTAATACGGTGGGCATGAATGCATTGACACCCCTGTCGAGAGCTTCAATCATTTGAGTACCTGCCCAACCGCCGGACACATGAAGTTTACTTTTCGTGGCTTTACGAACTTCGGTATATTTTACACCGGCAGGCACTACCTCAATCTTCAAACATTTAAAGGATTCTATTTCGTTGAAAAGCTTTTGAATCACATCAATAGGAATACCGTAACCTTTAAAATCCCAATCCTGGATCATCAAAAATCCCGGTTTCAATTCGTCGATATTGGAAATTTGCCTTATAAAGGAATCCTCATTGTCAAATAAAATATTAACCATGATACCATCGCAACCACAATCAATGAATTTTTCTGTAAGAAACAATCTTTCTTCTTGAGTATCAGAGGACACACAACAAATAACGGGCACTCTTCCTTTGACCTCATCCACTATTATTTTAACGATAAACTCTTTCTCTTCAAGGGTCAACTTATTAATTTCAGCTGCCATTCCCAAAGCGAGAAAACCAGTAACACCGGACTCAATTGAGTGGCGAACATAATTTCTCAATGAATCACTATCTATAAGATTATCTTCACTAAAGGGAGTATTTATAACTCCAATAATCCCATTAAGTTTTTCAATAAAATTCATCACGTGTTTAATGATAAAATGATTAACTCAACTAATAAATTTATGCCACAATTAATTCTAAAGTATGTGGCATACGACTTCACATTTCAAAATTTGAGAGCTAAAAACTTTAACTCATCTTCTACAGTTGCAAATTGTATCTAATTGAAAAAAAGCACAATATGGGCACAGAAATTTTCTTTGGCACTACATTTCAATTTCCCTTATTGTTGGAGGCAATGCCATTCCAATGGCTTTAAAAACCTTGTGACAATCGCCA
>Ga0315533_1002275_pt1 | contig 13579 bp, 10 predicted proteins | sample SalMarSW160130MG_FD_203081 | JGI IMG/M metagenome (GOLD analysis project Ga0315533, IMG submission 203081) | Salt marsh sediment microbial communities from the Plum Island Ecosystem LTER, Massachusetts, United States - Salt Marsh Sediment SW1601-30 ...
AGACTATAACGATGTCGATAACAGAATATACGATACGTGGGGTGACTACTACGTGAATAATACCGGCATGACCGTAGGTCACTTTGAGCCTCCGTTTGCTGAGCAAAGTGTAGTTCACAATGGTTCTCAATCCATGTACATGCGTTACGACAACGATGGTACGGTGAACGAGGGTACCAACTATGAACAGAGCGGGACGCTGTTTTATTCTGAAGCCGAGCGCCAGTGGGCAGGTGCTCAGGATTGGACCGCAAATGGCACTACCTCTTTAGCGATGTGGTTCAGAGGCATACCGGCGACTGTCGGTAGCTTCACAGCCGGGCCACCAATCACGATGACTGCTGGTGGCACGGATATCTGGGATACGGCTGACGAGTTCCACTTTGCTTATAAGCAGTTATCCGGCGAAGGCAGCATAATAGCAAGAGTAGTCAGCATCAGTAACACTAACGTCTGGGCCAAAGCGGGAGTTATGATCCGCGAGTCACTGGAGCCAGGTTCTGTACATGCTATGATAGTTGTCACTCCGGGTAGTGGAGTCTCCTTCCAACGTCGAACTGCGGCGAACAGTGGTAGCGAGGGCACAGATCAAGCCGATATCACCGCTCCACAATGGGTCAGACTAATCCGCAGCGGCAACACCTTTACCGGAGAGTATTCAGCTAACGGAACTACCTGGACAACGCTGGGTTCTATGAATATACCTATGCCTCTGGATACCTATATAGGCTTATGCCTGACAAGCCATAACGTCGATGCAACGTGCACAGCCGAATTCTCTGACGTTACTACAGCTGGTATAGGCGACTGGCTGTCGCAGGACATCGGTATCAAAAGTAACATTGCCGAGCCGATGTATGTAGTTCTGGCCGATAGCGCCGGCAATAGTGCGCTGGTTAATTACCCAGACCCGGCTGCATCTATCATAGGAATCTGGACACAGTGGATTATACCCCTTGCAGACTTTCCTGGCGTGAATATGCAGGCTATCGAGAAGATGTCCATTGGTGTCGGTGATAGAGCGAGTACACAGCCCGGCACTGCCGGTGATTTATATATTGATGATATTGGGTTGAAGCTTCCCGGGCTGGTAGAATAAATCCCTGATTTATTGGGGTGAAGTTGGACAAGTTTAGGGCTTATACCGCTTGATTCGGTATAGGCCCTTCTTTTTTGTGTTAGGTTTGTGTCTTATTGAATCCTGTCTTCGCCGAAGCGGCTACGCGCAGGCAGGTCAGCTTTTATTCAGTGCGATTTTCAAGACGTCATTGGTGTTTTCGGCAAACATAAATTTAAGGCCTTTTTTGGCTTCTTTGGGGACTTCCGGCAGGTTTTTTTTGTTTCTTTTTGGGAGGATGACGGTTTTTATGCCGGCCTGTTTTGCGGCTAAGATTTTTTCCTTCAGGCCGCCAACGGGCAAGACCAGACCACGTAAGGTTATTTCACCGGTCATTGCGACGTCCGGCCGAATCGGCTTTTGCATGAGCAAGCTGACCAGGGATGTGAACATTGCTACTCCGGCACTTGGACCATCCTTGGGAATGGCTCCTGCCGGGACGTGAATGTGATAATCGAATTTGCTGAATCTGTTAGGCTCGATTGTTAGTTTTTTGGCGTTTGACTTTACAACGGAAAAGGCAGCCTGCGCACTTTCCTTCATAACGTCGCCGATTTGGCCTGTTAGTTGCAGTTGGCCTTTGCCCGGCATAGACGCCGATTCAATAAAAAGCAGCTCCCCTCCGACCGGCGTAAAGGCTAATGCTGTAGCTACGCCGGGTATTCCGGTTCGTAGAGCCAGCTCCGACTCGAACTTCGTAGGCCCTAAGATTTTGGCGAGGTCTTTTTGGTCAATGGTCGCTCGGCTCTTTTTATTCTTAGCTATCTTGGTGGCGACAGCTCTGCAAATAGCGGCTAAATTTCTTTCCAAATTTCGCACACCAGCTTCACGAGTGTAGCTCCGGATTATAGTAAGTATTGCCGTGTCTTTGATATTCAACTGCTTTTTCTTCAGGCCATGCTCTTTAAGCTGCCGAGGGACAAGATATTTTTTTGCGATATTAAGCTTTTCGGTTTCTGTATAGCCGGGCAGCTCGATAATCTCCATTCGGTCGTGCAGAGCGGGCGGAATAGGCTCTGTATAGTTCGCAGTTCCGATGAACATAACGGCGGATAAATCGAATGGCTGATCGAGATAATGGTCGGTGAAGCTGAGGTTTTGTTCCGGGTCGAGCACTTCCAATAGAGCCGCGGCTGGGTCGCCTCTGAAATCTGCGCCGATTTTGTCCAATTCATCGAGCATAAACACGGGATTTTTGCTTCTACACTTTCTCAGCTCCTGCAAAATCCTGCCGGGCAGAGCGCCAATATAGGTTCTTCGATGTCCCCGAATGTCGGCTTCGTCTCTCATTCCGCCGAGTGATATCCGGATGAATTTTCTTCCCATAGCGCTTGCAATGGATTTGCCAAGAGAGGTTTTGCCGACACCCGGCGGACCTGTAAAGCAAAGTATGGGGCTTTTGCCGGTCGGGTTCAGCTTGCGGACAGCGAGAAATTCGAGGATGCGTTTTTTAACCTTGGTAAGGTTATAATGGTCCCGGTTCAATATTCGTTCAGCTTGATTAATATCGAGCCGATCTTTGGTCTGAACAGACCACGGCAGCTCGCAGACCCAGTCTAAGTACGTGCGGATGACCGTATATTCCGGTGAAGCAGGGGGAATCTTACTTAGCCTGTCTAACTCGCGCAAGGACTCTTGTTCGACCTTTTTTGGCATTTTCGCCTTGGCTATGTTTTCTCTGAGCTGCTTTAGCTCTTCGGTTCTAAGGTCCTGCTGGCCAAGCTCAGTCTGAATGGCTTTTAGCTGTTCCTGCAGGAAGTATTCTCTTTGGCTCTTGTCTATTGATTCTCTGACCCGGCCCTGGATTTTGTGACTTAATTCGAGAACCTCTAATTGGTTTGCAAGGATAACAGATATTTGGCTGAGGCGTTTAGCCGGGTCGAGCTCTTCGAGCAATTCCTGTTTCTTTGCGATGTCAAGATTAAGATTGGCAGCCAAGAAGTCAGCTAAAGCGGATGGGTCTTCAATATTCTCCAGAAGAACAGATGCTTCTTCCGGCACGTTAGGACTCAATGCGATAACGCGGTTGGCAGACTGGCGGACACTAACAATGAGTGCCCGGAGTTTTTTTGTCATACTTGCTGCTTGCCCCTTAAGGGTGGAGCTGAGCTGCTGGATTTTGACCTTTAGATACGGCTTAGTGGCTATGTGTTTAACTATTCGAAAACGTGCTATTCCGTGGACTACAATATTAACTGAGCCTTGCGGCATTTTAATGACTTTCAGAATCGATACGGTGGTTCCAATTGAATAGAGGTCGTCGAAATTAGGCCTGTCGGTCTGTGGATTGCGTTGTGTAACAAGCCCTATTACAGATTTATTGGGCTTTGTATTGGCAAGTAGTGCTTTGCTTCTTTCCCGGCCTATCGCCAACGGCATTACAGTGCCGGGATAAGCAACGACGTTTCGAATCGGCAAGATTCCGATCACATCCGGTATTTTAATTTCATTGTTGTTATAGCGTATTTCCGTGTCGTTGCCGGGTAAGTAGTGCTCAATATTTGTCGATTCTTCTTCTATCATTCCAATACTACTCTGCGAAGCAGCGCTTCGCTGTGGAGTACGAGTAAGCTGATTTGTCGTGAAACAGCAAATTTAGAGATTATTCGCCATTATATTTTCTCGACCGTTTGTTCTTTATACTTAATAATAAACTATCGAAGCTGTCCACGAAAAACGAAAAAGCAGTTATAATTTACCCTCCTAACGAGATTTCTGCCCATAGGCAAGACTTCCATTGCAGGGACTGTTCGTATACGGGACCGCGTAATAATATTAAAAAAGCGGGCGATGGGATTCGAACCCACGACGTCCAGCTTGGGAAGCTGACATTCTACCGCTGAATTACGCCCGCTAAAATGTACGAGAGACGAAAGGCAAATCATCTATTATCCATCGTCCTTTTAGAAGTATGATGATTCCTTCCGCAGAAACTACGCTCACTCATCGTCTGTGTCCGTATCTTGATCATCTATCCCACTGGCGTAAGTATATTTATTAAAGAAATCCTCCTTTTTTATAAGCCCTTTCTCTATGAGGCCCGCACAGTTGATACAGCATCTGGCCCATGGTATGGCTTTCAGCCGTTGCTTTGGAATCATCTCTCCACCGACCTCGCAAATACCATACGTACCATTTTCAACGCGCTTGAGCGCATCATCAATCTCAGAGATAAGTTTTCTCTCGCTATCCATCAATTCTAAAGTAAATTCCTGCTCAAAACTATCAGAACCCAGGTCTGCCATATGAATAGGAGTGTTTGATAGATCGCTTTTCTGCTCGTGTAAGGCATCATTTTCCATAATTGATACGTTGCCAAGCAGGTTGTTGCGCTTTTCCATAAGCAGGGCCTGGAACTTTCTGATTTCTGCCGGAGTTAATTTTACTCTCTTTTTTTGCTTTTCAATCATATAATTCGACTGTCCTGTTTCTTTGGCTTGTAAAAATTTCTCATTTTAAGTTTTAGGTTTGACTATTTAGTCAAAATTGGCCAAATAGTCAAGGAAAATTTGACTAAGCAAAGAAAATTAGTGAGACCGGGTCAAACAATTCGTTTTCTGAAAGAAAAGCCAGACAGTACGGGCCGTTACATAGAGCAAATAAAAGTCAAGATTCAAGGATTTAAGGGTAATTAAGATGTTGAAAAGCTGAGGCAGATGATAGTAAAATTAGCACGTAGAATGTAGGGTATGCCTCGCATGCCGAAATATGTTTAACTGTAATTTTATCGATGGGCTGAATCGGGAGTTAAATGAACAGAATTTCTCATCGTGAGCTTTTTTGCCGGCATCCTAACAATCCTATACTTTCGGTTAAGGATTGGCCTTATGAAGTAAATTCGGTTTTTAATGCCGCTGCAGTTGAAGTCAATGGAGGAATATTACTTCTTGTCCGGGTTGAAGACTTCAGAGGCATGTCACATTTAACTGTCGCGCGTAGTGATGATGGCGTAAGTAATTGGGATATTGATCCTGAGCCTACATTGCGTCCCGATCCTGCAGGGCATCCTGAAGAGCTTTGGGGGATAGAGGACCCAAGGATAACCTGGCTACAAGAGTTGCAAAAATGGGCTGTTACTTATACCGCTTATTCTAAAGGCGGACCTTTGGTTTCACTTGTTACAACAAAAGACTTTAAGATTTTCGAGCGTTTGGGGCCTGTGATGCCGCCGGAAGACAAGGATGCAGCCTTGTTTCCAAAGAAATTCGCCGACAGGTGGGCGATGCTTCATCGGCCGGTTGCAAGATCACCAAACATATCAGCTAATATTTGGCTTTCCTTCTCGCCTGATCTAAAACATTGGGGTGACCATCTGGAAATAATCTACGCTCGTGAGGGTAGCTGGTGGGATGCGAACAAAATTGGACTGTCTGCTCCGCCGATTGAAACTTCCCAGGGCTGGTTGGTTTTGTATCATGGTGTGCGCAGTACCGCCGGTGGGTCTATTTACAGATTAGGGCTGGCAATGCTCGACCTTGAAAATCCTGCTCGCATTATTCATCGCACTGATGAATGGATCTTCGGGCCAAAGGCAACGTATGAACGGGAAGGAGACGTAGATGATGTTGTTTTTCCTTGTGGTTGGGTGGTAACGGATAATATCGTGAAGATGTACTATGGAGCGGCTGATTCCTGCATTGCTTTAGCCACGGCAAAGCTAAGCGATCTTGTGGATTGTGTTCTTAAGTATCCCGCCAGCGACCCACAATATTGGTGGAGAGGTGGTTGAAGTTAATAGACGAAGGGACCCCGCTTTGCGGGAGTACGACCCCGCTTCGTGGGAACCCAAGTGTAATTTATGGTGGAAAAATGTATGGAGAAAAGAAATGAATGGTGTCCCTACTAAGGTGTTTCTAACTAAAGGAGTTGGGCGGCATAAGTACCGGCTGAAATCCTTTGAGCAGGCATTACAAAAAGCAGGTATAGCCCAGCAGAACCTGGTTCAGGTATCGTCAATCCTGCCGCCTAAATGCAAAGTTGTCAGTCGCGATAGAGGCCTGGAAACATTGGTTCCGGGAGAAATATGCTATTGCGTTATGGCCAGGGCCGATACGGATGAGCACGGAAGGTTGGTCGTATCCTCAGTAGGAATTGCTGTACCGAAAGACAGCAACAGATGGGGATATCTCAGCGAAGTGCACGGCTACGGAATGAACAGGAACGAAGCCTCTGATATGGCCGAAGACCTGGCAGCCGAAATGCTTGGTACCACGCTGGGGATAGAGGTTGACCCGGATATAGCCTGGTCGGAAAAAGAGCAGGTTTATAAGTCAAGCGGGACGATCATCAGAACCTCCAACATAACGCAGACCGCTTGTGGGAAAAAGGGTCTGTGGACTACAGTTGTGGCCGTAGCAGTGTTTTTATTCAACTGAGATTGGTTAAATGATAATTGGTCCCGTAGGGACTGGTTAAATAATTTTAATTACCAATTACCAGTTACCTATTACCAATCATAGGATTTTACTGTGTCACCAGCAGCTAATTTTGGTTGTTTGCCAGAAGAATATTCCAGCCTGTCAAGCGCAAAAATTGTTATAGTTCCGGTCGCATACGATGCGACGAGCACATGGATTAAGGGGGCGGATAAGGGGCCGGCAGCGATCATAGAGGCTTCAGCTAATATGGAGCTTTATGATATAGAGACGGACTCAGAAGTTTATCGGGAAGGTATTTATACGGATAAGACGATCGAAGAAAAGCTTTCTCCTGAAGATATGGTGGAGAAAGTGAAAAAAAGGGTCCGGGACCATTTAAAAGCAGATAAATTTACAGTGGTTCTGGGTGGGGAACATTCTGTAAGTATCGGCTCTATTAAAGCACACATCGAAAACCTCGTCTCGGCGAAGCGAGCCGTAGCCGGGAAGGTAGATTTCACTGTTTTGCAGCTTGATGCACATTCTGATTTGAGGGATCAATACGAAGGCTCCAAATATAATCATGCCTGTGTTATGGCTCGGATTAAGGAGTTGTGTCCCATTGTGCAGGTGGGTATAAGAAGCATGGACTACTCCGAGAAAGAGCTTATGGATCGGGCAAACGTTTTCTTTGTGGAAGATATTTATTCGAGGATTGATTGGATTGACGAGGTTATTTCAAGATTAACCGACAGAGTTTATGTTACAATCGACCTTGATGTTTTTGACCCCTCGATAATGCCCTCCACAGGAACGCCGGAGCCGGGCGGCTTATTGTGGTACGATGTTACGAAGCTCCTTAGAGCAGTTGCTGATAACAAAGATATTGTAGGTTTTGACGTTGTTGAGCTGTGTCCGAATGAGAGAAATAAAGCACCGGATTTCTTAGCTGCAAAGCTGGTATATAAACTCTTGGGCTATAAATTTAAGAGGATGAAATGGGAAAAAAAGATTTCCTGACTGAACCTGTCAAACATATCGACATAAAATCTTTTGATTCTGCTGAAATAATCGAAGGCTTCAGAGGCATGTCCTTTACAGCCCGCGATACGGCAAGAGCAGCGGATATTTTCAGTCAGATGATAAATGATAAGGATTGCACAATTATCTTGTGCATAGCAGGAAGCACAAGCGCAGGCGGGTGTATGCAAATCTATGCTGATATGGTCAGGCATAATATGGCTGACGTCGTTGTTGCAACAGGCGCTGCAATTGTCGATATGGACTTTTTTGAAGCTCTGGGTTTCAGCCATTTCAAGGGAAGTCCGCATGTCGATGATAGGAAACTGCGAGAGCTTTATATCGACAGAATCTATGACACGTTTATCGACGAAGAGCAATTACAGACTTGTGATAATACGACCAAACGGATTGCTGACTCTTTGGATAAAAGGCCGTATTCATCGAGGGAATTTATTAAGGAGATGGGCAAATACCTTGTTGGCAATGCAGTGAAGAAAGATTCTCTTGTTCAGGCGGCTTATGAGAATGATGTCCCTGTATTTTGTCCTGCGTTTTCGGATTCAAGCGCTGGCTTTGGGCTTGTAAAGCATCAGGCGGAGAATCCAAGCAGCCACGTTTCTATTGACTCTGTGAAGGATTTCAGAGAGCTTACCGAGATTAAAATAAAATCGCCGGTTTCGGGCCTGTTTATGATTGGGGGTGGCGTACCCAAGAATTTCGCACAGGATGCAGTGGTTTGCGCAGAGATTCTGGGTGAGTCTGTGCCGATGCACAAATATGCCGTGCAGATTACCGTTGCCGACGTCAGAGACGGAGCCTGCTCAAGCTCCACTCTTAAGGAGGCATCCTCATGGGGTAAGGTCGATACCGGTTGTGAGCAGATGGTTTATGCAGAAGCGACAAGTGTCTTGCCTTTAATAGTTAGCTATGTGTATCACAGACGAGACTGGCAAAACAGGGAAAAAAGACAGTGGAGCAGAATTTTCGAATAGTTATTTAGCAACAGAATATATGTTTAGCCAGTATGATATGTCAACCATCCCCAAGCTTGGACTCCGATTTGCGGCAGTCCTTCGCTTGGGGCTGCCACACATTCAGGATCGATTCTATTGGGTGGCAGCCTCAATCCCTATTCTTCGGGATTGGGGATGGCTTTTCCTAAACTGAATACTTACGCAGCGTAAGCTGTTAAGACGAGGGCATCAATGTCCAAAATAAGTTCTTGTTTGGTAAAAGCTAAAAGTAGTGTATGGTCTTTCAGAAATTGTGCCGTTATCGTAGCTCATCCTGATGATGAGACTTTATGGTCCGGCGGCACTATCCTGATGCACCCGGAAAGCAGTTGGACAATTGTAACTTTATGTCGGAAGAGTGATCCGGATAGGGCGCCCAGGTTCTTCCGTGCCATTAAGGAATTAAATGCCACAGGGGCAATGGGTGACCTTGATGACGGCCCAGAACAAGCTCCGTTGAATAGCCGAGAAGTGCAGGATACCATACTTGATTTGCTTCCTTCTCATAAATTAGACCTTATTATCACTCATGGACCTGCAGGGGAATATACGCGACATCTCAGACACGAAGAAACAGGAAGGGAAGTGTTGGCATTGATAGAAAGTGAAAGACTGTTTGCTAATGAAGTTTGGAGATTTGCGTATGAAGATGGCGGCGGGCAGTATCTACCGCGACCGGCTGAAGATGCAGATTTGAATATAAAACTGCCCGATGAAATCTGGCGGAAGAAATATGATATTATTACAAAGATTTATGGTTTTGGCGCGGACAGTTTTGAGGCTGAAACCACCCCGCGCCAAGAGGCTTTTAGGTTTTTGGTAATTGTTTATTGGTTATTGATATTATTTGTTACCATTTAACCAGTTACCATTTAACCAATTACCAAATGGGAGTGAGAAAAATGAAAGTATTGGTTCTTTACGATTATCCGCCATCTCCCGGGGGATTAGCCACTCAGGGAGACCTTCTCTACAAGGGTCTAAAAGAGATGGGCGTCGAGGTTAATGCGGTGAATTTCGAATCGGCTCAGGAAAAAGAATGGTATTATCGCTGGTTTGAGCCGGATGTTGTGGTGGGTATTGGTTACTGGGGCCACACACCCCATTTAGTTCTTCATCCTCAGCGATATGGCGTCCAGCCCATACCCTGGCTGGTGGCTGACGGGTATATGGCCAACTATGTGGAAATACTTGATGCTTTGCCTTTGGTTTTGGTGACATCGAACTGGGTCAAAAAGGTTTATATGCGGGACGGTCTCAGCGGCGACAACATCGAAGTCCTGCCGGTCGGTGTGGACACAGATTCTTTTGTACCGCGTGACAAGAATGATCCTAAAGTTAAAACCGTACGTGAGGCGTTAGGCATATCGCAAGACCAGATTGTGGTACTTACCGTTGGGGGAGATGCAGCCTCCAAAGGTGCCCAGGAAGTGATGCAGGCTTTGGCGATTAACGACCCGAAAGCCCCAGACTGGAAGTATGTATGCAAAGTTTGGCCTCAGCCCAGGACAAAGCAGCAGAATCTTGCCGACCTGCAATTGGCTACACACTTAGGCATCGAGAAGAATGTGGTTTATACCACCAGCCGAATATCCCGCAACTTTATGCCATATCTTCTTGCGTCGTGTGACATCTACGCGGCTCCATCGCATCTGGAAGGCTTTGGAATGATTCAGGTTGAAGCCAACGCCTGCGAAAAACCTGTCATTGGCATAAAGGCAATGGGTATGCTGGATACCTTGGTGCATGGCAAAACGGCTTTTCTGGCTTCCGTGGCACAGGAAGTCCGGATGAAAGAGGCCGTCCTCGGAGATGAGTCGGGATATGAGCCGGGACACAGAATCGCATTTAAGAGGCCACGGATAGTTGATTACCGTGCCAGCGTGCATGATATTGCAAATTATCTTATGGATTTGATGACGGATGTCAACCTGCGGGAAAAGATGGGCAAAGAAGGGCGGAAGCGTGTAGTTGAGAACTATGACTATCGAGTTATAGCTAAGAAATTCGTAAACATTGTTTCTGAACGGCTTGGTATTTCGTGATATGGATAAAAAGGCGCAGAATCTTATAAACAAAGCAAAAGCAGCCGCGGAGAAAATCCTGCTGCACAACGCACACGGACCATATCGGGGACTACCCAGGACAGCCGGCTGGGGTTACCCGGAGCCTTATACGCGCGACATTATGATTTCCTCACTGGGAATCTTGACTACGGCAAATATGAAACTAATTGGCTCTCTAAGGAAGTCACTTGTGACAGTGGCTAAAAATCAAAGCAGGCTTGGTCATATTCCTTCATTGGTTCACGACCCCGCCGACCGTGGTTCGAGCGACTGTACACCGCTGTTTCTCATGGCTGTCGGGATATTTCGGCAGGTAACGGGTGAGCATGATTTTCTTGAGGAAGCAGTCAGGAAATCGATGACCTGGATGGAGTATCAGAGTCCCTCCAACCGGGTTATTGTGAACCAGCTTCCTACCAGCGACTGGCGTGATGAGCAGTGGGTGCTGGGATATGGTCTTTACGTAAACACAATAGTGTATACTTATCTGCGGCTTTTCGGCCGGCACGAACGGGCGGATATGCTGCGGGAAATGATGGGGCGGTTTACCGTTAAAGGCGACAGGCAGAACCGGCATGTGCATGAAGGATTGGTTCTGAGGCACAAGCCATATTACGCCTTGTGGTCGTATAAGGTCTATAGAAGCGAACGTTTTGACCTATTAGGTAACAGCCTTGCAATTCTTTCGGGTATCGCGTCTTCTTCAAGAGCAAAAGACCTTATTTCATGGATTGAAACCGAGTGTGAATCTTTAAGAAAGAACGAGGATTTGGCTGTGCAGTTGCCGCCTAATTTTTTCCCTTACATAAGGCCGGGCGATCCGGACTGGTTGCCTCGATACGAAAAGTATAACCAGCCCGGGGAATATCACAATGGCGGGATTTGGCCTTTCGTCTGCGGATTTTATGTTGCAGCTCTGGTAGCTGCAGGCAGGTATAATCTGGCTGAGAAAAAACTTATTGCCCTTGCTGAGCTTGTAAGTCCTGCACGCAGTGCTGATGTTGAATTTGGCTTTAACGAATGGATTCGGGCACAGGACGGCACGCCGCAGGGCGAAGATTGGCAAAGCTGGTCGGCGGCCATGTATATTTACGCTGCTACCTGCGTCGAGCAGAAGAGAACTCCATTTTTCGATGAGATGCGACAAGCGGGCTTTGCAGCAGGGGATGAGCAGGCTGATTGAATCGTGGTGGGTGGACGATTTTAGAACCGCTGCCACTTTGTACCCCGTTAGTCTTGAATTATCAATAAAGCCATAACCTTTGGATTATTCAATGCTTCGAGAAGGATTTTAAAACGTATGTCTGCCGTCGTCAAGCCCAGATGCTTATTCATCGCTGTCATCTGACTCATTGGCGGTGGGGGTTCGCTTGCCAGTCATACCAGCACTGCTGAGGTTCTTCGTCCGTGCCTTCCAGCCAATGACGATATTTTTCGCAAGAGCGACACTTTTGTTCATCGATGAGTTTACGGCTTTCAGGACAAAAACGAGGCTGACCATTCTTACCGGAAATTAAACCACCAGTTCGCTTGGTGATAGGCCGTCGAAATATGAGTTTCCATCGTCTCAAGCCAGCGCCGCCCCGATTGTGGTATCATTGACGCTGTCACGTGCAGGAGTACCGATTATGGACCTAAATGGGAAATCCCGGTTGATCTGCCTTGACACAGGGTGTATAATCACTCTATGGCTGTGAAATCAATTTTCCTATCAGTTTATCAGTTTTCCTATCAGTCCGGGTGTGTGGGTTGGTAGCCGATGGCACCGCGTCCGCTGATACGGCTGCCAAATACCTCGATTTCCTTAATCTCTCCGCGGAACTGGCGGTCCCAGCCGTAACTCTGCATGGTGCGGTTGAAGTTGCCAATGGCCAGGGGCCCGGTCTCATTTGCAACGGCACCCACGTTGTAGGTGGTTCGGTGGTCCAGTTGAAGCTTGGGATTGTTGTTGGGTTGGCTGGCCGGCTTGCTGAAATACCAGGCCACATTGTCACGGTGTGAGGTGGCGTTATAGCTGACCTTAAAGTAGGTCCATTTTCCTAATACCAATCGGCCGGGTGAGCTGTCGTTCTTGACGGAGTCCGGCCATTCGTTTACAGCAAGACGCATGCGCCCGTCGGCCAGGTGAACCAGATCAACGCCGGTCTTGCTTCCCTTCAGGCAGAAGAGGATGCGATTGCCGCCGCTGCCTACGCTCAGATCTTCCGGTTTGAGCCAGCCCTGGATCGTGAAAGACCGCAGGCCGCCCAGTTGATCGGATACTTCTTCCTGGGTTTCCGTGCGTCCCCAGGGTTCGCCCGGGGGCAGTCGGAAAACGCCCTGTTTGGTGCGCTGGGCTGTGCCCTTTAAATTCAATGCCGGTTGATCCTTATCTCCAAATCCCACTCGGACAATGGGGTCGCTGGCGTCTCGATCCACCAGGATGGTTACATTTCCACGGGCCCGACTGCCACGCTCATCCGTTACGGTCATGGTCACAGTATAAATACCCGGCTCCTTGTAGGTATGGATTGGATCACGCTGATCGCTATGGGAACCGTCGTCGAAATCCCAGGCGACGCGGTGTTTGCTGTTACTCTTAAATGCAATCTTTAGTGGGGGAACGCATTCGGCGACTGATGCGACAAATGGGCTTAGAAGCCGTTTATCCGCGTCGAAGGCGTGGTTTGAGCATACCGGACGAGCAGCACAAGATATATCCGTACCTGCTCAGAGATGTGCAGATAATCAGCTCTGATCAGGTCTGGTCGGCAGATATAACATATATTCGCATGTATCGCGGCTGGCTCTATCTGGTAGCGGTAATGGACTGGTTCAGCCGTTATGTTCTTAGTTGGGAAGTGTCGGTAACATTGGAGTCGGAGTTTTGTGTTTCGGCTTTGAAAGAGGCGTTGAGTTTGGGCAAGCCTGATATTTTTAATACGGATCAGGGCAGCCAGTTTACCTCGATAGATTTTACGAAAGTATTGCTGAATGCAGGCGTTCAAATCAGTATGGACGGCA
>Ga0315533_1002285_pt1 | contig 13539 bp, 13 predicted proteins | sample SalMarSW160130MG_FD_203081 | JGI IMG/M metagenome (GOLD analysis project Ga0315533, IMG submission 203081) | Salt marsh sediment microbial communities from the Plum Island Ecosystem LTER, Massachusetts, United States - Salt Marsh Sediment SW1601-30 ...
CTTTGCAGGCCTCAATGTGAGCGAACATCTTAGCCTGGGTATGTCTTTGAATTTTTCTCATGCGCCAAATCTACGCACACAATATCAGGTTTGAAAGACGTATTTGGTAGAGGGGATACGTATAAATATCCTCTCCTGGAGCAACAACGTTTATATGAGGCCCACTGCTTGACTTCTCCCAGATTATCTCATCTTCCGTGTTTGTACTTGCCCCAACAGCAATTACATTATCGTATGCAGCCGGGTATACTGGTACACCTGGTAAATATTCTTCATAATCACCTACTGCTGCTACAACAGTCCTGTTTGCTTTGTATGCATAAGCACAAGCTAAACCGAGTGTTACTGAATAATCTCCGGGGATATCTCTGCCGTACATGTCTTTACCACCTCCTGTGTTCCAACTATTATTCAATACTTTAACATTAGGGCTATAGTTTACAGCATCAACAATTGCTTCATAATCATCTGTTATACCATCGGCATCAACTCTTTTACTTATAACTTTTGCATTCCAATCAACACCAGAAATACCTGCTCCATTGTTTGATTCGGCAGCTGCAATACCAGCAACTTTGTTAGCATGCGCATTCCAACCATAGTCAGCATCATACCCTCCTATTACTTTTGCATCTAAATCAAAATGATAATCAAACCCGGCATCAAGTATCGCAATAATACTATTGGGATTTCCTGTATAAACATCCCAAGCTTGGGTTGCGTGAATATCGTTTCCAATAAAAACTTCATTCTTCAAGTTCCATTGTTCACCCTCAATGAATTTTTGATCGTTAGGCTCCATACACGGTATACTTATCGCATTTCTTTCAGCGTATGCAACTTCAGGTAGTGAGTTCAGCATTCGCAATATATTGTTGCTATTGTCAGATTGCTTAACTTTAATTCTAAATAATTTTGTCATATCGGGTTGATGTAGTCGACTACCATCAGATAAGATAGTTAATGTATCGGATTTATTGAATTTGGGCATAGCAACATCGATCGTGGACTCATCTATTTCAAATTTCATCAAAGAGTTGGCTAACTCAGTTGATGTAATTCTAGCAATTTTTCGATACTCCCCTTTATGTATAAGAGAATCCTGAGTTACGCCAGAGGAAAAGTATACTAGAATTTCATTTAATGGATTACTTTGAGCACGTAATGTTAGAGTTACTGCCACGAATAATAAGGTAAAAAGTACTTTTTTCATGGTTGGTTAATATTTATTTGTAGGTATATTCTATTGTATTTTTTGTAAGCTGGCGCTTTTTTGTACCATCATCATTCATAATCCAAATTGTACCCAAGTCTTCGTCAAGTCTGAAGCCATCATATAGTACATATATTATTTTACCCTCAGGAGTAAATGAGAAATCCTTTATAGGTTCATTGGAAACAAGATGAAAATTTGATCCGGATGGATCAATTGAATATAAGTTAGTAGTATCATCAGCATAAGTGTAGTCACCGGTAAAAAATATCTTGTTCTTATTTGGGTGATATAATGGGCGACTGCGTAATGTGAATAGTATTGAGTTATTATCAAGTATTACATTTTCAATATTATTTACCAAATCATAATAATATAAAGCATAGAATATTGTATCATTACTTGGGCCCCAATATGAAAACGATCTTCCTTTGCCTATTATGAAACTTGTTTCATTTTCATCCAGGTTTTTAATTAAGATACCGCATCCGTTATCAGGTGGTGGCTGAACAGCAGAACCGCACTCTTTATTACTATAAGAAATATATTTTCCGTCTCTACTCCAACTTGGAGAAGCATCATGTCCGGAATCTGTCAATTGAACTACCGATGTTGTATCAAAATTCTCTCCATCAAAAGGCATGATATAGATATTCCCAGTAGTAAAAACAATCCAATTACCATCGGGGCTCCAGGACGCAGAATGGAGATAGAAAGGAAATACCTGGCGCATATTATTCCCAGAAGAATCAGCTATCCAAAAGCCTGCTTTTGTTTCATCATAAATATAATTTGCCTGAAGCGGACAATCATAACCATAATTATATTCAATTTTCTTAATTGGCCTGTAATTAAAACCTATAATTTTCCCGGAAGGATGAGCTATTGGTGACCGATAGGTAGGTGATGGATAATTATGAAAATTTGGGCAATCATTGTTATTTATGGGTTCCTTATTACATGAAATAATAATGATTATTATTAATAAGACAGCCATCAACAATATGTATTTCATAATTTTCATGTAAACTCACTTATAGTTTATTATTTATTTGTTTAAATAAATTGATAATGTAATAAATAATCGTAATCAAAACGAGACTCAAAATAAAAGTTAAGAAACACATTGTTAGCAAGATAGAGAATCTTAAGTATTCTTGGAAATTCTCAAATAGTTTTATGCCTGCCTAACTTCCTGCCGCATATTCTTCAGCAATATCTGGTTTGGTTTTCGCTGTCACATTGTGAAAAGTATTCTGGATAAGACAGATATAACTATGTTCACCCAAGTTCTTCAAGAAGTGCAATTAGAGTATCATGTTAAATTCATTTTTCCCACTAAATGGTTTGAATTGATTGCGGTCCAAAATTTACATATATCAACTATTCTTCCATATTCTGAACTAAAGTAATAGTTGGAATGATATTTAACATTACTTTTTAAAATCTAGGTGCTATGAACTGTTCATGACAATTGACTTTTATTAAAACAATTTAATTATCGGACAGGCAATCGATTAACAAATTTATGAAATATAATAATACAAGTCAAATATATTTTTGCATCATTGAATTGATAAACAATGTGATAGAATACGCCTCTCTTATATCTTCACCATCCATCCGATTAAAATAGGCCGCAACAAACTCCCAATCCAAAATATGATATGCATAAACTGGTACACCTACCCTATTGCGCTTTCGAATTGCATAATACTCACCCCTAAGATACTCTTGCATCTTCCAGTCAATATTATAGATATAATACCCACCAAAGAACTTCATTATAGCTTCAACAGACCTGAATAATGGGTCTGCTAAACCACAAATTTGTATCTCCTGTTTTATCTCTGTACCAAGGTATTTCTTGAATTGCTTTTGCTCATACCTGCTGAGTCCATCGGCGGGCTTAAGCTTCCAGTAAAATGAGTGTATTTTCATAGGCCCAAGTGAAGCCAGGTATCTCTCATAATGATACAATAGCTTCTTCTGAGCAAACGGTAATGGTTCTTTCAACCATATACTTGTACATCCTCCGTCCATAGTTACTGTTTTTTATTTGATCTTTTTGCAATACCCCTTAGTATAAGGTATATTATGAATATTACAATTAATATGAAGGTCAAAGTATGACCAAGTGCTTCAGTTACCTCAGTAATTGCATCTGAGAGATCGCCAGATTGATATATTAACAGTGTTTTCATTGTAATAATCTTATTTATAAATAAAAAGCCACCCATCGGTATGACAGGTGGCGTTCAGCAACCCTTTTCAGTGGTTTTTATGTGTTTAAAGTCGAGATTAAACCATCTCAAAAGGGCTAAGAAAATGCAGCATAACTCGACATTCCTATAAGATTATCCTGAAGAAAATTATGAAGTATGCCTTGCCTTTAATTATGTATACTTCCTTTAGCGTGACAGTGATTTTAACAGCTTCTATGGCCACTTTATCACCTTTCTTGATGTCTGGAAACATTACTATACAGATGGCCTCAAAAGGGCAGTAAATGCGTCTGAGAGCACCTTTCTTGTCAATAACAAGTATGCTGTCTGATGATACCCATTTAAGCAATTCTTTAAGGTATTCTTCATTGTCCATTACCGTTAAAATTTAACTTAAAAACCATGATTCTGTCCCAGCATCAAAACAGTCTTTTAGGTGCATGATAAAATCAGTGGATCCTGCACTCCTTCCCAGGAAACTATCTATATAAGACGATTTTACAGCATCTGTGAAAAGGTTGTATACATTCCATAAACTGATAGCTGAGTTCTCTGACCTGCTATAATTAGGATCGTTGTAAAATCCTTTAGCAATCAAGGAAACCTGGCTGTCATTTAATGGTAGCATAGGTATTTTTTTCTTCTCTACCGGCTTCAGATAATTATACAGCTTTGATCTTCCTATAAGACATGCAAACTGGTGTTCCGTAAGATGGTAATCATCAAGTTTACTCAGGGCATTTATCTGGCTTTCGATATTAAAACCTTTAATTAGTTTCATTATTTCAGACTTAAGTTCTGGTACTGTCTTAACCCGCAGGTCATCTTGCAAACCGTCGGTGAATATGCTCAGGTTGATACAGACAGTATTTTGAAAACCAATAAATACCTTAAACCTTTCTTCGGTCTTTCTGCTGTAGAGGTTCTCAAGGTTGTAAGCTCTCACACCACCGACTGAAAGAGTATGACTGCTACCATTTATCTTGGCTGTTATGCCGGGTAACTCATATATGAATGCCATCCTTTCATAGTAAACAGTCTTTTCATTCTCCTGAAGTTCCTTTGCAGGTTTGCCAACAGCCTCAGGTATTCTGCCCCTTATGGGATGTGACACTCTTATAGCAGGAGACAATACTTTCTCTCCTATAAAGAAATTATCACATAGCTCACCGAAGGCATCAATAAACTCAGTATGGCTTATGGTTGATTCATTATCCTTGAATGAAGGTATGATGCTACCATGCCTAAGTTCATTATAAGGTATTGACTTTGTATTTGACCTTATAAACTGATCAGAAGAGGTGTGTACAATCTCTATAGACCTATCTATGGTTCCATTTTCGGTTATTAACTGGTTCATGGCGATTCTGTTTTAGGTTTGACAGTATTATCCTCAGGAACAGTTTGCAACTCCTTATTCCTGGCTATACATAAAGGCTCAATCTCTGCCCTCAGGGTTGGATACTTCATAAGTATGTTTCTCAACTCCTGGCTTGTTGTTGCTTTCTCTACTTGTGCCTTTATACTGGTAAGCAGTGAATCACCAAGGCACCAAGATAGTATTCTCATTCCTGTACCTGGAGTGATTACAAATTGGGGAGACCCATCAAAAACACTTGTTCGGTCTTTTGAAACGGTAGCATAATGTTTTATATCAAGGTCAAAGACAAGTGTAAATTCGTAGTCAAGGCCATCTCTGGTTACTCCTTTCAGTCCAACCTTCTCAGGGACATACTTGCCGTTCTTTTCAGACAATACATAGTCCTGCTTGGTCCTGATAGTTGCTATTATGTGACAGGGAGATTGAAGTATCCTCTGTACAAAAGCATTATGACGAGGAGTAAGCTTATTCCAGTTGGTAAAGCTATTACCTGTCATACTGCTGTGTATCTCGAGTATGCCACCCTGTCCTTCCCATTCATGAGAGATACTATCAATGATTATTACCTTTGCACCAGCCTTCTCACATTCCTCTATTGCCTGGATATAATTCTCAGGGCTAAATGGTGCAGGAAGGTTCAATACATTATACCCACCCAGCTTTGAATATAGATGGGCTGAATAGTTCTCAGTGTCAATTACTGCTATATCGTTCCAGTCATTGATCAGACCGTATGCAAGCAATAATGAGCTGTATGTTTTACCGGAGCCTGATGGTCCTTGCAATGCCATCTTTATTCTGGCCTGCTTTTTTTCAGCTTTCTGTAGTTTCATAGGTGATGATTTAAGTGATTAAAAAAAGGGGACAACTGTCCCCCGTTTACTACTTTCCAGTAGGTGCTACAACCTCCTCTTCCAGTATCTTCTCTTCAATAGTCTCACCTTCTTTCAGGTAAACCCACCGGTGGGTAAGAGTGATTACCTCACCTGTTTCTCGGATAGTGTATTCATAAGGCTCACAGTCAATTCTCTGAATAGAGCCAGGAATTTCAGTGCCAATCAGCTTCTCACAGGTATTATTATCAAATGTGGAAGGGATTGAGGTTCTTTTCGCAGTGGCATAGTAGTTATTGGTTTCTCTGGACTTAACCAGGTCCAGGCCACTTTGAAGGATAAGAGCATTAAACTCTTCACCTTCTTTGTTTGTACGCTTAGCGTAATCAACAATTGTTACCATAAGTAATGTGTTTTAGTTAATGATTAAATTTTGATGTGCAGGGGAGAGTTTCCCCATGCCATATAGCTGGGGGGTATTTGATAAGGTACTATACGCGCTTATGGATATATTAAAAATTTAAGGTATGGGGGGTATGTTTAAAACTAGCAATAGAAATTAGTACAATGGTGTGCTCAAAAAAAAATTTGTGAAATATTTCTATGCGTGATGATTCCTTAATATCTTGTTGTAATAAATGTACCTGTATTATTGCTTTTATAGCTATATTATGTGAAACTAAAAACTATATTGAATATTTCGGAGTATAGTGTACAACGGAATCCGGTCAATAGTGTACAATTGAATCCGGGGGAAAGTGTACAACTTTTTTGGATGTATTTTTCTTTTTTTTAATGAATTTTGACGGCAGCGCCAGCCACATTAACGGGGACAATCCGTCATATAGTGTACAACCGGATCCGGAGTAAAGTGTACACTTCCAAGAGAATTACTGATTGATTTGTGATTTTTGTGCTTCACAAAAAAAAGAAGCATAATGGCAAACAGACCAATCAGTATGGACAAGATCAGACGCATTTTACAATTGCGCTCGGAGGGAACGAGCAAGTTAAAAATCTCACAGTCAGTTGGAATACACCGTTCGGTGCTTGATAAATACCTGTTAAAGCTGGAGTTAACGGGGAAAGAATATGATGAACTGCTAGAGATGAATGAAGAGGACCTGGCACTGATTGTATATAGCGAACAAAACACACCCAAACCAGATAGTCGATTACATTATCTGCAAAAACAGTTTTCTTATTACACGGAGCAGCTGAAAATGCCGGGTGTGACACGGCGATTATTGTGGGAGGAGTATAAAACTGCACATCCTGAAGGATACGGTTATACCCAGTTTTGTGAGCACTTTGCCAGGTATAACAAACGAAACAAAGCCACAATGCACTTTACACACCGTCCTGGTGAATATCTGCAGGTGGATTTTGCAGGAAAACCATTGCATATAGTAGATCGTGATACGGGAGAGGTTATAGCATGTCCGGTATTAGTGTGTGTTTTGCCTTATAGTAACTATCCATATATAGAGGCTTTGCCCTCGACCAGACAGGAATATCTCTTTGCTGCGTTAAATAGATGCATGCAATATCTTGGCGGCGTTCCCCGCAATGTACTAAGTGATAACATGAAACAGTATATCAGGAAAAATGATAGATATGAGTTCACTTTTTCTGAGCTGGTTAATCAATGGAGTATCCATTATAACACGAACCTGGAGGCCACACGAGTGCATTCGCCCAAAGACAAGCCTTCGGTTGAGGGAAGTGTTTATATATCATATCTAAGGATTTATGCCCGCTTACGCAATGAGATTTTTTATAGTCTTCAGGAACTTAACCTAAGGATACGTGAACTGGTAGAATCCCATATACATATTCCCTTTCAGAAACAACACGGCTCACGTTATGACCTGTTTGTAGCACATGAGCAATCATGCTTAAAACCACTGCCGGGAGAAGCTTTTGTTGTAAAGCATGCCACAGCAGGGAAAGTCCAAATGAATTATCATGTCGTCCTGGGAGAAGATAATCACCGTTACAGTGTACCGTACCAGTACATCGGCCAGAGAACCAGGATTATTTATGACACAGAATATGTTGAGATCTTCATTGGATTTAAGCGCATCGCTGTTCACAGACGCAATTACAAATCCGGAGGCTATACCACTTTGAAAGAACACATGCCTGAGAAACACCTAAAATACCAACAGACACTTGGTTGGGATGCGGAGTACTTCCTATCACTGGCCGAAGAGATCGGAGAAAACACAGTAGAGGTCTTTCAAAGGGTGCTTGCTTCGAGAGAATTTGTTGAACAGACTTATCTCTCATGTAAAGGATTAAAGAGGCTCTCTGAGCAATATAGCCCGCAGCGTTTTGAAGCGGCTTGTAGCAGGGCATTAAAAGGCACAAGGGTAAATTACATGATGATAAAGAATATCCTGGAAAAGAATCTTGATAAACAGGAGTCCATCCAGGAAGAACTCTTTAAAATACCTCACCACAAAAACATACGTGGCAAGGAATCATACAATTAAACAAATATCTAATAATCAATTAAATCAAAGCGAATGAACAATCAAATCACACTGGACCGTCTGGCAGAACTCAAATTAGATGGGATGTCCAAGGTTTATAAGACAATGATTGAAATGCCTGTGCAGAATCAGCCATCATTACATCAGTTTATGGCTCGTCTTGCTGAAGCAGAACTGCAGGAAAGAGCTGCCAGAAGAACGGCTCTATACCTCCGCCAAAGCAAGCTTAGGTATGATGCAATCATTGAACAGGTACACTGTAATGCAGAAAGAAATCTGACTCAAGACAAGCTGATGATGCTTGCTGACTGTGGGTTTATTGACCGTGCTGAAAATATCCTGATCACAGGCAAGACTGGCTGTGGAAAATCATACCTTGCTTGCGCCCTCGGCCGCCAGGCTTGCACACTGGGCTACAGGACCCTGTATTTTGGAATTAACCGCTTTTTAGAAAATATATCTCTTTCAAAACTAGATGGGACTTATATTAAATTATTGAACAGAATCGAAAAAGCCCATCTGATTATTATTGATGATTTTGGTTTACATCCTCTGGATGGGACAACAAGGCGTGCAGTACTTCAAATCCTGGAAGATCGCTACGGCAGAAAATCAACCATTATCGTATCTCAACTACCGGTTGCAGGATGGTACGATTACATTGGAGAATCCACAATCTCAGATGCCATTATGGACAGATTGGCAGGAAATGCTCATCGCATTGACCTCAAAGGAGACTCATTGAGAGATAAAAATTAATGTTATATTTACTCCACAAATCAATCGCCAAAGGAGTTGTACACTTTACTCCGAATGCAGTGTACACTTTGTCCGAAATACTCATTTAAGAATGATTAAAAGACATATTAGGCCATTGAATACAATTTACCAAAGAGTATTATATTCGGACATCAAAGCAGTAAGTTATACTAGTGATATAGATTTTAATTTAGGAGAAGGAAAATTTATTGATAAAGAAACCTTTAACATTATTAAAGAGATAATAAATCCCTTTTCAATATTTAGGAAGACTACTGGTTATTCTCCAGAATGCGAACTCCGGATTGCATTTGAAACTCCAAAGAATCAAAAACATCCAGTCATTCTAGATAACAAAGGTCTTTTAGATCATATTGAAATAATTAAACGATCTTAAATTGTACACAATACTATAACTAGTTTTGCTTCGTAAAGACAAACCACATCTGCTTAGTTTAAGTATACAAAATATCCTATTAGCATGCTCGTTGCATAAAGAGTATTTCTGATATAGTATAAATTAAATAGGTGTATTGACGAAGGTGGGCTGAAAGCTAAAAGGATCGGTCAATTGTATCGGCATCCGGTAATTTTATTGTTTTGTTTACTATATAAACTTAAGAATCTTTGGGTATTTTGCAGGTCAGCCCTCGAGCCCATGAACCATATGAAAAAAGCGTGACACATGCCAATTAATTACCCTGCACGTTGGCGTTTCGTTGTTTTAATTTCACATCTACTGACATTTCTATTCAGTAATGCTCTTTAAGCTAGCTTGGTAGTACGATGGCGAAAGGAATCTGCTTAATGTGCATAACTATATACTAAATTCTCCCTCAGAATTTATAAGATAGGCCTCGACATTATCACCGACTGAAACACTCTCATGATTCTCAGTAATTATTCCTTCGCTTTCATTTTCATAAAAAAATGCAGCATTAGAATCACATTTAACGACAGTCACATTTATTACATCACCATACTCAAGGTAGTTAAAATCATTTGAAACAACTTGCTTTCTCGATACCTCAACTATTTTATTCCTATTATCACGCCGTTTCAGTTTGAAAGTAAACTCAGAATCTATTGGTAGAAAATTTGGTATATCCTCATTCTCAACGAATGCGATATTGGATATCTCAGATTTATGAATGTATCCTTGCACAGTATAGTCTTCGGCTTGAATTTGAATCCGAACTAAATTTGGAAAGTATCTGATTACTTTACCTTTGTATTCATCTCCAATTATTAATTTTTCGGAAGCCTTATCAAAATCATTCCTCATGGTTGCCTTGATACTATAAAGAATTTCATTGTTCTGATAATCAAATTCTAATGGTCTAACCACAATCTGTGACTTCACTGGAAAGCTTTCTCCAACATCTGAGCAGAACCCCCACATTAATTCTCTAATATATACAAACCCAATCTGCCCAGAGTCGTAGAGTTTGAACTTCAAACCAATGCCAGAATAAGTTGTTATTACAGTTGCAGGTAGAATTGAATTAGAATTCTCTTTGTAGAAGTCTTCCTTTTCACTTTTAGTAATACGCTTTAATGAACCGATAAGGTGATATTTCTTTGTATCACTTTTTATAATTATTAATTCTATTTTTTCTCCTATATTAAAATCTTGTGGGTTTTTGTCGTTCTCCCATGATAACTCAGAATGATATATTCTACATTCAAGTCCAGGGATTAATTCAGTGGTTAGATAGTTATCTGAAATCTCTTGAACAATTGCCTCATATTTATGATTTTCTTGAAAATTTTGAAATCTTACTAAGGGATTTTCAAGCCCCTTAATCTCTCCATAAAAATTCGCATACTCCATACTAAAGCCATGGAGAATTACTTGAAGTATATCACCTTTTTTATATTTTGAATCAAGCCTTATGAAACGACTATATGAACAGAACTTTTTAGGGATGAATACCTTCCTTTGAAGTGAATCACAATAAGTTCTTAATCCTCTTTCCTTGCCTTCTTTATCAATTTGAATCCCGTTTACTATAACACTAATCTCCTGATTTTCTTTTAATGCTGTTTCTATAAAAACATTAGGATCAGTTTCAGTATCAATATTGTTTAATTCTACTAAACACTCTTCTTCGTCGATAGATTCTATATTAAGAATAAGCTCTTGTTCTGGCTTAAAAAATTTCTTTAGGTCAGGAATTTCTTTGCTAGAAAGTTTGGATTTGGGAATTGAAAACTCTATACCATGAAGGTTAACAACTATTTCTAGCTCACTAACTGAACTTACAATTCCAACAAGTATTTTGTCAGTAGTAAAGGCTCGTTTAATCTTTTCCCATGCATTATATTGGACCTTTGAAAGGTTTGGTTTAAGGCAGTAGCATGTTACTTCTATCTTTTCTCCTTTTTCATCTACTTCATGTAATTTTGTTTTCTTATTGATTTGATCAAATCCTTTATTCTTTGTCAACTCAGACACAACATCTCTTAATATTGAAGACCTATAATTACCTCGAGCTAAAAGATATACTGCTCCAAAATGCTCACTTGCATACTTGTCAGCCCATTTGGTATAAGCTTCAATGCCATATTCTTGATATGTTTCTAAGTTGGCAACGAGGATAACCCCAACTTTTAAGTTTTCCGATTTGAAGTTTAGGATGGTCTTCTCTTCTTTACCCCGTGTAGCTAGCTCATAAAACCAATCAAAGAAAGTTTCAATTTCTTTTTCAATTCTGTCAGAGGGTGTTATTGTTAAAAGATGATCTCCAAGATAATGTAGCTCAGGTATAAGTAGTGTTGAAAAAAGTCCTCTTCTTTCAGTCTCTTCAAATTTTGTAAAACAATCACGGACTTCTTGACTTTCTGACTTATATTTTTGATTAAATATTCTTAATGATCTCCGATTATAATCTTTGATGAAGATTTTGGTGAGATTTAAATCTATTGCTTTTTGACTACTTGCTTTTACGAATTCTCTTGTAGTTGGGAGAAGTGCAGTTTTTGTGAAAGAATATGTGGCATTGTAAAAATTTAGATCTTGATCCCTTTTGTCGAATTTCAAGCATATTATAGCCTTATTATCTTCAATATAGCTTTCATCCGTTTCATCATTTATCCATTGAATTTTACAATTTGATATTATTTTATCCTCAAAATTTGAGTTATAGTCATCCACTGCACCATTTATTATGTTCTCGTATCTGCTCTCGACAGACTTTTTTCTTACCCATTTGCCTAGGAACCCAACTGAAGCAAGTATATCTGCAACAATTGATCGAATGTTTCGATAGTTAGAAATTATTAAGTAACCAATTAGGAAAGAAGTTCCTATACCTATACCTAAACCAACTAAAAATTGCCACATGATTTAATTATTTTCATAATAACCTTCAACACAGCTTATAGAATCGCATATATATTCATAGCCTCCAGTTGATTGTGGAATTATCATTTGAATATTTGATAGATTAATAGGTACACCACAGCTTTTGCATAGCCGGTTTCCTTTCTCAATTTCTTCGAGTTCCCCCTTTTTGTCTAGAAACTCTAATAAATCTTCGTTGAATATTGCATTGATCTTATTTTTCATATCTCTAATATATTTAATATATGTGTGTTGGCAAAACTTGGCTCTTTTGCAAGCGGTGTAATGAGTGTTAGGAAGCAACGCTTGCGAATGTGCCAAGTGTGTATAGGCAAGAATTCCAATGAACGCACATCTTATTTTTATGACCAACAAAACTAACTACGAACCTCTATATTGAGAGTAATTGGTTGTTAAGTAGATCAGAATATTGCAATCTACAATTTACATAATTTTTCTGATAAGTTAACACCAAAATCCTCCAGGAAATTTGTAATCAGGTGATTGTATAATTAATTGAAAAATATTTCTTATATTAGTAATGCTCGATGCTCACCAACCAATATTATCAGACGGTTGATTCTATTGTAATGCAGACATATCTTAATGCATTGAGCTCAGGGTGGCGCATCCTAATTCTACAGTATGTAGAAAATGCAGCGAGACATTTCAAATATGCGCCACCCTACCTATATCGTAGGAGGTACAGTTTTGAGTATCTTTAAAAGCAGCTCCCGGCGAAACCTAACTAAAATATAATTTGAACCATGCATATTTTTATGTGTGGAAAATTATTCCGGGAGCTGCAAGTAAAATATCATGATTATAATACATTGACTTTATCAAAGTTATTAAATCATTAGAATTGTTTTGTTAATAACTGTAATTTCGTATGTTAAAAATCTTTAAAATAGAAAACCCCGGACAAAATGTCCAAGGGTTGCTGCATTCCCTCAGGTCAGGGCTATTATAAAATCAATAATTTATTGTATAACTTATTTTAACATACTCTCTTAATTCATTACTTTCATCACTTTTTTTAAGTGCAAAAGGACTATTATTTTTACTTACATATATACGGGGATATACGAATACTTCATAATCTGAACTTACCTCCAATGTCGCATTGAAACCTTTTTGGACAGGTCCTATTGTAGTTTCCCAATCAGTACTTGATTGCGTATTCCTGCGATTCCGGACACCTATTCCTGTTTTAACCGGACACTCAGTCCTGCTCTAACCGGACACCGTGTCTTGCTCAAAGCGGACAGCTTGTCCTGAGTA
>Ga0315533_1002286_pt1 | contig 13532 bp, 22 predicted proteins | sample SalMarSW160130MG_FD_203081 | JGI IMG/M metagenome (GOLD analysis project Ga0315533, IMG submission 203081) | Salt marsh sediment microbial communities from the Plum Island Ecosystem LTER, Massachusetts, United States - Salt Marsh Sediment SW1601-30 ...
GAAATATATCCCGTCTATAGCTGTGATTGGTTTCGTTAATATGCTCACCTTTCTGCTCCGATATTCTTGATAGAATGTCTACTCCAGTCCTTGTCGACGTCTATAGTCAGCTCACTCAAGTTCCTAATACCTTTCATCAGTAAACTCATCGTCAAATCCTAAGAATGGCTGGTAATCCTGTGGTCATTAACCGTGACAGCTCCACCGGCCAGGTCATTTATGGCGCAATCACCGTAAAGGTCAATCACACCGCCAGTGCAATCAGCAGCTATTGTGAGAGTGCCGGCACATAAGTCAATGGTCGCAGTAGCTCCAGCTACCATCTGGCTTACTATGAGCACCCCTCTGCTGACTACGCGGCTTATTAACGAAGTTGCGGAAAGGAGTAAATCCATAGTGGCGCTAGCCCGCATGAAGTGAATATTGCAATGGGAAATTGAGTGTCCATTGTCCAGGTTACCGCCCATTTTGAAGTTACCATAAATCTTGACAACGCCTGCGGTATTGCTCACATCGCTACTTACTTCACAATTACCATTGATGTTAATACTACCTGTGGTGTTGCTCAGCTCACCACCTACTTTACAATCGCCAGCGATGTTAATAACCCCTGTAGTGTTGCTCAGCTCACCGCCTATTTTACAATCGCCATAGATATCGATATCGCCTGCGGTGTTGGTTAAGCCTGAACCTACTTCACAATTGCCGGCGATGATGATATTACCCGCACCAGTTTGAGATATTATGCCAGTTACTTTACAATCACCATCGATCCAAATATTGCCTGTGGTATTGCTCAGGTCTCCACCTAGTTTACAATCGAAGAGTTCAATGGTGCCTGTGGTGTTGGTTAGGGTAAAACAAACTAGGGGACCAGTAAGGGTAACTACTATTCCAGGGTTCACAACGATGTCATACAGCTCATTCCCCACCAGTTCCAGCTGCACATTCCGGTCAAAAACAATCCTGTAGGGGTAGTTATTCAAAGCATCGGCGACATGATAATTGTCGCCAGTGGTCCAGATATTAAGTCCACCACCAACTAATGCAGCTACTGCGATGGTGTGTTCACCATTGGCCGTGATCACTCCATGGGAGCCATCGGTATCGTTATAAATAGTCAAGCCAATCAGAGTATTCGGAGTAAAGGTGTTGTTGGCATCGGTCATAATAGTGGGGTTATTGGCAGCTGTGTGTGTGCCGTTAAAGGTTCTGGCACCAACTAAGTATAGCTTCTTGAGGTTACGGGCGAACATCATGGTAATGGTATCCGCCACGTTGTTCACCGGGTGTTCGCGAGTGCCGACAGGCCAGCTCGTGCCGGCCTCACCTTCGACAGGATTAAAGTATATTCCGTCTATGATTGGCCTTACTGCTAATAAACTCATCTCTAACCTTCTTAATATGGTGTATCCACACCGTCTGTGTGGGGATATAGCTTTCTTGTAGCGCAATCCATGTTTTCACCAGGTCCTGATAGCTGTCATAGCCAGCCACAGTCCAAAGCCGCTGGCAGGTTTCCTCGAGAATGCCTTCCTCTACTTTTGTAATTTTGAACTGAGCACCGAATGCCTCAAAGATATCCCCTTCCCTCATCAACCGCTGGCATCTGATGAAGCAAGTCTTGCTTCCGTCCAGCATTTTCTCCCTGTGCCTTCGGGATATTCTGGGCCAGTTAAATCTTATTATCGGGCTCACCGGATTATGCGCCTCCCAATATGTACTCCCACCCTATCGCCCGGCCATTGTCAGCGGCGTTGTTGCTCTGCGCGGTGACAAGCAATGTTCCATATATGGCTAAAATTCCGTTGATTATCCACAGCCCTGGTCCGTCGACAGCCACTGAGAGAACCTGGGAATATACTTGCCGTTGGACTCCGTTTATGTTGGTATAAAGACGGACAGTAATATTCCCGGCCAGAGCGTTAATGTCCAGTAAAAGTGAGTGAACAAAGTTGTTGGCGCCAACGCTGCCAATAGTGGTTATAGTAGATTCCGCTGTCTGCCAGTTTGCAGTAGTAGTGCCAGGGTAGCGCACTAATGGAAACCTTATTACAGGAACGCTACTTGCTTTAGCCATACTATCCCACCCTCTCAGCACTGAATATTACTATTGAGCCGGCGATACTTGCGCTAACATAAATCTGGTTGGCGTTTTTCACCTGGTAGCCCACTGCTTCATTCGGTACTAATGGCCACGAGGAGTTGAGGTTAGTGGAATCGGCCTGCGAGCTGGCCACCCGAACTATGGAGGCAGCACCATTAGTGGGATAAGATTTGATGAGTAAGGACATGCCTTCCGGCACTACCATATCATCACCCTGATAAGCCTGGTTAGCGACTGCGCAGAGCTTGGCAAAACTTCTGATGCCCGGCATATTGGCAGGAAAACCCTGCACATTTATAGCAATCTTGGTTATCTCGTCAATAACCCTGAGCAGGTTTTCATCGATGGAATCCGAAGTAGCAGCGATAGCGGCTATCAGCTGCACGAACTCCGGGGGCAAAGTAAGCTCCCCTCCTGGAGGAGCCGGGGGAGCCGGCTTCCTTGAATTTACCCAAGCTAGAGCAGCACCTATAGCTGCCACAGTGCTTATGCCCAGAGCCGTTTTGGCGGAACTGTTTTCAGCCATGCGAATACCTCCTTTTCACTGTGGCTGAGCATAGAGTCGGGGAGTTCCCCTATTACTCTAATGCTCACCCACAAATGAGTAATTCCAGCTGAATATCTACGCTCGAGCCCGCCAATAACGCTACCGGGTAAGCAGTAATGTCTGCAAAGAACTCAACCCCAATAAGGTCGTCGGGACCATAGGTGTCAAATAGTCCATTTGCGCTGTAGAGGGCAGGCAAGAGAGCCACGCAAGGCACCCCTGTGCCGATTACCACCTGAGTATTGCCGGCGGCATTATTATAGAGGTTGACCTTCCTTATTTTCGCAGACTTGGTGCCAATGAGCTGGCCGGCCAGGATAGGAATAGTGAAAATTACCACGGCATTAGCCGCCCCAATAGTGGCGACTGGCAGGTTGACAATGGGGCTGGTTATAATAGTTCCCTCTTTGACTAACATCTTTTTCTCCTTTAATCTCCTATTCCGCGGCCAGAGCACCAGACATGCGTGCAGGGTACAGTGCCGGCCTTCAAGGCTTTTACGAGGGCTTCATCGACATTTTTCCCTTTTTCCAGGTCAATGGTGTGGAAGCGATATCCGATGGCGATAATACGGACCGCAGCCAGTGCAAAGGCATGCCCGTTAATAGCCTCCATGGCAGGGCGATTATTCTGCCAAACTGCTATTTCCGTGGAGACCAGGTTCGGGTCACGGTCGGTGATTTGCATGTCGACGGTGTCCTGAAGGTTACGGAGCTGCCACTTTGCCATACCGACCGGGTGGAATAGCCGTATCTGGGCATCATCAATCGGGTACCAGCGGAATAGTCCGAACTCATTATCGGGCATCTCGAGGTTGACGACGTTGGTACGGGGGCTTACGGATACGGCTGCCAGGGCGCCAATGTTCAGACACTGAAATGGCGGCAGACTTTCGAGAAAATCGACCTTTCGGTAATACTCATTCTGCACGTAATGTATGCAGACATTCTGGTTTTGCAGGGCTATGGGATCAAACATCCCTACCTGCGCCTTAAAGATATATAAATCAGGCATTTTTCCCTCCTCTCTCTATTCGGGGTTCTATTATGAGAGGGGCTTGGCACCCCTCTCATAAATCCTATATTTTAGGCCAACAGTAGTTCGGCTGTCGGTGAAAGTCTGCGATATACACAGAAAATCTCACCGATCCAGGTATCCACGGTCCAGGTGGATGATATGACGCCGTTAGCAGCGGGCGCGGTACCGGCAACGAAACCCTTCGAGTGCAATAGGGCGTCCGTCATCGGGATGCCCAATGCGTTAACTAGAGTACCGGCTACGTTCAGACAAGACAGGAATACTGCGCCGATAGCAGCGTCAACGGCAATTGCGCCGCCATCAAGATCAACAGCGTTCACATTAAGAAGGACCGCAGCACCAGCACCGGCAGCACCAGTCTGACGACCTCCCAGCAGGGTAATGAGAACTGGGCCTGTAATCTCAAAGAGATCATAGATACCACCACCAACTGCGGGGTCGTATAACTGGGGCGCTCGATAAGCAACTATTGCTCGGTCTTGCCAGACTTGGTCAACTTCACTTTTTAGACTCACTCTTTCCTCCTTTTCTATCTATTTTAGGGGGTTTAGCCCCAGGGGGAGGGTAAACTCCCCCCAGGGCCATCATTTAGATTTAGGTACCTACAGCAGTCGCCAGGATCACACGGAATGAAGTAATGGCAGATGCGCCGACTAGAGTGGTAAAGGCAGCCTCCATAGCGACGCCAGCAGGCATCTTGACAGGGTATGGCAGTATCTGGGGCGGTATGACAAATGGTCCCAGGGCTACTGCGACTGCTGAGAAATTCACTGCCCAGTTCGTGACCAGGGCAACGGCGGGTGGGTTACCATCACCGGCAGCGCCACCATAGCCTATAGTGAATTCAAAGCCGACTTCAGCAGTGATAAGGCCAGTGGCTATACTGAATGAGAAACCACAAAACCAGGCTGGTACTGCCGCACCGGGGCCGGCACCTGCGACGACTATTTCGTCGTAAGCCCCATCATCGGCGATAGCGTGTCCGGCAACGGGCCATGACGCATAGCGGATGTTTCCTGACTCCACCATGGCCAGGAATAGTTGGTCAACTTGAGACTTTAACATAGCTTTTTCTCCTTTCTCCCTTTCGGGTTACTTGCCTAGACTAAGCTTCGACCTTCTTTATGCCACGGTTAGCCCGGCACTCTCAAACAGGAAGTTGTGGACGTGGACCCGAGCACCAGCAGCGACAACGGCTCGGCCCAGAACCTGGATGGCAAATGCCTCCTGCGGGTCAAGCACTACTGGCTCGGAGAAGAATGCGTCAGGTTCCCACCTAACTCCCATTTCTTCCATATCGAACTGTGCCAGGATATTACCGGCCGCGCCGCCCTTGCGGAAGATAATACGGGAAACAGGCATCGGCACCACAGCCGACTCAACAGAGACGCCGTAGCAAACCATCAGCCTGCCGGCAGGGAAAGTGTAAGCCGGTAGAGCGTTCAGAGCGCTGACAACACCGCCGACCGCCAGCGCCACTGTTAGCCATGAGTCCTGGGCAGCCGCAGCAACGAAATCGGTCAGTGGGGCCAGCTCACGCTGGTCGATGGACTTCGGCCATGCGCCGGTCATGATGTAATTGCGGATGAGTTCGACCCTGTTCGCCTTGTTGGCAAGCGGGATGGACTGTAGACCTGGGACATCGGCATTGACATCGCCAATACCTTTTGTTCCACATCTTTCCAGGCCGGCTGCCAGGGCAGTCGCACGATATTTTGCCTTGTCACTGAGTGTCATGTCGTTGGACATGACTAAATAGTTTCTTGAAGCCATTAGCGTATACCTCCTTCTGACTTCTTAACGCGTCCAGCAGTATAATTTACTAGACTGCGTACGGGGACACCTTCTCAAACTCGGGCTGGTAGCTGCGCTGTACCGGCTGACGAACTGGGCTAGGAGTAGGGCGGTAAGCAAGTCTGCTTCCCGCTACTTTACTGGTGACACCGCCCTTGATCCGGGTGTAGATATGGTCGACAGTCCCGGATAAAGAAGCGACTCCCAGGTTCTTAACATAGCCGCCTCCAAAGCCCATGAGCGCACCGACATAACCAAGCCCGGTCAATATGTAGTGCCCCCATTCGTTCCAGTCCGGCGCCACTTCTTTGGTGACGATATTCACCAGCGCCACGGTTGCCGGAGCCGCAACATCCTCCACTATTTTGATCTCACTTCTCATAAGATCCCTCCTTCTTTTTGAGAAGGGCCGCTTCCCCAAACGCAAAGGAGCGGGGCCGCCCCAACTTAGCGCTGAGGTCGCGGCCCCGCTCTAATTACCTATTACCCTTGTCGACCGAAGGTCTTTCTTTCGATCTTTTGCCTCAAGGGCTAGTATTATCTTAATTATAAACCCATATTAAATATTGTCAATAGGATATGTTAGTGTCCACGTTGCGATTCAATATATGCCCAATTCAAATAATCTGAAAGCCAGGTTGAAAAACAAAGAGTGTAGGGTAAAATTTGAGTTTTCCCCTCCACAGCATAGGCATTTTTATCATTGAAATAGTGAACTGGCTCATATCGCTTTGCCGCGCTGCTAAGTACTAGGGGTGGTGCAGTGGGCATGGTGGACTCCATAACGTATTCCCCATCGTCGAGTTTTAGAGTACACCAGGCATGCCCGCCGACTTTGCCATTATAGAGATTGCCCAAAGTACAATGCACCTGGTCAGCGGGTAATTCATTACGAAGGAGCGAACATAGCAGAAAACTCTTTGTCGCACAGTTGCCGACACGTGTTTCAATAGTCAATGAAGGGGGGGACCAGTAATCCTTTTGTACTGAGCTGCGGCCATTTATCCATAGATACCCCTTGACGAATCTCACATATTTGACCTGTGAAGCTACCCATTTCCAGCAGGCGATAATTCTCTCTTGGCTCTCATTGATGCCCTGGGTTAACTGTTGATATAACGCCTGGATATCTAATGCGCCAGGGGTAATGAAGTCAGTGAGCCATTGCCCTTGACCAAAGAAGCTGGCAGCGATAGGTTGATTGTCAATTGCGATTATACTGGATATACTTTCAGCTATGCGGAGTTCTCCAGTTTCCACTGCTCTTAATCTGGTGCCGTCATCCGGGCAAAATAGTGTGTTGCACTTTACGGATGCGTCGACTTCAGTCGTGTAATTGCAAGTGGGGCAATAACAGGAATGCGGACCGTGTTCATGTGCCATTAGATTGCTCCTTCTTCTCTTGCTTTTCTGCCAAGATAAATAGCTGCGCCTAAAGTAAAAATCACACTGATAATTGTCGCACCAGCCACATACTTTACCGATACATCCTTAACTCCAGTTAGATTCCTTGCCAGAGCTATTCCACCTAGACCTCCAGCTATACCGCTGCCAATGACAAAGATTTGCTGTGCCACTGTCGGCGGCACTCTGCTGGGAGCCTCAGTAATCCGGACCATAATGTTGCCTTATTATTTGATATGCTCTCTAGCCACCCTGGCCAGCCATTCTGATCCACCCTTGGTAGCCGCCCAAAATGCCGGCCCGAGTAATACTCCAGCGCCAAAGGAAAGAATACCAACAAGAAGAGGTGTGGGGATGGTTACTTGAGCTATGGCTTCATTGATGGTGCTGCAGTAAGGGCATTTTACTTGCTGGCCTTCATAAGTAGGTGCCTGGATGGGATAACCGCATACTCCACACGGGACAGAGTCTGTTACAATTTCCGTTGCCATGCTACCCTCCTTAAATACAAGCAGGGGCTTGCGGCCCCTGTTCATAATCTATTTTAAGCGCCAGGAAATATATTGTCAATATCAAGTGCTCAGATCAATTCTCCTAGGTAAATCTTTTCTCATAGTATTCTTTTACATTATTACTGCCCAGAAACCTGATGGGCTTGGTGCTACTACTGTATAATCCACCACAACCCAAACTTGAGTGCAAAAGACGTCAGCCTTTGGAATTGAGAATGCATAAATTCCTGCTTCTAGGGCATCTATCTCAGCCCATGTCCAAGCAAGTCCTGTATTCGGATTGACAGTTGTTGTCCAAGAGTAGTTCGCATAACTAGCACCATTTCCTAATGCAGCACTATAATACAGCGTTGAATGTGTTCGGATTGCTGCATAACCCGGCACACCCGTAAAAGACCTAGTCCTAATCCAAACTGTGACAGAGTTAATAGCTCCTACTGGGGTTGGGTCAGGGAGAGCATAAGTATCTACTGACCACCCAGTATTGGGGGATGCAATGTAAGTGCCATCCTCGTCAGGAGTTACCTCATCAACGCACTTCCAAGCAGGTGTGTCATTTATAGGGAACCACTGCGAGTAGCTACCAACGCCGTTAGGTCGCAAAGTATATGTTGGCATTTAACTCCACCTTAAATCTAGTAGGGGATTTTCTAGGACTTCAGAGGGCTTACAATAAAATCCGTGTCCCTTCGTGCAAAACCAATAGATGTTTCCCACCTCTACCTTTTCTTTGTAGTAATTCAAGCCCTCAGCTAGAGATTTGTAACTAACAGCACCTTTTCGTATTACCATTAAAATCGCTTGGTACAGGTCTTCTTTATTAGGTGGCTTTTTTGTTATTGCACACCCACCATTACCGAACCATGTCTGACATTTAGGCGTTCCTACATAACCTTTGCAAAAGTCGCACTCGCCATAAATGGGTATTTTTCTAACGGCATCTAGACACATATCTTCATTAAACTTAAAGAAGTCCCCCACTGAGGCAAAGCCAAGAGCCTTTATGTCCTCCGAAAGTTTCGCTGACGTATCAACGCCCTTAGACTGCTCCGCTCGATAGGTGTTAACAATAGCTCTACCCTTAAGTAACTTATCTATATCTACTTGATTAAACACTATGCCTCCGTATTAACTGCCAAACAGTCCCACTTTGAAGCAGCAGAATTATAAATCAATGCCATATACGTTGTCTTGCTCAATACTGTTGTAGTAGGTAATGTAACTCCTACCGCTCTATAAATAGCGTTCCAGCTTAAAGCTCTGGCAGTTCCATTATCCTTTATCCTGATAATCAGTTTGTTAGAGTTAGCAGGTGTTCCAGAAGGTGCAGCAAAGGTAGCTGCTTCTGCCAGTGCTGTTACTGAAAAGAAGTTTCTTAGACTACCCCCTGTCGGAGCTGGAGTAGCAGACGAGGTAGTAGTGGTTATCTCCTCCACGGTATTGCTAGTAGCGATAAGGGTTTTGGTAGTAAGGATCTGGTTATCGCTTGTCCCAACTACTGTTCCGGTAACTCCATGTACTCCTGTGGTTAACCCAGCATGAGCAGCCACAGCTCCAAGAGCTTCATAGAGTCCATCCCAGTAGGTTTTTAAGAATGCCTTAATCTGTGTCCAAGTAGAAGTGACCAGGGCATCACCGGCTGCACTGTCTCTATAGAGTGCCTTATCCGCATCGATAGGAGAATTTTTAGTTCCTACTACCCCTAATGCCACATCTGTCCCCTGGGTATGCTTCTTAGTGACGGCATCTGCAACGTCAGCATCAGTATTAGTGGCCTCTATTGGCAGCCCATTGGCATCTGCTTTAAGCATCTTTCCTGCTGTTGCTGCTGAGCTGTGGTCCAAGGCTGATGTGATAGAGTGCAACCTAGTATGAGCTAGCCCAATTGCACCATAAAGAGTATCAAAGTAGGTTTTGAGGAAAGCCTTGATTTGAGTCCAAGTAGAAGTAACTAGGGCATCACCGGCTGCACTATCCCGGTATAAAGCCTTGTCAGCGTCAATAGGTGGGTTTTTAGTCGCAACTGCCCCTAAAGCCGTGTCGGTTCCCTGGGTATGCCTCTTGGTTATTGCGTCTTGAGCAGCGACAGACAGGTTGGCGTCTACAGCTATATCTCCAACCGCTGCTACTGTGTCAGCGCCGACTCCATGTACTCCTGTGGTTAGCCCTGAATGAGCAGCAATAGCGGCAGCAATATCGGCAACCCAATCGAGTATGACTTTCACTTGAGCCAGTGTTGCCTTAATGAACACACCGGGGCCAGAAGCCACAAGGAAATCGAAGATGGCAGTGGCTAAAGCATGCCTGATATATTGGGGGTGGTCGTCGTCTCCGAGTCCTAGGAGTCCTCCATGGTCAATTAGCCCCTCATAAAACATTGAGCGGGCTACACATTGCACGGAGCCGATGACAGCATCGGAGGCAAGAACTGTTCCCATCTCCTGTCTGATATTCGGATAGACGGGAGGGACGTTTGTGGGAGCTCCCGGGACCGCGGCAGAAACGTAAAGGACATTGCCTGTGGCAAAGGCGCTCGTGTTTACATTCTCGAGCAGTCCTACTTGCATAATTCGGCCATAGGCGCCGTCAGCAATTGCTTCGACTGTAATGCCTATTGCCGGCATTGTAGCTACTGCGTTGGCCCTGGCGAGAGCGATAGTGGGGACGCCTCCGACGTTGCCGGTAGCGTAGACGGCCCGTGCACTGGGGATGGGTGCTCCTGTTACGTTCAGGCCGACGAACACGCTGTCGCGCACGAGCTTCCTGACCATTCCCGTCACATCCCGGAAGGAAAAGAAAGTGAAGCCGTGAAAGTCCTCGGCATACAGGCGTAATGTATCCGCCGGCGGGTTAGCCGGGGGAACGATCTCAGGAAGGTCGATATAGTTGGCGCCGCCGACTGTTAGTGATATCCAGGTAGTGCCATTATAGATATACCATGAGTGGAGATCGTCTCTGTAGAAAAGCTCGCGCTCAATCGGTATGGAAGGGAAAGCGGCCCCATGCAGCATCCGCACATAAGGAGGTAAATACATCTTAATATTTGGCTAGGGCTGTAGCTGTGGCCACTGTCCCGGCGGCGCTCCAGACATAAAAGCACTCTATTACATGGGTTTCAAAGGGGAAATAGACCTCTCTGGCAGCCGCCACTGGTGTAGCATCTTCCAGGGAGTTTATGGCAACGAATATTTGCCCGGGTCCATTATTCTCTAAGTAAAGGCTTTGGCAGGGATAGGGACAACGTATTTCCTGGGGATTTTGCGTTAGACTAAGAGGAAAGGTGAGGATTTTCCCTTTTGACCGTCTATCCTCTTCATAGCGCCTCATTTTAGCAGTATTTGCGGCAATCGAGGCAGTCATGAGGAAGGTCATAAAGGGGTCGTAATCATCAATGGCGCTGGTGTCGACTTGCTTGCCATCTTTGATAATCTTTACATCTGGCATGGTGGGCAGCTGTATTTCATCTGCCATAACGTCCTCATGTAATAGTGTAATCGCGGATAATTTCTATCTTAGTGGGTAAACCATCTTCGTTATACTCAATGTTGCGGGTTTCCTTATTCTGATAGCGTCGCGGTTCCGCTGCTATTGGAATGGTTTTGATATTTCCGCTGTAGGGCTGGAGTGAAGTAGGATTGGCAGGCCGGCGGGCAAGCAATAATACACTGCCGAATAATAGAGCTATCAGAAAAAGCCCAAGAGTACTGTCCCTGCTCATATTGCCTCTGGTCTCCTGGTTAAATTTAAGCAGACGAGAAGAGGATTGTCAACAGCAGCTATACTTCACTAGCCTGTTTTTTGAGCTCCTCAATTTGCCTTACCAGCCACTCGTTGGCTTCCGGCCAGTTCAGGAGTAATGATGCTACTGAGGGGAAATCTTTTTTGACGCTGTTAATAATAAAAGCAGGGGTGATAAAGTCAAGGTTTCCAACTCTCCGCGGTAAACTCTTTAGCTGGTTACGTTGTTCAGGCTTCATCCCGTCCCAGAGTGACCGATCGCTTTGGACATCTTGAGTAATCTTAGCCACGTCCACGTGCCATTGATGGAATAGTTCATTGATTATTCCGCCAGCTATACCGGGGGCCATCTCAAGCATTAGCCCCTTGCCGAGAAGGCCGCCATATTGTTTTAACTTATCAATGAAGTCAGGCATAGATTATTTCGGGAAGTGCGATCCGCCTAAAAGGTCCAGCCCGGAGCTCTGCCTCGCAGCCATAGGTATAACAGTTACAGGCGGGGCAATATTTTCCAGGTCACCCTTTATGTTATAGATGGCAATTACAAAATGGCCGGCGGGAGTTAGATATACAGTTTGACGGCCTGTAGTCAGAGGTGGGTTAGCAATTGCTAACCACTTATGCTCCTCTACGTATTTACTGAGGTCCTCTTTTGATATTAGCAGTTGTCCCATACTACTATTCCTCCTCTTTTACTGCTTGCGGCGTCTCTGGTCCTTTCATAGGAGTTCTAATAACTGGATATTGAGCATGACACTCTACACATTCAGCTAAATCTGTCGTGGGGCCGATTTCTATAGGGGCATGGCAACCAGGACATTCAGTTGTTCCAAATCCACCCTCGGGCACCTGGAACTGAAAGCTTTTAGTATTCTGCTGTCTCTGACTTATAGATTCCTGAGATACTCCCGCCTCATGGTCTATCAATCCTTTGGCAATAGCGCCGCCAATTATTTGTGGAAAGGAAAAGAGCTGCTCGTTCTTTTTCTCGTCCATTTCGAGTTGTTTCTTCTTAAACTCGCGGTTATCACCCAGTTCTAGTAGCTTGAGGTCCCATGCTCGTTTTCTGTCATCCATCTCTAACTGGAACCTTCTCTCCTCTCGTGCTGACTCTAGGTCTAGCTTGGCAATCTCCAGTGCTATCTGTGGGTTTTCTGACGCTGGCTTAGTGGCGCCGGGCTTTTGATACCCCATCTTCTCAGCCACTTTGTCAGCGAAAGAGAAGTACTCCTCAAATTGCTGGGATAGTGGCTTTTGCGATGTCCGCAGCTCCTCGAGTTTGTCCAGCAGTATTTGGTTTTGCTGGGCCTGGAGATTCTGCTCAGCCTCTATCCTCTTCCGCTCTGACTCAGCAGCTTTGGTCTTAGCATCCTCGCTCTCCTTGTTAATCCGGTCACGTTCACGTTGTTCTGCTGCGTCAGCCCTATCTTTTTCAGCCTTCTTCTCATCTGCCAGGCGTTGTGCCTGTTCCTTCTGCATCTCCACGACGCTAGGGGGATTCTTAATTTTATCCACTGTCGTGAGATATCTGTCTTGTGCCTCAACAGATTTGGTCTTTGACTCGTATTCTTTGGCTGTGTCTTCAGGCGAAGGATTCGGGTCCTGCTCTCCCATCAAGTTCTTCCCTACTTTCCTCAGAAACTCCTGCCCCTTGACTGGTTTCTTCTCCTGGTTCTGTTCCATTTCCGCCCTCCTTTAATAAATAGTCAAATGACATTATATCCATGCCCATGATTTGTCTAAGAACCTGGACGGCATCACAAATAAACTCTCCCACGGTTCCCTCGTAGCCGTATTTCTGCTTTGCGATGTCGTGGGTAGTTAGTATTAAAAATGCACCGAATTGGTTTATCCTCCAGTCCGCTGGCTCAATGATGAGGCCCCCGACCTCAATGGCTTCAAGAGTTCGAGGTCTTATAATTGTTGCGGGCTGGGAGTGAGGTGCTCCACCTGGCTCCCCCTGGCTCCGCCCCGAATAATCTGGCACCTTTTCCTTCTTTAGAGCAGCCCTGACCCTTGTTATTGTCGCTCTACCATGCCCGGCTGCGATAATAGCTTTAGTATCCATGCCCTTTCGGAGCATGTCTGCTACCTGTTGCTGTTTAGGTGTCCAGGTTACTATCCTAGTGCTCAAAGTACTCCCAAGTGCTCCACTGTATGCTCCACTAAATGCTCCCTGAGGTGCTCCATGAAGTGCTCCATCGGTTTATATGTAAGTGCTCCACTTGAGTCCATTATAAGTCCCGGGTTAGAGGCTGTCAAGGGCAAGGTCTTGACAATATAGCCAGCGGCAATTAAACTAAAAGCATGGACAAACAAATGCTGGCCGCTATCTTTCAGGAGGGAGGCAGAGTGATATCAGGGCTTCTACAAACCTACGGTATACGTCGAC
>Ga0315533_1002287_pt1 | contig 13532 bp, 9 predicted proteins | sample SalMarSW160130MG_FD_203081 | JGI IMG/M metagenome (GOLD analysis project Ga0315533, IMG submission 203081) | Salt marsh sediment microbial communities from the Plum Island Ecosystem LTER, Massachusetts, United States - Salt Marsh Sediment SW1601-30 ...
ACGGAACGTATCGCACAATACTTGGGGTTGCCGATCGAAGTCAACCTCTCCGAGGCACCGTTCGAGAGCACCGATTTGACAAGGACTGACTATGCTGACCGGGGGGTAGCAGGCATCACCGCCCAAGTGTCTATTCCAAGTTATCTCCCCAGCTACGGTACACCAGGCATGAGGAAGTTCCCCATATTTGTAAGGGTTAGCGGTAGCTGCCTGAAACACCCTGTAACATTCGCAGCTATTATGGCACACGAACTCTCCCATATTGTTCTGCATTCGTTACAGCATAGAGAAAGGGACAATGAGTTCTATGCGGACCTTACAGCGATGATTCTCGGGTTTTCGCATGTCATGAAAGATGGGCGCAAGGTTAGGGAAACCCAGACTGTGGAGCAATTGAATCTCATAGTGTACTCACGGACTGTGACCCAGACAACCACCACGACTTACGGGTACTTATCGGATAGCCAGTTTGAGCTAGCGTTTGACAAGATTGGCAAGATTATCAGGTACTACCAGACTTCATGCCGTGAGCCAAAGCAGGAACTCGTGAGAAGACTGCCTAACTACGACAAGAAAATCCTCGTGTACAAACAACAGCTATCAAAGTTCAATAGGTTCATGGGCGATATCGACAAGAAACGGGTCACACGAGTGGCACAGGAGGATGCCGCGAAATTGGTTGCTTTTCACCAACCTGGCTATGTTGACAGATTCACGGATGTCCTAACGCGCAACGAAGAAAAACGAAAACAAATCTATGATAGGCTTCCTGTGGGTTGGTCGAAGGGTACCGCCTTTCATTACACCAGACAGACGGCAGAGTCCTTACAAGCGTTGTGTAATGACGTAGATTCCCTGATCTCAAATCTAGAACTGGATTGTATGTCGCTCAACAATGACATCCGTGTCTTGAAGAAATACGTAGGTTTGTTGGCTAGGTTCTAGGGCGTAGAGCAGGCTTCTCGTTGGCTCGTCCTCTTTGTTGGCCGGTGAGCCATTCTCAGATCAACTATCATGCGAACTCAAATGGGATTGTGGGGACACAATAACATAGAACTTTTGCCGTTCAGCGTGCGTCTTTAATTTAACATAGTCACTATACAACATTCCCAGTTTGTGTAATGAGATAACAAAACGCTAATTTGTTACCTGTAGTCTGGGGAAATAATACCTGATTTGTAGCAGGCCTAGTTGGTATGGTGTCCCTGGAAGTCGGACAGCTGAAAAAGCGCACTATTACTCTTTCATATATTGATTTCTTTTCTCATGGGTGCTACTATTGCGACAGCGAAAGGTAAGATGTTCTCTAGAGGTGATGTGCAAAAACCATGCCAGTGCTTGATGATTATCTAAACGTAGTCGAGGCAGCAGCCATTCTTGGTGTCCACTGGGAGACGGTGAAGCGTTTCTGCCGAGAAGGGCGCATTCCAGCGCAAAAAGTGCACAATACCTGGCTCATTCGGAAGGATAAGCTGGACAAGTTTGCAGCAACTTACAATGACCCACGGCGTGGTAAGCGGAGAAGATAATGACTCCGGGGCAACAAAGGGGGGACAATGGCGAGGAGAACCGGAAACAATCGCAGACTCCAAAAGTCCAACGGCGCCAACCTGGGCTTTGAGGAGAAGATGTGGCAGGCGGCGGACAAGCTCCGTAGCCACATCGATGCTGCCGAATATAAACATGTAGTCCTGGGACTGGTTTTTCTCAAATACATCTCTGATGCCTTCCAAGAACGGCACCACCAACTGGAACTTTTTACCGCCGACCCCACCAGCGATTATTTTATCAAAGAACCTGAAGCACGGTATGAGGTGCTTGAGGACCGCGACGAATACCGGGCAGAAAACGTTTTTTGGGTGCCGAAGCAGGCACGGTGGCCATATTTACAGGCGAACGCCAAGCAGCCGACCATCGGCAAGCTGATTGACGACGCTATGGACGCCATCGAGCGGGACAATGCCTCCCTAAAAGGCGTGTTGCCCAAGGATTATGCCCGACCCACCCTGGACAAACAGAGGCTGGGCGAGTTGATTGACCTTATCGGGACGATTGGCCTGGGAGATAAGGAGAGTCGCTCTAAAGATATTCTCGGCCGAGTCTACGAGTACTTTCTTGGTAAATTCGCCAGCGCTGAGGGGAAAAAAGGTGGAGAGTTCTATACTCCACGGTGTGTGGTTCGGCTGCTTGTGGGAATGATTGAACCTTATAGGGGGCGAGTATACGACCCCTGTTGTGGCTCTAGTGGGATGTTTGTCCAGAGTGAGGAATTTATTCGTCAGCATGGCGGTTATATTGGTGATATAGCTGTCTATGGACAGGAATCTAACCCGACGACCTGGCGTCTTGCCAAGATGAACCTAGCGATACGTGGAATTGAGGCTAACCTGGGCCCATATCAGGCTGATTCCTTCCACGATGATTTGCATAAAGACCTCAAAGCTGACTTCATCCTGGCCAATCCGCCGTTCAACATGCACGACTGGGGCGGCGAACGTTTGCGCGACGATGTCCGCTGGAAGTGCGGCATCCCCCCGGTGGGTAATGCCAACTTTGCCTGGATACAGCATATGATTCACCATCTCTCACCCACCGGCATTGCCGGCTTTGTGCTGGCTAACGGCTCTATGTCCTCCAACCAGTCGGGCGAGGGTGAAATCCGCAAGAACATTATCGAAACTGACCTAGTGGACTGTATGATTGCTCTGCAGTCGCAACTTTTTTACGGTGCACCCATACCAGCTTGTCTTTGGTTTCTAGCGAGGGATAAGCGCAACGGCAAGTTCCGTGACCGCCGCCGGCAAACGCTGTTTATTGACGCCCGCAAGATGGGACACCTGGTGGACCGGGTGCACCGTGAGCTGAGCGATGAGGAAATTGCCCGCATTGCCGGGACATACCACGCCTGGCGTGGCGAGGCAGGAACCGATGCCTACCAGGACATACCTGGTTTCTGTAAATCCGCCACGACTGAAGAGATTGCCGCTCACGGCTATGTGCTGACACCGGGGCGCTATGTGGGCGCCGAAGAGATAGAAGATGACGGTGAGCCGTTTGAAGAGAAGATGGCGCGCCTGACGGCAAAGCTGGAAGAGCAGTTCCAGGAGTCAGCAAGGCTTGAAGCTAACATACGCCGAAACTTGCAGGAAACAGGATATGGAATCTAGTTGGCAATTGAAAAAATTCGGAGAATGTGCTGAGCTAATCCGTAATACTTGCCTACCTGGGGAGTTTGAGGCAGAGTCTTACATTGGTCTTGAACATATTGAAGAGGGTAAATTGCGCCTCTTGGAAATAGGCAACAGTATTGATGTTATCAGCACAAAATCCCGTTTCGAACCAGGAGATATCCTTTTTGGGAAATTACGCCCCTACTTCAGAAAAGTAGTGAGACCAAGTTTCTCAGGTGTCTGTTCTACTGATATCTGGGTTGTGCGCGCAAAGCACAATACAGACCAAGGTTACCTTTTCTACTGGATGGCGTCACAAGAGTTCATCAATTCGGCGACCCAAGCCTCCGAAGGCACTAAGATGCCCCGCGCTAAGTGGGACTTTCTAGAGCGTATTGAGAAAACGGTACCTCCTCTCCCCGAGCAGCGCGCCATTGCCCATATCCTCGGCGCTCTTGATGACAAGATAGAGCTAAACCGCCGGATGAACCAGACGCTGGAAGCCATGGCGCAGGCACTTTTCAAGAGCTGGTTTGTGGACTTTGAACCCTTCCGCGACCAGGGCATGCAGGACTCACCGCTGGGGGAGATACCGGTGGGGTGGGAAGTACGTAAAATTGGCGAGGTTTTAGAACTGAAGTATGGGAAAGGCCTCAGAGAGGACGATAGACAACCCGGCGATGTGCCGGTTTACGGCTCAAATGGACAAGTTGGGTGGCATAACATGAGTCTTGTTAAGGGACCCGGAATCGTTGTCGGAAGAAAGGGCAACCCTGGCACTGTAATTTGGGTTCCTACCGATTTTTTCCCTATCGACACAACATTCTTCGTAGAGACAAAAGGACCGATACGAAGCATGGCTTATCTATTTCACGCACTTCGTTCTCTTGACCTTCCCTCTCTCGGTGCTGATTCTGCCGTACCTGGGTTAAACCGCAATATGGCTTACATGAGTGACATCTTGGTTCCACCAGCAAAAATACTCAGCGGATTTGATAGCTACGCTAATGCCTTTATGCAGAAGATTTATGCCAATGAGAAAGAATCCCGTACCCTCGCCGAAATCCGTGATGCCTTGTTACCCAAGTTGCTGTCTGGAGAGATACGGGGAAGAGATGCCGAGAGATTTGTGGGAGAAGGGACCAGAGTGGTGGAACAACGAACCCAAGCTATTTATACCATCGGGCACTCAAATCATTCCTTGGAGGAATTCATCAGGCTGTTGAAAAGGCACGATATTACCGCTGTTGCAGATGTACGTTCATCGCCTGTCAGCAAACGTAACCCACAATTCAATAGGGATGTCCTTTCCACTGCGCTGAGAAAGGAGAATATATCGTACGTATTCATGGGAAGGGAACTAGGAGGTCGCCCGGATGACCCCAGTTGTTACGATAACGGTCAGGCCGATTATCTCAAGATGGCTGAGAAACCGACATTCAAGGAGGGAATAAACAGATTGCTTAGAGGCAAAGACCGGCACCGTATAGTCTTGCTCTGCGCAGAGAAGGAACCTTTGGACTGTCATAGAACCATTTTTGTATCTAGCAACCTGTATCAGATGGGCATACCTATTAAGCACATACTTGCAAATGGCGAAATAGAAGACCACCGTGATACAGAACAAAGATTGGTAAAGTCTCTCGGCATAGGAAATGAATTATTCGATTACTCGTTGACTTTGACAGAACGCATCGAAAAGGCATATCGCCAACAGGCAAGAAAAATCGCATACAGATTGCATAATCAAGAGGATAATAATGAATATTGAGAATAATGCTGCCCATGTTTTAACCCTATTCACCATTGGTTTTACTAAAAAGAATGCGCATACTTTCTTTTCGCTACTGAAGCAAGGTGGGGTGAAGAGAGTTATAGATATTCGCCTTAATAATGAATCACAATTAGCCGGGTTTACCAAAAAAGAAGACCTAAAGTATTTTCTTAAAGCAATTGCGGACATAGATTACATATACCGTCCAGAACTGGCTCCTACCAAAGAAATCCTTAATGACTACAAGAAAAAGAAAATTACCTGGGTTAACTACGAACAGCGGTTCAGAGAGCTATTAAATCAGCGTAAGCCTGAGACTCTGTTATCGCCATCTGAGCTTGATAAAGCATGCCTGTTATGCAGTGAGCCAAAGTCTGACAAGTGTCACAGACGGCTGGTGGCGGAGTACTTAAAGGCGAAACTGGGCAATGTAGAGATTCACCATTTGTAAGGGATGGTGCATGAAACATAAAATCATAATTCTGGCAAACTCGCGGAAGATGGGCCACCGCTGCATCGTAGGGTTAGATATGCGGACAGGGAAATGGTTGCGTCCTTGTTACGGTGAAGGAGATGAGGGCATTCCCTGGAATGTGCGGCAGATTAATGGACAAGAACCGCAATTGTTAGACGTTGTTGAAATCCCTTTGGGGAGCGACGGGCCTCACCTTGATTACCAACCTGAGAACCGGTATTTGCTTGATGGCTCCTGGAGCAAGGTTGGCACTGTTAAACCAGGCCAAATCTTCAAATACTGCGAGGAAGACGAACTCCTTCTGCATAATGCAGACAGGAGAATTCACATGGATAGGTTATTGAGTTTGCCGCCTAATGATAAGAAGTCATTGTGTTTAATTAAAGTGCATGTGAATTTCTCTACGGAAGAAGATGTACGCGGACGTAAGAGGGTTAATGCATCGTTTCGTTACAGTGCCTACGAATATCGCATTCCGGTTACAGACTATGAATTTGAAAGACAGTTCCCCGCGGATGAAACCGCCGAAGCGGACTGTTTATTGACTATTAGTTTGGGACAGCCCTTTGAGGTAGATAACTGCTGCTATAAGTTCGTTGCAGGCGTAATAGAGTTATGAGTGTTGAGTGGCTATGACTGTTAGTATTATTACCGAATCCGTAGTAGAAGAAGCCGCTCTAGACTGGTTCAAAGGTCTGGGCTATCATTATTTGCCTGGCCCAGATATTGCCTGCGATGGCATCAGGCCGGAACGGGCAAGCTATGCCGACGTGATACTCTCAGACCGCCTGTGGGCGGCTCTGCGCGCTTTGAACCCGGGTATTCCCGGTGAGGCGCTGGAAGATGCCTTCAAGAAGGTGACTCGTTCTGAAAGCCCCAGCCTGATTTTGAGCAACCGGCAGTTCCACAGAATGCTTGCCGATGGCGTGGACGTGGAATATCGCAACAAGGAGGGACGTGTCGTTGGCGACAAGGTTTGGCTGGTCGATTTCTCCGACCCCGAACGAAACGACTGGCTGGCGGTCAACCAATTTACCGTCGTTGAAGGACAGCGCACCCGTCGGCCGGATATCGTGGTCTTTGTCAACGGCTTGCCTCTAGCCGTAATCGAACTTAAGAACCCCACCGATGAAAATGCCACCATCAAGGGAGCCTTCAACCAGTTTGAAACTTATAAATCGGATATTCCTTCGCTTTTCCAGTACAACGAGTTACTGGTGATAAGTGACGGCACGGAAGCGAGAGTGGGAACCATATCCTCGGGCTGGGAGTGGTTTTTACCCTGGCGCACGATAGACGGTAAAAACATAGCGCCAAAGGGCACACCGGAGCTTGAGGTCCTCATAAAAGGCATGTTTGATGGGCAGCGTTTCCTGGATATTATCCGTCATTTCATCCTGTTTGAAGTAGATGAAACCAAGGTTATCAAGAAAGTAGCCGCTTATCATCAGTATCACGCCGTCAACGCTGCCGTAGAAGCCACGTTGAAGGCTACGTCTCCTTCTGGAGACAAACGGGTCGGCGTAGTCTGGCATACCCAGGGCGCGGGCAAAAGTCTTACCATGCTGTTCTATGCCGGGAAGATAATCCTACAACCTGAAATGGAGAACCCCACTCTGGTTTTGCTTACCGACCGCAACGACCTTGATAACCAGCTCTTCGATAACTTTGTGGTTGCCCAGGACCTGCTCAGGCAGAAACCGATACAGGCAGAAACGCGGGAGCACCTCCGAGAGCTTCTGAAGGTAGCTTCCGGCGGTATTATTTTCACCACCATCCAGAAGTTCCTGCCGGAGAACGGAGAAAGATTTCCCCTGCTCTCGAATCGACGCAATATTGTAGTGATTGCCGATGAAGCCCATCGCAGTCAGTATGACTTCATTGACGGATTGGCACGAAATATGCGCGACGCCTTGCCTGAGGCTTCCTTCATTGGGTTCACTGGCACGCCCATTGAAAAGGCTGACCGCAGCACTCCTGCTGTGTTCGGAAACTACATCAGCATTTATGACATCCAGCAAGCTGTTGTAGATGGCGCTACCGTGCGCATTTTCTATGAAAGCCGACTAGCAAAGCTGGAACTAAAAGAAGAGGAAAGACCGCACATAGACCCCGAGTTTGAAGAAGTGACCGAAGGCGAGGAGGAGACAGTAAGACAAAGGCTAAAGACCAAGTGGGCCAGGCTTGAAGCCATGGTTGGCACCGAGAAACGAATTGAGCTGATAGCGAAGGATATCATAGACCATTTCGACCAGCGGCTGCAGGTAATGGACGGCAAAGGGATGATTGTCTGCATGAGCCGCCGTATCTGTGTTGACCTGTATGATGCCATTATCAAACTTCGCCCGTCCTGGCACAGTGATGACGATAGTAAGGGCTTTATCAAAGTAATCATGACTGGTTCTGCCAGTGACCCACCGAGCTACCAACCTCATGTCCGCAACAAAGACCGGCGCGACTTTATTAAGAAGCGTATGAAAGACCCGGCAGACCCTCTCAAGCTGGTTATTGTCCGCGACATGTGGCTTACCGGCTTTGATGCCCCCTGTCTCCACACGATGTATATTGACAAGCCGATGCGGGGTCATGGACTGATGCAGGCCATTGCTCGGGTTAACCGCGTCTTTAAGGATAAACCTGGTGGGCTGGTGGTGGATTATCTGGGGATAGCCGATGAGTTGAAAAAAGCTTTGGCTGAGTACACGGAAGGCTCACGCGGCGAGACGGGCATTCCGCAGGAAGAAGCGGTGGCGATTATGCTTGAGAAATACGAAGTTGTCTCGACTATGTTCCACGGCTTCGATTATTCCCGGTTCTTTACCGGTACACCCGCCGAACGTATATCAATCATTCCTGCTACTATCGAGCATATATTGGTGCAACCAAGCGGTAAAGAAAGGCTGCTTCAGACCGTAACAGAACTGTCTAGGGCATTTGCTCTGGCGGTGCCCCACGAAAAGGCGCTGGAAATCAAGGATGAGGTAGGTTTCTTCCAGGCAGTACGCTCGGCAATTGTCAAGAATACCAGGGTACTTGGCAAAACCCAGGAGGAACTTGATTCCGCTATCCGGCAAATCATTTCCAAAGCCATTGTCTCGGACAAAGTCATCGATATTTTCAGCGCCTCTGGTCTGAAAAAGCCGGATATATCAATCCTATCCGATGAGTTCTTAGCCGAGGTCCAGAAGATGCCACAGCGCAATCTGGCCCTCGAGTTGCTCCATAAGTTGCTAAGTGACGAAATAAGGTCGCGGTCAAGAAAGAACCTCATTCAATCGCGTTCATTTGCTGAGATGCTTGGAAAAACCATCCGGCGGTACCAGAACCGCACGATTGAAGCGACTCAGGTTATCCTGGAACTCATTGAGTTAGCCAAACAGATGCGCGACGCAAGGTCTCGAGGTGAGAAACTCGGGCTGAGAGAGGATGAGGAAGCTTTCTATGACGCATTGGAGGTCAACGATAGCGCCGTCAAAGTTTTGGGCGATGAGGTACTGAAGACCCTAGCCCGGAAACTGGTGGAAACGGTACGGCGAAATGCCACTATTGACTGGACGGTCAGGGAAAGCGCCCGTGCCAAGCTCCGGACTATGGTTAGACGACTTCTTCGTAAGTACGGATACCCACCGGATAAACAGGAAAAAGCTACCCTGACCGTGCTGGAGCAGGCTGAATTATTGGGGAGAGACTGGGCAGGCTTGTAAAGGTAATTGCTGCTACACTTTACGTCAATATGTTAAATACAGCTGGATTAAGAAGCTTGAACTTATGCTGCCTGTTTCGTATTATAATGTCAAATAGACCAAAGGGGGCGACAGTGCGGAAGTCGGACTTCGTGCGGATAGCAGTAGATAACAGCGTTATTAACTGGAAGGCCTCTCAAGGCCGAGAGCCTGCCATCCAAGCTGACGATAAGAAGCGCCGTGACTATGAAGCCATAGAAAGACTTTTCGAGCTCCAAGAGCGATGCCGGGTTGTCTTAGTCGCAGTCGACCAAGTTGACCGCGAGGCGCGTAAAACCTCTGACGAATCAAAGCGAACGAAGCTACTGGAAACGCTGAAGCTGTGCAAGGAAAAGTTTTACCTAACTCGCTTCGAGAGATTGACCTTTTCAAAGAAAGCTGCGAAAGCGACGGGCAAATCTGGCATAAACTTGGGAGAGGGTGCGTATTGGGTAACTGAGGACAACATGAGGAGAATTAAGGAATACATTGCGAGTGGGCAAAACGTAGAAGAAAAGGTCGATCTGGAGATACTCGCCACAGCGGCGATCGCGGGAGTCCGCCGTTTTGTGACCGTGGACGACAAACTTCTGGCCAATAGCCAGATAAGAGAATTTGTAAAACGGAAAGACGGCATCTGGATTTATCGCCCTAGCGAGATTCTGATGCTAGTGGATGCCTCCCCAGCAGAGTCAGAGGGGTGATAGCCGGACAAGTGAACCTCATCAGATGCACAGAAAGCCAGAATGTTCGCTTAACTTCCTCGAACCTTGTGGGGTGGTCAGGCAATTGCTAAGCCATTTCAGGAATGCCTTTGAATTTTAGCCCTTCGGCGTCTTCTGAGCCAGATTGCCCAAGGCGGAATTGAATATTGAATAATGTAAAGTTAGAGAAAGTGTTAATTATACTCCAGAATCCGACCAAGCTTCCTGATTTTTTCCAATAATGCGTACCTATCACCTTCAAATATCTCCAGAATATACTCCTGAATCTCCTTGTTATTTATGTCACCGGTGAGAACCTCAAGCTTTTTTTCTGACTGTGTAGCAATCACCTGTTCGGCATCTCCGGAAATAAGAAAGTGCTCATTCCTGGTAACACAGATTATCTGTTGTTGTGTTTTCAGTTGGCGTATTCTTGGGATTAACATTCCAGTGATTGATACAGTATCTAGATATTGTTCAGGCTCGTCAATGATTAGTGGGCCGAACGCTCCTTGATTCATGAGTAGGACCATCATAGCAGCGTTCTTTTCACCGGTGCTGAGTTTATCAAAGGATTTGTATTTGGATTCTACCAATACCGATAGGGTTGCTTCGTCGAAGAAATCCTGCTCTTTTGTCCCAATCCATTTCCCTTTTGTTACCTTCACCTTGAACAGGTTCCTCCCGTATTTTTTAAGCGCGGGCTCTATTTGCTTTTTCCTCTCATTAAACAACTGTTCGCAGGCTTTGACCAGTTGCTTCATGTCAGATGTGCAGTTTTCAAAGTTAGCACTTTTCACTTTATCCAAATACTTATTACGGTCATCTATATATGACTTTAACTTCTCGTTGACAAAGACATGCCTGTCCAGGAAATCCATAAGGGACGTACTTTGGGAAAACAGCCCTTCTATGGCTTCATGATTGTACTTCCGAGGCAATTCCAAGTCTGGCATGGCCTCAGCAGGTGTAAATGAGCCGTCTCTATCTCTACACTTGAAAATAACGGGGGGATTGCCCTTATTGTCACGGCTATAACAGACTACATCCGGGCCTTTGGCAAGGAAGACATTTATGGAATATTTCTTTTTAATCAGTGACTCTTCGTCGTCTCTATTCTCATCCACGAATCTATCCAGGCCATAAAGGATTAAGTCTATGATGGTCGATTTGTTGGTACGCCTCTTACCGATTATACAATTCAGGTTCGAATTAAATGCAATGTGACTCCATTTTCCCCCGGTGCTGAAGGCAATGCCGAGGATTCTCGTTTTGGCTTCATCAGGTTTGTAGTCACTCTGCATACGTATCCTTGTTTCAGGGTTTTCCAGGGCATTGCGGAGAGACCAGAAATCGGGTTCGCCCATCCGGATATACGTGAAACGCTTGCCAATCTCGTCAATGGCATGACCGTCGGAGTCCTGGATGAATGCAATCGGAGACCTGTTATCATCCCTCAGACTATCGAAATAGTCTTTTACGGATTTCTTCCCTATCTTCTTTTTCGCCGGAGTAGTCGCTTTTACGACTTCAACAGCATTCAAGTTCGGATGATTCAGTAGCTTGTTGAAAACATTGGAAGGCCCTTTGTAAACTGCAAGCATCGCTTTCTTGCCTCCGTCTATATGCGCAGGTATGGCAATGCAGCTGGTGCCGAGGTCTTCCAGGTATTGCAGCACATCAAAAAGACTTGACATTCCGGTCTTTCGGTAATCCCCGTATTCTTTAAGGGAAAATTTGCAGTCCTGCAGCAGGAAGTTGATTCTGTGTGTTGTGTAGGCTGCCGGCTCGTCTTCTTTAGGGTCGAGGATTACCAGTATGTGAAGGTCATCAGTGCTTATCTCGACACCAGGAAGAACGGATAGCTCCTCGCCTCTGGCCTTGTCTTTCAATAATTGATACCAGGTATTTGTTAAATCCTCAGGATGGGTATTGCTTGGCGAATTATGGTCAGTGACGGCAATTAATCTTATTCCTTGCTGCATTACTCCGTCTACAATCTTTCCTGCCAATTGCTCCGCAGAATTCAGGCTTTTGGGAATATCCGCTATATCAAACTTAAAATTGTACTTGTTCTTTGCCTGAGCATCTCCTGATGCAGGGGTGTGGACGTGCAGGTCTACCTTTATGAATTCGGCTCCAGATTTCTGTCTAAGAATCTCTTGGTAGTTCTTGTCAATAATAGATTTAGTGGTTGTCATGTCTTCAACCCCCTTCCATAACCTAATTCACAAGTGGATATCCGAAATCCGCCGCCGCAAGGTTGATATGCAAAACCAGCCTTGCAGAACTGACCCCCGTTTGCAGAGCATTATAACATATGAATTATCTCAATATGCAATTTAAACTCAAGATTGTGAATATTCTGGGGACATAATACCTAATTTGTAGTAGGCCTGATTGGTATGGTGTCCCTGGAATTCCGATGATGTTTAATCGCATATTAAGACCTAGCTGCGAATTCGTTATTGAGATAAATTAGAGCTACTCCGTGCAGTTACAGAATGTTTTTCTACCAGTCGTAAGAGATGGTTAGCAAGGTAAATAAGTTCAACACATTCACCCGGATCTTGCCAATTGACATCTCGGTGACTTGATGGATTCTTAAATAGCCCTATGGCGCCCGCAAACAAATGACTTGTTGCTTCTCGTTCAGCTTTAATACAACTCATGTCGGTTAGCTTTCCATTATCGGGGGTAAAAGCGTTTCTCATCAGGTCAACCCCAACCAATTCTTGTGGCAATGAAGCAGCTTTTCGTACACGAATTTCAACTTCTTTGAAAGCTTGAAATACTGCGGTATCATAATCTCCACGAATAAACAGGGGACGAACCTTCCTTGCCAAGACAGGGTCGAGCACCTTTACTGGTAGGATGTTGCCTTTCAAGTAAGTACCTATATCTGAACTTTCTAGAAGCCGTTTGCCTCTATTAGTCACATATACCCACTGTCTATCCTGCCCAGGCTTAGGTGCAATCATTCCCTCTCGCTCCAACCAAATCCAAGACTCGGTTATAGCTTTAGATATTTCATTATATTTCTCACCCGCATAATCTTGAAGATTACCATGCAGAGTGCAGTTATGAAGGTTCAAAACTGAGGAACTGCCGGTTTGTTCTTCTTTGTAGAGATACTTTAAAAGGAACAGTGCTAGCTCCTCTGGTTCGAGAGCTAAGGCCTCATCGGGAGGTGGGAATTGATCTTTAACTGACATCTCGTGGTTCTAACCTTCTTGAGTTTATCATAAACTAGTTGTGATCACTAGACTACTACTAGAAACTATGTATATATCTGCAAAGTTGAGCCTACCAAGTCTTGCTACTTTGATGAACGCTTGGTAGCGAATCTACATACACGCTATTTATCTTTTCGTGTAGCAAATTGACCATTTCATCGTTTTGTTGGCTGCGAAGCATTTCCCTCAAGTTGACCTGCTCCTTGCTCCCCCCGCGCCGCCGCTCCATTGATTGGGAGGTGCCTTGCTCCGTGCCATACTGCTGTAGGGACCGGAGCGTGCAGAGCGGAGAGCGGTGCGTGCAGAGCAGAGACTACAGAATTGTCTGCGAAGCATTTCCCTCAAGTTGACCTGCTCCTTGCTCCCCCCGCTCCGCCGCTCCATTGATTGGGAGGTGCCTTGCTCCGTGCCACACTGCTGTAAGGACCGGAGCGTGCAGAGCGGTAACCGA
>Ga0315533_1002288_pt1 | contig 13522 bp, 15 predicted proteins | sample SalMarSW160130MG_FD_203081 | JGI IMG/M metagenome (GOLD analysis project Ga0315533, IMG submission 203081) | Salt marsh sediment microbial communities from the Plum Island Ecosystem LTER, Massachusetts, United States - Salt Marsh Sediment SW1601-30 ...
ACAAAAAAATAGGGGGGGGGGGTAGACGAGAAAAGGCTAACCGACGCCCCCTCCACCGAAACCAGCCCCAGAACAGCTCATTCTCGAATCAAACCACTACAAAAACGTACACAAAAGCCCGAGAATAAAGACAGAAACCTACACAAAAACGCTATCCCATGTAACCAGAAAGAGCCGGGCCAGAATTTTTTTTTCACAGATTACAAGTAACCTGACACAAATCCCCCATAAGCCCCCAATCGAGCCCAAAAACGCTTATCCCATGTAACCAGAATGAAACAACACAAGAGACCGAGAAACCCGATGATTACTGTTACCATAAAATAGACAATATCCTACACGGGAAACCACGGATCTAGCCGGGAAACACGCAACAATTATAGAGAGGTATATTAAGTACAACCGGCTATATAATATCATGAGTTCTTCACGTCGAACAAATCTAAACAGGGTTATGCAGATCGAGAACGAGATCAAGAACATCAAAACAAACAACAAGTACCAGCAGATTCTGAGAAACATGAATATCATGGACCATCTGACCGTTGGTAGCAGAAACATCGACGTAGGATCACCAGATGACATGGACAAGATAATAACAGTTAGAAGGCGTAGCGAAGAAGCGAAGGACGTCGTAAAATCCTATACACTGAACCTTCAGAAATACTCTTCCCACATCCAGACACTGAGAAACGAAAAAGCAAGCCTAGAGAAACAGTTGTTCAGATAACCTGAACCCAAAACATGAAATTCCATGTAACAAGGAATAAGCCACACCCCACACCACCCCGCCACCGCGAAATTTTCCCGCAAGTACCAGCAGCAGAAACAAAACCCCAAAAACGCTTAAAGTAAGTAACCCGCAACAATCCCCCACACCCCTAAATACCGCCGCTCCGCAAACAACACCATGTTCAAAAACATACTCGTCGCCATAGACGGCAGCCAACCCAGCCACCACGCCCTAACCGTGGCCGCAGACCTCGCCCAACAGCAAGACGCAGCCCTCACCATAGTAACCGTGGTCCCCCTCGTACCCCCCCTCGTAATGGAAGACATGACCCAAGCCTACATGCCCGAGTACCAGGATCGGCTCCGGGAGAGCTACGAGGAACTACTATCCAAGACCGTGGCCGACCTCAAGACCAGCCACCCAGGCCTCAAGACACACACCGTCCTCAAGGAAGGCAGCCCCGCCAGAAAGATAATAGAGACAGCCAGAGAACAAGGCGCCGACCTCATAGTCCTCGGCAACCGAGGCACAGGCGGCGCCCTCACCTGGCTCCTAGGCAGCGTCAGCCGCCAAGTAACAGACAGCTGCACCGCGCCAGTCCTCGTCGTCAAAGACCAGAGATACTGCGAAGCCAGGTAAACCCTCCCTCCCCCACACCACAAAAATACACCTTTCTGCACACAAAACCCACCGCCCCCGCCCCAAATTGCACCAAAAATCCACACCCCAAAAAAACTTATCAACACCAAAAACCCCCCTACGAACACATGGCGGCCCCCGAGCTTGAACCCCTCAACACAAGGCTACAAACCCTCTACAAGAGGCTCAGCGACGGCGAATGCACAGCCGACGAACTGGCCACCTACATACAGGAGATCGACCAGAAGAAGAGAGAGCTATCCGAGATCCGGGGAAAGATTTACAGCATGTACATCACCATCAAGCTCAAGGAGATGTACGAACGCCCCAAACAGAAGTAACCCCCAACCCATGAACTTGGAAAAATTTTTTCGCGTTATAACCGGTAGGAGGTTACAAGCCGCAACCAAGAAATGCCTCCGTCGAGCCACAGCCCACCCAAACGGAATATTACTGTCCAAACATTATTCCAAGGGACCATAAAAAACGCGTCAACCATCGACAGCCGCCTATAGGAACAATCGTTCCACCGCATTCTTTCTAAACAACAACACAGCGTACAGCAAGACCGAGATGAACCGCAGAACGCTGCTGACTCTCATACTACTCACAGCCATCTTCATAACTCCGGCGCTGCCCCCCTTGGTCGGCGCCACGACCCTACCTGAGACCGTCCAGACACATACCGCTGTCCTGAACTACTACAACGCCGCCCGCACCATACTCTACGCCAGCCTAGCCATCTCGGGCGCCAACGTCGCCTTCGCGTACCACTTCTACAAGAGAAAACCCCAGGGAAAGGACCTATAGCCCCCCAGAACCCTGGGCCGGCCGCGTGGGCGACGACCAAATCACCCCTACTAGAAGACACACGCGTCCCCGCAAAGCTATAAAAGATTTGTAGATCACCCCCACAAACAAGGCAATATAGGCACCCCGGAGTCCTCCGTACCTGCTCCTGGAGGAACCACATGTCAGCCGTCCTAGATAACTCAAGGGTATGCGACGAGTGCGGCTCCACCGCCCTCGTCACCGATAACGAGACCGGCGAACTCGTCTGCACCCAGTGCGGCACCGTCCTCGTCGACACCATCATCGACCAGGGTCCCGAGTGGCGGGCCTTCGACCTGGAACAGCAGCAGAAGCTCACCCGCGTCGGCGCCCCCCTCACACTCACCATCCACGACAAGGGCCTCAGCACCACCATAAGCTGGCAGAACCAGGACGCCACCGGCCGCAGGCTCACCCCCCAGGAGCAGGAGCGACAGTACCGCCTCAGAAAGTGGCAGCGGAGGACATCATCGAACGACTCCACCCAGCGCAACCTCACCCACGCGTTATCCGAGATGAACCGTATCTCCAACAAGCTCAACCTCCCCAAGAGCGCCACCGAGACCGCCGCCATGATATACCGCAGAGCCATCCAACGGCGGCTCATCCGCGGCAGAACCATCCAAAGCGTCGTGGCCAGCGCCCTCTACATGGCCTGCCGCCAGTGCAACATCATCCGAAGCCTCGAGGACGTCGCCAAAGCCGCCAACATAACCCGCAAGGAGGCCGCCCGCAACTACAGGTTCCTCTACAAGGAGCTCAAGCAGGATGTCCCCCCCGTCGACCGCAACAACCTCATCACCAAGTTCGTGAGCAAGCTCAGCATCAGCGGCCCCACCGAGCAGCTGGCCCGACAAATACTCGGGAAGGCCAGCGAGAAGAAGCTGACCATCGGCCGAGCACCCGAGGGCATCACCGCCGCCTGCATCTACATCGCCTGCAAACTCAACAAGGAGGACCGCACCCAGGGCGAGATAGCCAAGACAGCCCAGATAACAGAGGTAACAATCCGTAACCGGTACAAGGAGCTCATCAAGAACCTCGACTTCATAGTGGAGCTATAGTCATGAAGCCCCAGGTACGCCACCTAATGAACCGCGACCCCGTCACCATCGACCAGACCTACACCGTACGCGAGACCGCCCAGATGATGATCGACTTCGGCATCGACACCCTCATAGTCACCGACCTCGGCCAGATCCTCGGCGCCGTCACCTACCGGGACCTCCTGGAGCACCTCCTCAGCCCCGGCCTCGACCCGGACGACGTCACCGTCGGCGAGATAACCGACGAGACCATAACCCTCGTCCGCCCCACCACCAGCCTCGGTGACGCCGCCGAGATAATGCTCGAGGACGACCGAACCACCCTCCCCGTGGTCGACGACGACCTCGTAGGCTACATCAGCTTCACAGATATACTCAGGGCAATACATCTCGCCAAACCCAGGGCGCAAACGGAATCCTTCGACCCCGCCCACTACATCATATAGGCTTCCTGTAGTTCAGCTGATAGCAGACGAAACCCCCGTACTCCTCCTCCAGCACGAACCCAGCCTCCCCCGCCCACCTCTTTTCGGTCCCCCTCAGAGGATAGTCCGGGTCGAACAACAGCTCCGAGAGGCTCAGTAAGCCCCCCGGCTTCAGTACCCTGCGGCACTCCTTGAGCGCCTTCACAGGGCCAGGGATCTCGGGCAGCGTCGCTATCATGTATACCCTGTCGATGGACGAGTCGGGGAAGCTGAGGCTGAAAACGTCCTCGATACGGGCGTCCACGTTGGTCACCCCCTCCTTCTCCGCCCTTTCCCTGAGCTTCTCCACCACGTAGGGCGCTATGTCGCACGCGTAGACCGTCCCCGGCACAACCCTCCGCGCCACCTCGAAAGTGTAGCTGCCCTTCCCGGGCCCTATCTCCACGACGCTCATCCCCAGCTCCAGCCTCAACCTCTCCGCGAACTCACCCGGAGGTTGGATGATCCTCCGCCTAAAGGGGTTGTCAATAAGCTGCGTCATAAACGATGGAATGGGAAAGTGCCAGAGCCGACGCACCAGACGCCCCACGGTCTGCGATAACAAGACGCAGCCCAAAAAGACGTAGAGAAGCAGCCTGAGGGCACTCATCCCTACGGGTACCTCGGTCAACCCTATCTTTATGTCCTCCCACCCCACTAGAACCATCCATGAAGCCCAGGGTCGCGGTGGTCAAGACAGATATCGGCGTCAAGGAGGCAACCCAGAGGGCAGTGGAGCTCCTCGGAGGCATAGAGGCGTTCATCGAGCCAGGAGAGACCGTGTTACTCAAGCCCAACCTCTTCACCGTGAAGGACCCCGACACCGGCGCTACCACCGACATGAGGGTCGTCCTGGGCGTAGCCGAGCTCCTCCAGCGGCAGGGCAGCCGCTGTATCCTCGGTGAGTGCCCCGCCACCGGCAGCTACACCAGCCCCGACATCGTGTTCGACGGCCTCGGCGTCAGGGAGCTGTGCGAGAGCCACGACATCGAGGTCAACGTCCTCGACAGGGACCCGCCCGTCAGGATCGAAGTGGACGGCGACGTGCTGAAAGAGCTATGGTTCCCCGAGGCCGCCATCACGCACCCCGTCATCAGCTTCCCTAAGCTCAAGACGCACCAGCTCACCACCCTCACCTGCGCCGTCAAGAACCTTTTCGGCCTCCAGCAGGGAGGCACCAAGGCCCACCACCACGTCTCGGTGGCCAACGACCCCGAGGCCTTCAGCAGGCTCCTCGTCGACATCTACCAGGCCATACGCCCACAGATCCGGCTCCACGTGGTGGACGCCCATGTGGCCATGGAGGGGGAGGGCCCCACCGCCGGCGACCCCGTGCCCCTGGGGCTAGTCGTCGCCGGCGCCGACGCCGTGGCGGTCGACATCGTCTCCTCGGCCATCATGGGCTGGGACCCCATGGACGTTGGCACCAACTACCTAGCAGGCATCCGCGGCCTCGGCCCCAGCTCCCTCGACGAAGTGGAGGTGGTCGGCGAGACCATAGACGCGGTGAGGCGCCGCTTCAGGAAGCCCCAGATCCACAGCGACGGCGAGATGTTCGTCAAGATAAGGATGCCCATCCACTGCGACCCAGAGAAATGCGTGTCCTGCGGAGTCTGCGCCGAGGTCTGCCCCGTCGGCGCCATCCGGATCCGCGGCGTCCCCGAGTTCGACTACACCAAATGCATCCAGTGCTTCTGCTGCGCCGAGCTCTGCCCACAGGGAGCGCTTAAACCCATCAGGCCGGACGAGTAGCCATGTGCATCTTCTGCAAGATAATAGAGGGGGAGGCCCCCGCGTACAGGGTCTACGAGGACGACATGACCCTGGCGTTCCTCGACGTCAACCCGGTGACGGACGGCCACACCCTCGTCGTACCCAAGCACCACGAGGCCCGGATAGAGCGGCTGCCCAGCGACTACTACGACGCCGTATGGGCCACGGTTCACCGGCTCATCTCCCCCATAGAGAAGGCTATGGACGTGTCAGCGTCCAACATAGACGTCCACAACGGACGCGCCGCCGGCCAACTGATCCCCCACGTGCACGTACACATAATCCCACGGAGGGGCCCAGGCAGAACCATTACGGACGCAGCCCAGAGGATCAGGCCGAGGAGCGAAGAATACTTCGAGGAGATAGCGGACAGAATAAGAGAAGAGGTCAACAGGTGAGGTACTCGGGGAACGGCCAAGCCTTCAGGCAGCCGTCCAGATACTCCACGTCCCCGAAACCGAGCCCCCTCAGCGTTCTCTCGGCGCGGTAGGCGCGGACACCTGTCAAGCAGAAAATGACGATCTCCTTGTCTTTTGGTAGCTCTATGTGGCGCTGCCTGAGCTTGTCCACTGGAATGTGCACCGTCCTAGCGTCCTTGAACGTCTGGGCCATGTACTCGTCCCGCCTTCTGACGTCAAGAAGCACAAAGTCCTCGTCCCCGTCCAGCTTCTCTTTTAACTCCAGTGGGCCTACGCCGTGGCCTATCCCCTGGATCTTGTTCCTGAGGACGTTGGATGCGTGTGCCAGCGCGTCTATGGCGGTGCTGTACGCCGGGGCGTACCCAAGATCGATGTCGGCTATGCCCTTCAGGTTGGAGCCGAACTTCATCGCCGTGGCGGCCACGTCTATTCGTTTGACGCCGTCGCCTTCCCCCACCACCTGGCAGCCCAGCAGCCTGCAGCTCTCCCTGTCAGCCACGAGCTTGATCACCATGTGCTCGGCGCCGGGTATGTAGCTGCTGTAGTCGTAGCGGGGGCAGACGGTGGTGACGACGTCGTAGCCATGCTCCCTGGCCTTCCTCTCGGTGAGCCCCGTGGTGCCGCAGTGATAGTCCAGCACCTTGAAGACCGCGGTTCCGGAGACCCCCGGAAACTTTGTGTGTATCCCGTGGATGTTGTCCGCGATGACTCTTCCATGCTTGTTGGCCGTGCTTCCGAGGGGCGCGTACATCTTCTCCCTCGTCATTATGTGGGTGCACTCGACGCAGTCGCCGCCGGCGTAGATGTCCGGGTCGCTGGTCTGCATGTGCTCGTTGACGGCGATGGCTCTCGTTGGTCCTATCTCCAGGCCGGCCTCGGCCGCCAGCTCCGTGTTGGGGCGGACGCCTATGGCTATGATCACGAGATCTGCCTCGATCTTGACGCCGTTCGCCGTCTCCACCGCCGACACCCTGCCCTCTCCGTCGCCGTGTATCCTCGTCGCGGGGCTGCCCTTCACCACGTCCACTCCCTTCTCCTTGAGGTAGTTCTCCAGCAGCAGCGCCATCTCCGTGTCGAGGAGGTTGGGCACGAGATGGGGCATCATCTCCAATACTGTCACCTTGCAGCCCCTCGCGACGAAAGCGCCGCAGGTCTCTATACCTATGAGGCCGCCGCCGATGACGGCCACCTTCTCGGCGCCTGCGTCTACGGCGTCCTTTATGGCTTTAGCGTCGTGGGGGTTGTAGAGCCTGTGGACGCCCTTGAGGTCGGTGCCCTCCATCCGCGGCACGAAGGGGCTGGCCCCGGTCGCTATGACGAGCTTGTCGTAGGGGATCTCCCGCGTCTCGTGGGTCTTCAGGTCCTCGACGGTGACGGTCTTGGTTTCCCTGTTGATCTTCTTAGCCTCCGTCCTGTCCAGCACCGTGAACCCCATGTTGGCGTGGAAGTACTCGGCGTCCCTGACGGTGGCTCCTCCTAGGAGGCTGCTCCACTCCTTGATCACGTCCTCGATGTAGAAGGGCATCCCGCAGCCAGCGTAGCTTACCAGATCTTGACGCTCGACCACCGTGATCTCGGCGTCGGGCTCCAGCCTACTGAGCCTCGCAGCCGTCTTTGGGCCCGTGGCGACGCCTCCTATGATGAGAACCTTCTTGGGCATATTATCCAACCTGAATCCTATCACTTTATCCATGCCCCTATAAAACATGTTGACATGGGCAGGGGAGCGCCTCAGGGCGGTCGATACGTTGTTAAGCCTTTGCACGGTGTTCAAGGGTATGAGCCTTCTCTTCGAGCCCTACAGGATCAGGGGCCTTAGCCTGCGGAACCGTTTCATGAGGAGCGCCACCACTAGCTACTGGGCCGACGAGGAAGGCGTCGTCAAGGACGCCCACGTGCGGCTATACAGGAGCCTAGCCAGGGGAGGCGTCGGCCTCATCGTGAAGGGTCACCTCTACGTCGCGGACAACGGGAAGGCCCACACGGGAATGGCGGGCATAAGCAGCGACACACAAATACCGATGCTGAGAAAGCTCACGGACGCCGTCCACGAGCAGGGCGGCCGCATAGTGGCGCAGATCAACCACGCCGGAGTGGTCCATCAGCCCGACAGGGCTGGGCCAAGCGAGTACAGCGAAGGCGGATGGACCGCCAGGGAGATGACGGTGGACGAGATCGAGGCGGCGATAGAGGCCTACGGCGACGCCGCCGAGAGGGCGATTCAGGCAGGGTTCGACGGCGTCCAGATACACGGCGCCCACGGCTACCTGGTCAGCCAGTTCCTAAGCCGCCACGTGAACAGGCGCACAGACAGGTGGGGAGGCAGCCCCGAGAACCGGATGAAGTTCCTCACGGAGGTATACGACGAGGTCAGGGGCCGAGTCGGGAACCAGCCGGTGCTCATCAAGATGAACTGCGACGACTTCAGCCCAGACGGTTTCACCGTCGACGACAGCTTGAATGTGGCGGTGGCCATCGCCGAGAGAGGCATCGACCTGATAGAGGTCAGCGGAGGCGGCAGGGGACAGCAGGAGGCGCTGAGAGCCCGCGCCAAGCACGCCGACCCGGCTCTGGGTGAACTGGCGTTCGCCGGCCACGCTTCGAAGATACGGGACGCCACGAGGCCGACACCCATGGCCCTAGTCAACGGCTTCAGGAAGCTTGAGACCATGCGGAAGGCGGTCGAAACGGGTCTCACCGACATGGTGAGCATGAGCAGACCCTTCATAAGGGAGCCCGACCTGGTCAGAAGGCTCCAGTCCGGCCAGCGGGAGGCCTCCTGCATAAGATGCGACGCGTGCAGCGGCAGTGACGTCTTCGGGAAGACCATGCTCAGGTGCCACCTAGAGTAACATCCATTTTTAAACGTGCCACGCCTCTATCTGCCATGGCTTCGGTGGCCGACCGTGCACTAGGTTTCATACGGCGCCAGAAGAAGGCTTTCAAGGTCAACATTGTCAGGAACGTCCTACAGAACTTCTCTCTCGGCCTTACCTCCCAGTACCAGAGCGTATACATCTCGGAGCTGGGCGCCACGGCCATGGAGATCGGGTACGTGAACAGCGTCGGAGGCCTCGCCAGCACACTCATAACCCTGCCCGTGGGCTGGCTCGCCGACAGGTACGGCATCAAGAGGATGCTGCTCACGGCCCTCCCCCTGATGGCCCTCGGCTACGCCGTCTTCGGGATCGCCCAGGGATGGGAGATCACCATGGTCGCCCTCGTGCTCACGTCCCTGAGCACCGCCATGGCCTCAACGGTGTGCCCCATGATATGCGGGAACACGTTGGCCAGCGCCGAGAGGGCGACCGGGATGCAGCTCTGCGACACCCTCGCGGCGCTCCCCCGGATAATAGCGCCGGTGGTCGCAGCGTTCATCATCTCCCGCTTCGGCGGCCTATCGGTGGAGGGCATCAGGCCCCTGTACTGGCTGCAGACGATGGGCATCGCCGCGGCCGCCATGGTCATCTACATATGGTTCCAGAACCCGGTAGCCCCTGGTGGAGGCGGGCGCAGAAGCTTGGCGGAGGGCGTCAGGAGGATACTCGACGAGGGTACCACTGTGAAGAGGTGGATCCTCTATCAGGTAATCTCCGCGTTCCCCATGTACATGGCCATATACGTGCCGCTTTACGCCCGGGAGTTCAAGCTGGCGGACCAGTACACCCTGGGCATGATGGACACAGGGTTCTACGTCGTGGTGACGCTTCTCGCCATACCCAGCGGCATACTCGCCGACAGGATGGGCAGGAAACGCCTCATAGCCATCGTGACGCCCCTCTACTGTCTATCGATGTTGCTTCTGGTCTACGCGGACGGCGCCCCGCTGCTGATACTCGCTGGACTCCTCAGCGGCTTCCAATTTGTCGCCGGGGTCACAGCCGGAGCGATATCGGTGGAGCTCGTGCCCAGGGAGCTACTGGGCAGCTGGTTCGGGCTCAACGGCCTGTTCAGGGGCCTCATCAACATGAGCAGCCCCATACTGGGCGGCCTTCTCTGGAACAGGCTGGGCCCGGAGTACGTGTTCTACTTCTTGGCTGCTTCTCAGATGCTGAAGCTGGGGATACTGGCGACAATGCCGGAGACCACCCAAGGCCTACACGCATAGCCTGCAAGCAGCTCGTTTAGACGGTCCATGAGAGCCTCCGCTCTCAGGCCCTCGTCGCCGAAGACATCCTCAGACATCACCTTGACAGTCAGCCGGTGTTCCCTCTCCCAAGTAATTATACCATCGACGCGTATTCTTATTCATGTTATCTGAGACCGAGAAACGAGTATTCGATTACATAGAATACCACAGGGACGACATGATAGACTACCTGCGTAGGATGGTCAGCATCGACACTCAGACGCCTCCGGGTCTAAACTACGACGTCATCTGCGACCTGATGGCGGATCGGTTCAGCGAACTGGGCTGCGAGACGAGCATCCACGAGGCCACCGAGAAATACATGAGGCTCTCCGGCGCCGAGTTCCTCGGCTTGGAGGGTCCCCGCAGCAACGTAGTGGCCCTCTACAAGGGGAAGGGGGGCGGCCCCACGCTTCACATCAGCGCCCACACCGACTGCGCCGCCATCCAGGAGGAGGGGTGGACCGTCGACCCCCTCGGAGGCGAGGTCACCGACGACACCCCCTACACGAGGAGCATGTGGGATCGCGGCGGCGGGTATATCTGGGGCAGAGGCGTCGCCGACGACAAGGGCGAGATAGCGGCCATGACACTCGCCCTCCAGGCCATCCATAGGAACGACGTAAGGCTCAAAGGGGACCTGATCCTCACAGGGAACTGCGACGAGGAGATAGGCGGCGTCGCAGGCCTCGGCTACCTCATCAACGAGGGCATCGTCAAGGCCGACATGGGGATACAGCTGGACGGAGGCCTATCCGGGATCGGCCTCGCGGCTCAAGGAAGAACCCGCTTCCTCCTCAGAACCAAGGGCATGAGCTGGCACGGGCAGATGCCCATCCTAGGCATCAACGCCATAGAGAAGATGAGCAAGCTCAACGTGGCCCTCAACGACTACTGGAGGAACGTTCTCCTCAGGAGACACGTCCCCGTCCCCGGCATCGACCTCGGGGAGGCGCTGCGTGCGAAGGGCATCGACTCCATGACCGCGATGCTCAACCTAGGAACCATCAAGGGAGGCGTGCAGGGCGCCACCGTGCCGGACCTCTGCGAGCAGGAGGTGCTCCGAGGCATGGTGCCCGGCGAGACCTATCAGGAGGTCTACGACGAGTTCAAGGCGGTGCTCGACGGCGTCAAGGCGACCGACGCCGAGCTGGAGTACGAGCTCGGCGTCGTGAACTTCAGGGAGGGCTACGTCGTCCAAGCCGATGACCCCTACGCTATCACGTCGAGACAGATCATACAGGACGCCGTGGGGCGGGAGCTCCCGTTCACCGGCACCCTAGGGAGCACAGACATGAACTACCAGGTCGTTGACGGCGGGATGCCGTGCGTCAACTTCGGCGTGGGCGGCGCCTACAGCAGGGGCCACAAGCAGGACGAGAACGCCAGCATCGACGAGATCATCCAGTGCAGCAAGGCCGTGGCGCTCCTCTTCATGAGGAAGCTGGGCGTGGCGGCGTAGAGATAGTTTTTACCCTTTTTCCCCTCTAACCAGGAGTGAACCCAAAGGTACAGCATGAACGTGCCCAACTTCTGAGGCCCGAGTCTGGCCTCGCTTTGGGTGGGGGAAGCGCCTCCGCTCAAGCCCATGGCCTAATGGCTCTGCATGATGTTTTAAATCGGCTACAACTCATAGTATGAGTCACAGGACAGTCAACGAGCTGAAGGTTGGTGGTGTTATGGTCGTACTTGAGGAGCCCATCAAGGGCGTGATTGAGCTTAAGAACTACATCGACGGTGAGTGGGTGGAGTCGGAGGCCTCGGAGACCAGGGACGTGGTGAACCCCGCGACCCTGAAGAAGATAGCCAGGGTGCCTGTCGGCCACAGAGAGGACGTTAAGGCGGCCGTGGACGCGGCGAAGGACGCTTTTCCGCGTTGGAGACGGACTACCCCTCTCTCCAGGGCCCGGTACCTTATGGCACTAAAGCAGCTTCTGGAGGAGAACTTCGAGGACCTCGGCCGCATAGTGACGATGGAGCACGGCAAGATCATCGACGAGGCCCGGGGAGAGGTGCGCAGAGGCATAGAGAACGTGGAGATGGCGACGGGCATCCCGAGCCTCATGATGGGCTACAACGCGGAGGACATCAGCAGGGGCATCGACGAGGTGCTCATCAAGCAGCCCCTCGGAGTATTCGCGTGTGTAGCGCCTTTCAACTTCCCCTTCATGGTGTCCCTATGGTTCATGCCCTACGCGGTGGCCACCGGCAACACCTACGTTATCAAGCCGAGCCCGTGGACGCCTCTGAGCACGATGAAGCTAGTTGAGCTCATCGACGAGGCCGGGTTCCCCCCGGGCGTTATCAACCTCGTCAACGGCGAGGTCGAGCCCGTCTCGGAGATACTGGAGAACCCAGGCATCAAGGGCGTCAGCTTCGTGGGCTCCACCAAGATAGGAAGGGACGTCATATACAGGAACGCAACGTCCCACGGCAAGAGGGTTCAGGCCCAGTGCAGCGCCAAGAACTTCCTTGTCGTGACCCCCGACGCCGACGTCGAGCTCACAGTCTCCTCGCTGATGTCCAGCTTCTTCGGTAACACGGGGCAGAGGTGCCTCGCTGGCGCCAACCTCGTGTTCGTGGGAGACGATCAGGGGTTCATGGACAAGACCCTGGGGGTCATAAAGGAGAGGGCGGGCGCCATAAAGATGGGCTACGGCCTCGAGGAGGGCGTCCAGATGGGGCCCCTTCAGGCGGAGCACCGGAAGAAGAGGGTGCTGGGCTATATAGAGTCCGGACTCGAGGAGGGCGCCACGCTCACCATGGACGGCAGGGAGTTCAGCTGCGACCCGTACCCGGAGACGTGCTTCCTCGGCCCATCCATCTTCGAGGGCGTCAGCCTGGACATGACCATCGCCAGGGAGGAGATATTCGGCCCCGTGATGAGCGTACTCACCGCGGAGGACCTAAACGAGGCCATCGGGATGGTGAACAGCAGCAGCTACGGCAACGCCGCCAGCATATTCACCACCAACGGGGGCACGGCCCGCAGGTTCCAGTACGACGTGGAGTGCGGCAACATCGGCGTCAACATCGGCACCGCCGCCCCCATGGCGTTCTTCCCGTTCAGCGGCATGAAGGACAGCTTCTTCGGAGACCTCCACGGCCAGGGCAAGGACGCCGTCGACTTCTTCACCGAGAACAAGGTCGTCATCCAGCGGTGGCCCTAGTGCTCAGGACCACCAGCCAGATCATTAGCCACCATGCAGGGCTGGAGAGGGGGTCAGCCGAGGGGTACAGGAAGCTGGCTGAGCGGTACCCAGATAACCAGGATTTCTTTAACATGCTAGCTGACGAGAACCGTAGACACATGGAGCGCGTCGAGAGAGCCTACAGGCTCGGGGTGACGGACGCCTATGAATTGGGCATCACGCCGACGCAGCTGGACCCCGGAAACTACGCACTGGAGGAGTTCAGCGGAGAATCACTCGAAGAGGACTCGGCGACGGCGCTCAGAAACGAGGAGACGGTGATAAGGTTCTGCTTGG
>Ga0315533_1002293_pt1 | contig 13507 bp, 13 predicted proteins | sample SalMarSW160130MG_FD_203081 | JGI IMG/M metagenome (GOLD analysis project Ga0315533, IMG submission 203081) | Salt marsh sediment microbial communities from the Plum Island Ecosystem LTER, Massachusetts, United States - Salt Marsh Sediment SW1601-30 ...
CCGAAGGACATTTTCTGAAGAAGCCTTATAGGAGCTACCTTAACGAAGCTTCGAGTTGAGGAAAAAGAAAAATATACTGTTTGAGGAGCAAGGCGACGAGTTTATATTTTTCCCGAAACGAGAAGCTGAGTAGAAAGAATAAGAAGCTACTATACAGCGACGGAAGAAATTGTCCTGAGGTATTTCTTGACAAATAAAAATTGAGGGAGAATTTAGTATGAAAAACTGTAATATAGGACTGATAGGTTTAGCAGTGATGGGTAAGAATCTAGTTCTCAACATGGAGAAACACGGGTATTCGGTGGCGGTTTTTAATAGAACCGTGGAAAAAGTAGACAGCTTCTTAAAAGAAGAAGTCAGAGAAAGGAATATAGTGGGAACTCACACTATAGAGGAATTGGTCGAAGCTCTCGAGGTTCCTAGGAAGATAATACTGATGGTTAAAGCGGGCAAACCGGTGGATGATTTTATCGATAAACTTCTGCCTTATCTGAAAAGCGGTGATTTGATTATTGACGCTGGTAATTCCTTTTTTCAGGATACTATAGGACGGAGTAACTACCTGGCCGAAAAAAATATTCTTTATATTGGTACTGGAGTTAGCGGTGGGGAAGAGGGGGCTTTGAAGGGTCCTGCTATTATGCCGGGCGGGCAATTAGAGGCTTACAAGCTGGTAGAACCAGTCTTTACTGACATAGCTGCTCAGGTCGATGGTGTTCCCTGCTGTGCTTATATTAGCTCCGATGGCGCTGGTCATTATGTTAAGATGACTCACAATGGCATCGAATATGGTGATATGCAGCTCATTTCCGAGGCATATAGTTTGATGAAGAATATTCTGGGTATGGATGCCAAGGAGATGGGACAAACTTTCAGTGCATGGAATCAAGGTAAACTTGATTCATATTTAATTGAGATAACCGCTGATATCTTTACCAAAATAGATACTACCGGAAATCCTTTAGTAGAGATGGTTCTTGATGAGGCGGCTCAAAAGGGTACTGGTAAATGGACCAGTCAATCAGCCCTGGATTTAGGAGTACCTGCATCGACCATTGCCGAGGCTGTATTTGCCCGATGCATTTCAGCTATTAAAGAAGAGCGAGTTAAGGCAGGAAAAGTACTAAAGGGCCCTGGCAAAAAATACCAGGGTGACAAAGAGGATTTGCTGGAAGCAATTAAAGAGGCACTCTATGCCGCTAAAATCTGTTCTTACGCCCAGGGTTTTTCCCTGATGAAAGAAGCTGCTAGAGAATATAAGTGGGAACTTGACCTGGGTAGAATTAGTATGCTCTGGCGGGGCGGTTGTATTATTCGGGCTAAATTTCTAAAAAAGATCAACGAAGCTTTTAAGCGAAACCCGCACTTACCTAATTTACTATTAGACCCTTACTTTAAAGAAGCAATCGAGGAAGTTCAGGATAAGTGGCGCAAAGTTGTCATTACAGCAACTGACTTGGGCATACCAGTGCCTGCTTTTAGTTCAGCCCTGGCTTATTTTGACAGCTATCGAAGCAGCCGATTGCCAGCAAACCTCATTCAGGCACAAAGAGACTATTTTGGAGCGCACACCTATAAAAGAGTAGATAAGAAGGGCATATTTCATACAGAATGGATGCTAAAAGACCGCCCAGAAGCAAGGATAGATAGTTAAATAGGGAGAATGATTATGCTAGAGGGGATTAATCGTTTAGTTAAAGTCATCCAAAAAGAAGGAGTTTTTAGGTCCTCTGAAATGACGAATATTAAGAAGGAAAGAGTTAAAGAGGCAGCCAGGAGGCTGCCTCTCAATTTCTATCTTCATCATAAGTCTCTGAATATCTCACAGGGAAAGGTCTATTTTTTTATTGAGGAGGAGAAAGAAAAGAAACTGGTTTCTTGTGTCTGCGGAAAAGTTAACGATGATGAATTCATAGCTGATGAAACTATAAATATAGATGGTTTCAGTCTCAAAATCTGTCCCTTGACACATGAGAACGCTATGGTCATCAGGGAAGTTTTTAGGTATACTGCTCCCACTGTTTTAGGCACTGAACCTGCTTTTGGCACCGGGGATAGGATAGGAGGAGAAGCGTCTGCTACCCCTGGTCACATCAGGGCGGTGAGGGATTATGATGTAGCTGCATTCTTTGCCCAGCAGTCAGTAAGGGAGAATGAGCGTACAAAAAGAACATTCCAGAATGTCCTTGATGATGTTACCTGGGGAGTCTTGCAAGAGGGATACAAAGGCAAATGGGGTGCAGATGCTGACCACTTGATGGATTTAGCCAGTATGGGTCTGGCGGTGGATGCAGGGTTTACTATGTTTACTGTTGATCCTTCTCACTGTATCAATAACGCTGCTTCTGATATGAGAAGAAAGGAGTTAGAAAGAGAATGGGCAAAGTTGTTCAGAACCAGGAAAGAGGCTGATAATTTCCTGGATAGATATCTTTCTCTCAAAGAAGAATTGAGCAACGGTAATTACAAATTGCCAATCAGGTATAATGAGGAACAGATAATGCGGATTGCAGTGCAGTATCTAAAGGCAATACGATTTACCATAGATGCTTATGCTGCCATTACTCAACATAAAGGTGACAGTGACTTTGATTTTGAAATGTCCGTTGACGAAACGAGCATAGCGACGACTCCTCTGGCTCATTACTCAATTGCCAGGGAATTGAGTAATGCCGAAGTAAAGCTAACCGGTCTGGCGCCAAGATTTGATGCCGATTTTGAAAAAGGCATAGACATTAGGGCCAATGATGGAAAGAAGCCTTTGCCGGCTGATTTAAGGAAATTTGAGGATAGCGTTAAAGAGCATTCTTTAATTGCCAGAAAGATGGGTCCTTATAAACTATCTGTTCACTCAGGGAGCGATAAGTTTACCGCCTATCCTCTGATCAGTAAATATACAGAGGGAATGTTCCACGTAAAAACTGCCGGAACAAGTTATCTGGAAGCAGTCAAGGTTATAGCGCGGCATGATTCTTCTCTTTTTAGGAAAATGCATCAATGTGCTTTGGCCACATTTGGAAAAAACCGTCTCAGCTACCATCTAACTACTAATTTGAGTAATATTCCCTCTATACGGGAGCTAAGTCAGGCAGAAGTAGTTAAACGGTTAACAGTAAATGATGATTGGAGACAGGTTATCCACGTAGCTTATGGTGTTTTGCTAGATGAATTTGGAAAGAGAATGGTGAATGTCTTAAGAGAAAATAGAGAGGATTATTATCAAAGCGTGGCTAAACATATAAGGAGACATCTGGAAGTTTTTGGTGTAAGAAAAGAGAGCCTATAGCGCTTAGTTTTTGTCATAGATGGGGTCTAACGAGGTTTTTGTGTAAACCATTTGAGGGGATTAAAAAATTTAGCTTTATTGTTTTACCATAACAATTTGCTTCTTTAAACCTTCCTTTTTCTCCATCATTAAAATAGCTTTTTCCAATTCGCACAAAGGAAACTCCTCAGTCAGGAGATAGTCGATGTCTAACCGTCCCGAGGCTAAAAGTTTAGCTGCTCTATTAAAAGTATCCAGGGTGACGGCATAAGTGCCTATCACAGTCAACTCACGGAAATAAATATCGAAAGGCTTAATCTGGGAAAAAGCTTTGGTGTCAGCCACACCAAAAATGTTAATCATTCCCCCTTTTTTAGCCATTTGAATAGCCTGTTCTGTCGTTTGAGGAGAGCCAACCGCTTCTATGACTACATCTGCTCCCTGACCAGAAGTAATCTCTTTTATCTCATTTACAGGGTGGTCAGTTCGCATTGGGTCAATGACAAAGTCTGCTCCTCGAGCTTTGGCTAGTTTTCTTCTTTCTGAGATACATTCAGATACTATTATTTGTGAAGGACCCTGGAGTTTGACTAGTTCAAGGAGTAGAAGGCCCACTGTCCCCGCTCCTATAAGAAGAATTGAGTCTCCCTGTCTAAACAACCCGAAGGGCAGAGTTCCACGTCTTTAGGCGTGGGTGAATGGAATTTCGCCGTAAGGCGTCGAGCAAAGCTCGAAGTAACAAGTGCCACGGGCTTGCCCGTGGGTATCTAATTCTTGATAAATCTATACCATGAAGACAACAAGCGGTCATTTCTATGAATGCACCGGTTACATAGGACATATTATCTGGCAGTTTATAAAGAACTCTGGCGGGCAGTTTAATATATTGAGCAAAGGCTCCGTTGTTTACTATCTCGCCTGCTCCTCCTATGGATTGCGCGCTTTCACAGAGGTTACCTTTGCCCTTAAGGCAGGCTGGACATAAGTCACAGCTAATCAAAGGGATAGCACTGACCCTGTCTCCAATCTTGATAGGGATTTGACCGGTTAAGTTTGCGTAGCTACTAACCTTTTCTCCTACTTTCTCTATAGTCCCGGAGAATTCATGTCCCAGGATAACCGGCATTTTAACTGGAAAGCTGCCTTTATACATATGAACATCGGTCATACAAACTCCGCAACGAGCTACTTTGACCAAAACCTCATTTTTCTTGATTGAGGGAATAGAAATTCGGCGAATTACTATCTTGCCAGGTTTTTCTAAATAAGCTGCTTGCATTTTTTTCATCCATATCTCCATAAAGCAAATTTTTTCCTAAAGTAATCTGCTCGTATTCTATGGCAAGAAAGAAGCGATGTCAAAAAAAGAGAAATGGATTAAAAAGCAAATAGGTAACATACTTTCTGGTCAGTTTATAAAAGATTGTCGAGGAAGGATTTGCCATCCCCAGCTCTTGACTTTTTTTAAATTTTGTTATATTGTTATCTTGTAAGACAAGGATATGAGGAGATAAATGGATAAGAAACCATTCATTAAGGTTAAAATAGGAAAGATATATGTTCAAATTGTTCGTCAAATCGAGGATCTAATCGAACGAGGTATCCTTAAACCAGGGGATAAATTACCTTCAGAGCCGGTTTTAGCGGAACAGTTAGGTACCAGTCGACCTCCCTTAAGAGAAGCACTGAGTGCCTTGGAGATGTTTGGTATAATTGAGAGAAGAGGCCGAACAGGAGATGTTCAGAATCTTATAGGGGGTGTTATTGAATCTCTAAGGAAAGAGAAGGCAAATATTTTTACCCAAGAACGAGATGAGCCATTATCTTTTTTGAGAAATAAATGGAAAGTCACTTAAGATAAGGCTGATATCAGCAGGAGGTAGTGATGAAATACAGTGTATTCACGGTAATGACTCCGGAATTTACTCCCGAGGAGATAGTAGGCAAATTAGCTCGGTTAAACTATAAGGGAGTTGAATGGAGAGTAGTCACAGTTTTGGAGAAAAAAGAGAAAAAAACTTCTTTCTGGAAAGGTAATAAATGTACTCTTTCTCTTCAAACTCTAAGAGAAAGAGCAGATTATATCAAGAAAGTGACAGAGAAAGAGAATCTAAAAATTTGCAATTTAGCCACCTATTTAAAGGCAAATGAGTTTGAGAAAATAGAAAGAGCTATGCAGATAGCCAAGATTATGACTTGTCCTCAAATAAGAGTAAATGCTCCTGCTTACGAGGGAGGACCTAACTATAATAATTTGTTTGAAGAAACAAAGAAAAACTTAGAAAAAGTGGAAAAGCTTGCATCCAAATACGGCATAAAGGCTCTTTTAGAATTGCATATGGGTAATATCATACCTAGTGCCTCCGCGGCTTATCGTCTCGTTTCCTCATTTGATCCCAATTGCATTGGGGTTATCTATGATCCGGGGAATATGATCTATGAAGGATATGAAAATTGGCAGATGGGAATGCAGTTATTGGGAGAGTATTTAGCTCATATTCATATTAAAAATGCTTCTTGGGTGATTGAGAAAAAAGATAAAAATGGTGTTTTTTTCTGGAAACCTACCTGGGCTCGATTGAAAGAAGGGTTCGTTAATTGGAAAGAGATTATGGATGCTCTTAAGATAGTAGGTTATAAGGGGTATCTTTCTTTTGAGGATTTCTCAGACATTCCTACGGAAAAGAAACTAACTGAAGATATAGAATATCTCAAAAGTCTGGAATATGGCCGAGTTTCCAAATAAGATGAAATGGTATTATTATACTGAGGAAAATTCAACAAGGGGAAAATGATGGAAAAGGTTAAAATAGGAGTAATTGGCTTAGGAGGAATGGGCTAGGCACATATATATGAAACGACATAAATAATTGCGTATCCCTTGTAGCGACTTCATTTATGAAGCCAGAAAATTAGCGGGTTTGATGAATCAAACCTCTACAGATAAGCGAAAATATATAAGACGTTTCATATAAATAAAATCAAGGAGATTCCTGAGGCAGAACTTACTGCCGTCTCCGATGTTGATTCTGAGATAACAAAAAAGATTTCTCAAGAATATAAGGTTCCTGGTTTTACCAATTATGAAGAACTCCTAGAAAGCAGCTTAATTGATGCAGTACTCATTGCTACTCCTCACTATTTTCATCCTGAAATTGGCATAAAAGCAATGAAAAAAGGGATTCACTGTCTTTCTGAGAAACCAATTGCTGTTTGTGTGGCTGCGGCAGATAAATTCCTTCAAGCTGCTAAAAAAAGAAGAAATATGAGTTATTGATTTATCAGGCTAAGCATCATTTTGCCAGCCCTTTCATCTATCCATAAGTATTCCTCTTCTATAACTAACCAAAACTTTAAAGAGAGCGTTTAGCGGATAGTAAAATCCTAAACATTATGGTTTTTATATTTATTCTATACGCTCTACGCTACCCGCTATACGCTAAATTAATACAGCGACGGAAGAAATTGTCCTGAGGTATTCCCCTTATCACATCGCTGCCGAAAGACATTTTCTGAAGAAGCCTTATAGGAGCAACCCTAACGAAGCTTCGAGTTGAGGAAAAAGGAAAATATACTGTTTGAGGAGCAAGGCGACGAGTTTATATTTTTCCCGAAACGAGAAGCTGAGTAGAAAGAATAAGAAGCTACTATACAGCGACGGAAGAAAAGTGTCCGAGGTATTTCTTGACAAATACCTTAAAAGTGGCTATTGTTTTCAAAAAGGAGGGTAATAAGTGGGAAAAGCTACAAATCGAGCCCAAATACTGGTAGAGGCGCTTCCCTATATTAGAGAATTTTCTGGCAAGACCGTGGTCATAAAATATGGTGGAAAGGCCATGCTAGATGAAAATCTTAAGAGAAAGATAGCTGAAGACATAGTTTTGATGAGGTATGTGGGGATAAAGCCGGTGGTTATCCATGGTGGAGGAAAAGCTATTACCACTATGATGAAGAAGCTTGATAAGAAACCTAAATTCATAAAAGGAAATCGAGTTACGGACAAAGGAACTATGGAAATTGTGGAGATGGTTCTAGTAGGTAAAATAAATAAGGAAATAGTCTCTCTCCTCAATCAATTTGGAGGTAAAGCCATCGGGCTGGAAGGCAAAGACGGACAGCTCATTACAGCTAGAAAATGCAAGGATGAAAATTTAGGTTTGGTAGGAGAAATAGAGCAGATAAACTCAGCTCTCATTGATCTTTTAGAAAGAGAAGGTTTTATCTCTGTTATTGCACCGATAGGGGTAAGTAGTAAAGGAGAGAGTCTTAATATAAATGCTGATACAGCAGCAGCGGAAATTGCTGCAGCATTAAAAGCAGAGAAGTTGATTTTCCTTACCGATGTAGAGGGAATCTTGAAAGACCCTTCTGATGAAAAGAGTCTTATTCCCAGTTTAGCTATAAAGCAAACGGAGAATATGTTAGAGAAAGGGGAAATACAAAAGGGAATGATAGCTAAAGTTAAGGCCTGCCAGATAGCTCTAAGAAAAGGGGTGAATAAGGTGCATATTATTAGTGGAAAAACGTCTCATTCTCTCTTGTTAGAAATATTTACTGATAAAGGGATTGGAACACAGGTTATAAAGTGAAAGGGAAGATGAAGATTATTATTGCTCCTGATTCTTTCAAAGAAAGTATGGGAGCCAAAGAAGTAGCTCTGATTATAGAAAAGGGGGTAAAGAGAGTATTCCCTGAGGCAGAGATAATAAAGGTGCCTATGGCTGATGGAGGGGAGGGGACAGTAGAGTCACTGGTAGAAGCTAGGAGGGGTAAAATCATAAGAAAAAAGGTTACTTCTCCTCTGGGAAAAAAAATATACGCTTATTTTGGCATATTAGAAGATGAAATTACTGCTGTTGTGGAAATGGCACAGGCATCTGGTCTTTCATTGGTTCCACCCAGGGAAAGAAATCCTCTTTCCACCACCAGCTACGGTACAGGAGAGTTAATTAAGGAGGCTTTAGATAGAGGCTGCAGAAAGATAATTGTAGGAATTGGGGGAAGCGCTACTGTAGACGGAGGGGCAGGTATGGCTCAGGCATTAGGAGTCAAACTTCTGGATAAAAGAGGAAACGAAGTTTCTTTTGGAGGGGGGAGTTTAGAGAAAATTGTAGTTATTAATATGGAGAAATTTGATGCGAGAATTGCTGATATAGAAGTAATAGTTGCCTCTGATGTAGATAATCCTTTATGTGGTCCTGAAGGAGCAGCTAGGGTCTATGGGCCACAAAAGGGGGCTACCCCAGAGATGGTAGATATATTAAATAGAAATCTAGCTCATTTTGCCATAATGATCAAGAAATTTCTAGGCAAGGAAGTAGCAGATACCCCGGGAGCAGGAGCAGCTGGAGGCCTAGGGGCTGGATTAATTGCCTTTTTGGGGGCTAAACTTGAACCTGGTATAGACCTGATGATAGATGCCTCTAATCTGGAAGAAAAATTAAAAGGGGCAGACCTGCTGATTAGTGGGGAAGGGAGAATTGACGAACAAACAGCTTATGGAAAAACACCTATGGGGATTGCTGAAAGGGCTAAAAAGGAGAATATTCCTGTAATTCTTATTGGGGGAGAAATCAGAATAGGGAGCAAGGTCCTGTATGAAAAAGGAGTAGATGCTCTGATTAGCAGTGTAGATAGGGTTTCTTCTCTTAGTGAAGTTATGAAAAATTCAAGGCAGGCTCTGATGGACGCTAGCGAACGGGCAATGCGGCTGGTTAAAATCGGTTGCCTTTTGCGATAAATTTGATATAATAGCCTCTGTTGTATCTTAAATAGCGGATAGCGTTTAGCGGGTAGCGTATAGTGCAAACTGAAAAGGCAAAAACATAGCATATAGTTTATGGTTCATCGATAAAAATAACGATAAGATGGTAAGTAGTGAGTGGTTAACTGACAGAACAATGAAATAAGAACAAGATATGAATTATAGTTTTTAGCTTTGAACTTTTCGCTTTGATGATTTATTCTATACGCTAAACGCTATAAACTATACGCTATTTGATGCGGGAATAGCTCAGTGGTAGAGCATCAGCTTCCCAAGCTGAGGGTCGCGGGTTCAAGTCCCGTTTCCCGCTCCAGCGCCTGTAGCTCAATTGGATAGAGCAACGGACTTCGGATCCGTGGGTTAGGGGTTCGACTCCTCTCAGGCGCGCCTCAAAATTCGTTGCTCGTTGCTGGTCGCTCGTTGCTCGAAAAAAAGAAAAAAGGTAAGTATTTGGTAAGGTATATTCTATATTGTCATTGACCAACGTAATTGAGATTACGCAATTTATCCCGAGCGATGAAACCGAGATTGCTTCGGTTTCGCAATGACAAGCGAGGGACATTGTTCGCAATGACGGGGTTCACTGAGTGTTTACGAAAAAAGTCTAAGTTGTGAAAACTCAATGCACTCGATTCCCGATGTTTGTACAAGGAACGAAATCAAAACCAGTCTCAAGTATCAAAAAGATTGATGGTCGAGATACGAGCGACTAGCAACGAGCAACGATGTCTATTGGGGAGGTGAGAGTAAAATGACAGGATTTGAGGAACTAGGAAAAAAATTGGATAAATTAACAGAAGAAATCAAAACTGTTGCTCAAGACGGGATAGAAAGGACAGCTAAAGAGGCTAAGGATTGGAGAAAAAAACTGGACGGATTGGGAAAAGTAGTTAGAAAGACTACTCAAGAAGGAGTAGAATGGTTTAGTAAGGAAACAAAAGGATTTGGTGAGATTAATAAACTGAGACTACAGATAAGACGGGTGGAAAAAGACATAAATGATTTGTTTGAACAAACAGGAAGAAAAGCATACGAGTTACATCTTCAGAAAAAAATTGGTAATATTCAGCTTAAGAGTTTAGGAGCTAAGATTACCAGACTGAAAAAGGAGATAGAAACAAAGAAAAAACGAATTCAAAATTTGAAAAAGAGAAGCTAGCTAACAAGGCAAAGAAGTGGCAAACTTAGATAAGCTTATTCTCTATACTGATGGTGCCTCCCTGGGAAATCCTGGCAGAGCAGGAATAGGAATTATTATCTATAATCAAAATAGAGATGTAATCAGGAGAATAACTGAGTTTATTGGCATAAATACCAATAATGTAGCTGAATACATGGCTTTGATTTATGCCCTACAAGAAGCTCTTTACCTAAAAGCAAAAGAGCTAAGCTGTTTTTTGGATAGTGAACTTGTGGTAAAGCAATTAGAGGGAAGTTATAAAGTCAAAGACAGCAAGTTAAAGCCTCTTTACTATCAAATAAAACATCTGGAAAATTTCTTCCAAAAGGTGAGCTTTAGCTATATTAGTAGAGATAAAAATAAAGAGGCAGATAAGCTAGCCAAGGAAGCAGCAAAAAAGAAGAGGGGATAAGGTGATCGCAGGATACTTAAGGTATCCTGAGGAAAGTCCGGGCTCCTTGAAAAGAATACTGGGTAACTCCCAGGAAGGGCGACCTTACAGATAGTGTCACAGAAAACATACCACTTATTATCTGTTAAGCTAATGAGTAAGGGTGCAAAGGTGGGGTAAGAGCCTACCAGCGAGAAAGTGATTTCTCGGCTGGACAAACCTTATTTGGAGCAAGGCCAAATAGGAGGGTCTAACCCTCGGGTAGGCCGCTGGAGGCCCAGGGTAACCTGGGTCCTAGATAAATGATCACCGCCAGTAGAATTTTCTCTGGTAACAGAACCCGGCTTACGTTCCCCTCTTTTTTAGTATATAGCGTTTAGCGGATGGCGCATAGTAAAAAACAAAAAACGTAAACAAACAAGGAAGGTAAATACTCAGTGAACCCCGTGTCATTGCGAGCAAAGCGAAGCAAATGTAGCGGTGCCATTTATGGCACAATTGTCGGATGAATCCGACCGCTACAAATTGATTGCCACGTCGCTATCGCTCCTCGCAATGACAGTAATAGACGTGCTTTGGTGAACATTTACCAAGGAGATAAATGGTTGTGGGATTTAGTTAACCATTCACCATTCACGAAATACGATTCACCAGTTACAGTGACGAAAGAAATTGTCCGAGGCGCTTTCTTGACTTGCCAGATAGAATATATAGAATGTCAAAGGAATTATTAGCTGGAACATTTATATGGATAGTAAAGGGGTTGCTGAAATCAAAAAATCATTAACAAGGAGGAAATAGAATGAAAAAATGGCTAAAGATTATTGGAGGGGTAGTAGCTACTGCAGTAGGAATATGGCTGATAGTTGTTTTTGCCTCTGAGGTGCTTATTTTTCTTGAAGGAATCGTAGGTATAGCTGCGGCTGTGATAGGATTAATTATTTTAGCCATCGGTGTCAGTGAGTTAAAAGAATAAAAGGTAGCGGACAGCGAAGAAAGTAAAAGGAAGATGTAGAATCATAACGCAGGAAAGCGTAAAACGTAAATCTATAGCGGATAAGTTCATGGTTGATGGTTCATAGTTCATCGATAAAAAGAACGATAAGATGGTAAGTAGTGAGTGGTTAATTGGTGAGTAGTGCTCTCTCCCCTTTGGAGTGGGGGGAAAATTAACCATTTACCAGTTAACTAACAGAACAATGAACTATGAACAGGATATGAATTGTGATTTTGAGCTTTGCGCTCTTAGTTTTTTAGTTTGATGGGAAAGTGGGTAGTATATTGTATAACATGATTTATTCTATACGCTAAACGCTATCCGCTAACAACAGGGAGGTATTAATCAATGGCTCATAAAAAAGGACAAGGCCATTCTTCCAATGGAAGAGACAGCGCCTCTAAACGTTTAGGAGTGAAGAGATATGGAGGACAATTTGTAATGGCAGGCAGTGTTTTGGTGCGACAAAGAGGTACAAAATTTCATGCTGGTTTAAATGTGAGCAGAGGTAAAGATGATACTCTATTTGCTAGGATAGATGGACATGTCAAGTTCGAAGGAAAAAAAAGAGTTAGTGTATATACGGTTTAGGAGAGAGAATTGAAACACAAACTATTTACTCCAGGACCTACCCCTCTTCCCGAAGAGGTTAGATTAATTCAGGCAAGAGGAATCATTCATCATAGAAGCAAAGAATTCAGTGATGTTTTTAAAGAAATTCGAGAAGAACTTAGATATGTATTCCAGACAAAAGAAGAAGTTTTGTTGTTTAGTTCTTCGGGCACAGGAGCTATGGAGGCAGTAGTGGCTAATCTCTTTTCTCCCGGTGATAAAGTGCTTGTAATCAGAGGAGGAAAATTTGGGGAAAGATGGGCCGAGATTGCTGCTGCCTTTAGTCTTAAAGTATTTTTTATTGACCTTGAATGGGGACATGTAGTTAATCCTGAGTTAATAGAGAAAAATCTTAGAGAAGACTCAGGCATAAAAGCTGTGTTTACTCAATTAGTAGAAACTTCGACTGGCGTAGTCTATGATATCGAAACTATAGCTAGGGTAACCAAAGGGAAAGGGGTTATACTAATAGTGGATGCTGTGAGTGGATTGGGCGCCGAGGCGCTCTGTACCGACAAATGGGGAGTGGATGTGGTAGTGGCTGGATCACAGAAGGCATTAATGATTCCTCCCGGATTGGCTTTCGTTGCTTTGTCTGGCAAAGCCTGGAAACTGACAGATAATTCAAATCTTCCCAGGTATTACTGGGATTTTAAAAAGGCTAAAAAAGCGCAAGATAAAAATCAAACTGTCTATACCCCGGCTATTACCTTAGTCTGTGCTTTAGGAGAGTCCTTGAGATTGCTTAAAAAAGAGGGATGGGACAATGTTCTTAGCCGGCATGCTAAATTAGCTAAAGCTACTCGTCAGGGAGTCATGGCTTTGGGATTACAAATATTTTCTAAAACTCCTTCTAATGTGCTTACTGCTGTTGAAATCCCTTTAAGTGTTGGCGTAAAGAGGCTGAGAGGATTAATGCGAGATAGATATGGGGTGGAAGTGGCGGGAGGACAAGCAGCACTAGCCGAAAAAATTATTCGAATTGCCCATCTCGGCGCGATGGAGGCAACTGACATAATAGTGGTTCTATCCGCTCTGGAAATGAGTTTATCAGAACTGGGTTATCCTGTAGAAATGGGCAAGGGAATAGCTGCTGCCGAAGAAATACTGGGAAGATAATAAAGATGAAGATTTTAGTAAGCGACCCCTTAGCCAGGGAAGGAATAGAAAGATTAAAAGAAGAAGGTGGTTTTGAAGTAACTGAGGCTATAAACCTACAAAAAGAAGAACTAATAAGTATTATTGGGCAATATCATGCTTTAATTGTCCGAAGTGAGACCAAAGTGACTGAAGAGGTA
>Ga0315533_1002295_pt1 | contig 13495 bp, 6 predicted proteins | sample SalMarSW160130MG_FD_203081 | JGI IMG/M metagenome (GOLD analysis project Ga0315533, IMG submission 203081) | Salt marsh sediment microbial communities from the Plum Island Ecosystem LTER, Massachusetts, United States - Salt Marsh Sediment SW1601-30 ...
GTTACCGAGAGATTACAATTGGGACCAAGAACTGCCTCTTTCCAAGCAGTCCCTCCTGAATTCCCTGCTTCAGGTCAAAGTCAAGCTCAACCCTATCACCCAAAGCCTTGGGTGAAGGGTCAAAAAGGAATATCCCAAGAAGATATCCCAATTATTGAAGAAGGAAAAGAGGAAAATAAACCCCCTGCTGCTTCTACTGCTTCCGCCCCTCCTGCTAAAGAAAAGCCCCAACAAAACCCAACTGAAAAAAATCCTTTAGAGGACAGAGACCAGGATGAGGAAGAAATAGACATCTCGCGAATCCCGTTCTGAGAGTTGATAAAACCTTTTAAAAAGCTTATAATGAAGTAATAGATAAGTGAGCTTTTTTTATTATACTCCCTCAACGCTCACTGCTTAAGGGGCTCATTATAAGAACCTGCTCGCTAACGCTCGCAGAACCTTGATTCGCTAAGGTATAAATAAATATATTCTTGAATTAAGAACCTGCTCGCTAACGCTCGCAGAACCTTGATTCGCTAAGGTATAAATAAATATATTCTTGAATTAAGAACCTGCCTCGCTAACGCTCGCAGAACCTTGATTCGTTATTGTATAAATATATATTCTTGAATTAAGAATTATGGCCTATAAAGACAAAGAAAAGGAACTACAAAATAAGAAGGAATATTATAAAAAAAATAAAGAAAAGATATTACAAGATAAAAAGGAATATTATCGAAAGAATAAAAAAAAGATACTAAAGAGAACTCGATTATTTGGTAAAAAATGGTATCAAAAAAATAAAGAGAAAATACAACTACAGCACAAAAAATGGTATCAAAAAAATAAAGAAAAGAGACGACAATATTATAAAGAACGATATCAAAAGAATAAAGAGAAAATATTACAACAAAGTAAAAATTATTATCAGAAAAACATAGAAAGGATACAACAGAGGCACAGAAGGTATGATCAAGAACACAAAAAAGAAAGATTAGAGTATAAAGGAAAATGGCAAAAATACCAAAGGAAAACAAATCCAAGGTATTCTCTTGATGAGAATATAGGTACGGCTGTTTGGGCTTCCTTAAAGGATAAAAAAGCTGGACGAAAATGGGAAACTCTGGTCGACTATACCTTAAAAGAGTTAATAGAACATTTAGAAAAACAATTTAATAGTAAAATGAATTGGAATAATTATGGGAATTATTGGGTAGTTGATCACCTGAAACCAAAAAGTTTATTTAATTATACTTCTTCAGACGATTTGGGATTTAAACAATGCTGGGCCTTAAAAAACCTACAACCATTGGAGAAAATAGAAAATATAAAAAAAGGTAATCATTATATTACTTAATCATAAAAATTATGACTTGTTATTTTTGCCAAAGAAGTATTAAAGAAATAGATTTTAGAAATACAGAACTTCTCCAAAAGTTTATTTCAGGATTAGGTAAAATTAAACCAAAAAAAAGAACTGGAACTTGTTCTAAACATCAAAAGCAATTAACCAAAGCTATTAAAAGGGCTCGGTATTTAGGACTGCTACCTTATACAACAAAAATAGATATATAAGAACCTCTTCGCTCCGCTCAGAGAATCTTGATTCGCTAAGGTATAAATAAATATTCTTGAATTAAAAAAAACGCCCTTTAATAAAAAAACACTTCTTTTAAAAGAAGTGTTTTTTTAAGCTTCTTCCATCACGATTTTCCTTATCTTCTTTACTATCTCAGGATTCTCTTTCAAAAATTTCTTAGCTCCCTCCATTCCCTGTCCTAATTTTTTATCCTCATATTGATACCAACTCCCTGCCTGCTTGATTATTCCTTGCCTTAAACCAAGATTTAGAAGATCGCTTAAGTAAGAAATTCCTTCATTATAATAAATATCAAACTCAGTAACCTTAAAAGGAGCAGCTACTTTATTTTTAACTATTTTTGCCTTAATTCGACTGCCGATAATTTCGTCTCCGTGTTTTATTTGGGCAACTCTTCTTAAGTGAATTCTAACCGATGAATAAAATTTCAAAGCTAAACCGCCGGGCGTAACTTCGGGATTTCCAAACATCACTCCGATTTTCATTCTGGTTTGATTCAAAAATATAACAGATGTCTGGGTTTTAGCAACAATTGCCGACAATTTCCTGAGAGCGGCCGACATTAATCTTGCCTGAAGACCTATTGGAAATTCACCCATTTCTCCAGCAATCTCAGCTTTAGGAGCCAAAGCTGCTACTGAATCAATAACAATAACATCAACTCCACCTGACCTAATCAAACTTTCAACAATCTGCAAGGCCTGTTCTGCTGAATCTGGCTGAGAAATTAAAAGATTATCAACATCTACTCCGATTTTCCTAGCATAATCCGGATCTAAGGCATGCTCAACATCAATAAAAGCAGCCATCCCTCCTTTTTTTTGAGCTTCAGCGCAAATATGTAATGCTAAGCTTGTTTTCCCTGTTGCCTCAGGGCCAAAAATTTCAATTACTCTCCCTCGGGGAATTCCACCTACCCCTAAAGCCAAATCTAAAGAAATGGAACCAGTAGGAATGACATCAATATCTACCGCTCTTACCTCTTTAAGCTTCATAATTGCTCCTTCTCCAAAACGTTGTTTGATTTCAGATATCGTCTCCTCTAAATCACCTTTCTCAATTTTTTTACCCTGCCCCGCACCGAGCTTTGCTCTGGTGCTGGGGTCTTTTTTATTCTTCATAGTGCAATTCAACAATAATATTTTTGATGAGGAAAGTCAAATGTTCTCTATACTTTCTCCCATCCATCTTTATCTTCCGGGTTCTCCGACTTCTCACCCTCGACAGCTGGAATATGCCCATACACTTCTCTTGGCTTTGCCCCTTCACCTGGTCCAACCATTCCTCTTTCTTCTAATGTGTCAATCAATCTGGCTGCCCTGGCATAACCAATTCGCAATCTCCTCTGAAGCAAAGAAGCCGAGGCCTTTCTTGCTTCAATTACCACCCTTTTTGCTTCTTCATAAAGCGGATCTTCCTCGTTGTAAATATCCTTAAATCTGTTTTCTGCTTCTCCAGAACTTTTTTCTAATTCCTGGAGCAATTCGGATTCTATTTCTGTTTTAGGCTCCAAACTTTCCTTTTCTGAAATTATATAATCAACAACTCTTTTAACTTCTTTCTCCGAAACATAAACTCCCTGAATTCTTTTTGGCTTAGCTACTTCTGCTGAAATATAAAGCATATCTCCTAGGCCTAAAAGTTTTTCTGCCCCAGCTACATCCAAAATGGTTCTTGAATCAATCTGAGAAGCAACTTGAAAGCTAATTCGAGAAGTTATGTTTGCTTTGATTAAACCCGTGATTACTTCCACCGAGGGCCTCTGGGTAGCTACCACCAGATGTATACCAACTGCTCTAGCCATTTGGGCCAACCTAACGATTTCAGCTTCAATCTCTCTGCCTTTGGCAGCCATCAAATCAGCCAACTCATCAATAATAACAATAATAAAAGGTAAAGGAACTACCCCATCTTTTAGCGCTTTCTCATTATAGGAACTAAGATCCCTTGTTTTAGTGCCTGATAATAAATCGAACCTTCTTTCCATTTCTTTAATCAGCCATTTTAGGGCATTAACAGTTTGAGTTGCATTGTAAATTACCGGACACAAAAGATGAGGGAGATTACTGTATACTGGAAATTCAACTCTTTTAGGGTCAATTAAAACAAATCTTAAACTTTCCGGACTAGCGCTTTTAGTAATAGTACTAGGCTGATAAAGAAGGCTTTGAATTAAAGAGTTCAAAAAAATGGTTTTACCTGTTCCCGTGCTCCCGGCTACTAAAAGATGGGGCATTTTAGCTAAATCTGTATAAATAGGAATACCCGAAACATCTCTACCTAAAGTGATTACCAGATTTGATGTAGATTTTTTAAAATTGGGATTTTCTATTAAATTTCTCAATCTGACTTTGGCTCGGATTTTATTTGGAATCTCAAGTCCTACCAAAGCCCTGCCAGGAATAGGAGCTTCAATCCTAATAGGATGGCTGGCTAAAGCCAGGGCTAAATCATTAGAAAGGTTGGTTATCTTAGATAATTTCACCCCCTCAGCCGGTTTCAAAGTATATTGGGTAACAGTGGGACCAATGTTTATTTCTGACATTGTAACTTCAATGCCGAAATTCTCTAAAGTTCTTTTAATAATGGCTGAATTCAATCTGGTATCGCCGCTGGTAGGAATTCCTCGGTCGGACTCTAATAATTTAGCAGGAGGAGGTTGATAGGAAAAAGTTTTAATGCCGGCTATCGGCTTAGTCTCAAGTCTTAAAGAACCGAACTGCTTTTCAGATTTTCCCCCAGAGGTTGTCTCAACCTCTGGGGGAAAAATTTCTTTTACTCTAAATTTTGGACCAAAGATTTTTTTAATAATTGAGGGTTTTGCCAGATTTTTTTCTCCAGAAGTTAATTCAACATCTTTTTTCTGCCGAAAAGAAGAACCTAAAAAATGGCAGAAGATTAAAACACCAATAGTGATTAGGGCTAGGAGTATAATTTGAGTTGCCCAAAATCCAAGATACTCCAAAAGAGGCCAGCTTAAAATATAACCGAGCCATCCTCCTTTTTTAGCAAGAGGATTAAGGGTATTGCTAATTCCTGTTATTCCAAAAATTAAAACTAAAATCGCTAATGCGATTGGCCAAAAAATTTTTCTCTCTTCTCTAAAAACATTTAGCTGATATTTCGTAGTCAAAAACACCAAACCTCCTAATACAAGAATTAAGGGAATGAGAAAAATTATATCTCCAATTAAAAATTGGGCCCCTTTCATAAAAATCTGGCCCATTGCTCCTGCTTTTTCAAAAAAACTCAAACTAACAATTACTGCTAACGAAATCATCAAAACTCCCCAAATCTTTTGGTTAATCTCTCCGGGCAAAGAGAATCTAGCCAGTCTTTTTTTCCGTTTCTCAGGTCTTCTTTTAAATTTTCGCTTTTTCTTTCTGCCCATATTAGGACTTAGAGAAGTCTGAGGGCAGATAGACAATCTGCCCGAAGACTATTTCTTACCAAAGGTTATTTCTTAAATCCTGTGCCCGCTGGTATTAGTTTACCAATTATCACATTCTCTTTCAATCCCCGGAGTTTATCCTCTTTCCCTCCAAGCGCTGCTTCAATTAAAACTTTGGAGGTTTCTTGAAAAGAAGCAGAAGATAAAAAGGAATCAGTAGTGAGAGCTACTCGTGACATACCGAGCAAAATAGGAACAGCTTTTGCTAAACTCTTTTTTTCTTTTTTAAGTCGAGTATTTTCTTCAAGAAACTTAGCTCTTTCCACAATTTGATCGATAGCAAAAAGAGTATCACCTGGTTTCTTGATTTTTACCCGAGAAAACATTTGCCGAATTATCACTTCGATATGTTTGTCATGAATAACTGCTCCCTGAGAAACATAAATATTCTGTATCTCGTTTAAAATATATTTTTGAGTTTCCTCTTTACCTCTTATCTTAAATACTTCCTTTAAATCTAAACTCCCCTCGCAAAGCTGTTGTCCTTTTTTAACATCCTGACCTTTTTGCACAAAAATTGCTGTTTTAGGAGGTATTTTATATTCAATAATTTCACCTTTTTTATTCCGTTTTGATTTGATGTCCGATACTGGTTCTTTGGATTTTATTTCGATTATTCTATCCGACGTTATTTCTAACACTTTTCCTTCTGTACGGGAAATCTCTGCTTTCCCTCCCGGTACCCTTGCTTCAAAAATCTCCTGAACTCTGGGAAGACCAAAAGTAATATCTCCGCCACCAGCTACTCCACCGGTATGAAAGGTCCTCATGGTCAGTTGAGTGCCTGGTTCTCCTATTGCCTGAGCCGCTACAACTCCTACTGCTTCTCCTAATTTAATTAATTGATTTGAACCAAGGTCCCAGCCGTAACACTTCTGGCAAATTCCACGAACAGATTTACAAGTTATAGGAGACCTGATTCTAATTTTTTCAATTCCTGCCTCGATAATCTCTTCTGCCGTATCCCAGTTAATTATCTCTCCTTTTTTAACAATAATTTTACCCCTTTTGGAACTATTACGCTTTACATCTTCGAGGACTATTCTGCCAACAATTTTATAAACAAAATTTTGTCCTAATCTATCAGCTTCTTCTTTAAATACTTCAAGCCCTATCGAATCCCCACAATCTTTTTCTGAAATTACAACTTCATGAGCGACATCGACAAGACGTCTAGTTAAATATCCTGCAGTTGAAGTCCGCAAAGCCGTATCAGCCGTTCCTTTTCTTGCCCCATGAGTGGAAATAAAATATTCCAAAACATTAAATCCTTCTTTAAATGAACTTTTTACAGGGAGTTCAATAATTTGACCTGCCGGATTAACAACCAAACCTTTCATTCCAGCCATTTGAACTGGCTGAGTCCAAGATCCTCTAGCTCCTGAATCAATAATAGCAAATATTGGACCCATTTTAGGTAAAACTTTAGGAATTAATTTTTCAATTTTTGATTTTGCTCCTGCCCAAACTTCAATTATCCTGCTACTTTTTTCCTCTTTGGAAAGCAACCCTTTCTTAAAATGATTTTCGATGATTACAATTTCTTTTTCAGTATTTTTAATAATTTCTTCTTTTTCTGGAGGAACAATTAAATCATCCATTCCCCAGGTTATTCCGGATAAAGTAACACTTTTAAAACCTAAATCTCTAATTTTATCTAAAGTATCCTCTATGGTTTGTTGAGTATAATTCTCAATAACTTTACTAACTATTTTCTCTATTTTGTTTGAATTCATTAATTCGTTGACAAAGGGATAATCCTCAGGCAGGGTTTCGTTAAATAAAATTCTTCCTACAGTTGCTTCTACCAATTTATAACTGCCTCTTTGGCTCTTATTACTTAAGTCTGCTTTTATTTTCGCCCTTAAATCTACCTCTCCAAGTTCATAAGCCAAAATCGCCTCTTCTGAACTAGAGAAAACCTTTCCCTCTCCTTTTCCCCCTTCCAGAATATTGGTCAACCAATAGCAGCCCAGAACAATATCCTGAGTTGGCGAAACAACGGGAACTCCGGTAGCCGGTTTTAATAAATTCAGGGTGGACAACATTATCTCTCTTGCTTCCTTTTGAGCCCTTTCACTTAAGGGAATATGGACCGCCATTTGATCTCCATCAAAATCTGCATTAAATGCTTTACAAACCATGGGGTGAATGTGAATTGACTCTCCTTCAACTAAAACAGGCTGGAAAGCCTGAATTCCCAAGCGATGTAAGGTCGGAGCCCGATTCAACAAAACTAATTTATCTTTAACTACCTCCTCTAAAATTGCCCACACTTCGTCGCTCTCTTGTTCAATGAATCTTGAAGCTCCACGGACATTATAGACCAACTCTTTATCTAAAATTCTTTTAATAACAAAAGGTTTAAACAGTTCCAAAGCCATTTTTTTAGGGAGCCCGCACTGATGAAGTTTCAGTTCAGGACCAACAACAATTACCGACCTCCCCGAATAATCAACCCTTTTACCCAAAAGATTTTGGCGAAACCTACCCTGTTTTCCTTTAAGTATATCAGCCAATGATTTTAAAAATCTTCTTCCCCCGGTAGTAGCGGTAGTCAAAACCCCTTTTCTCATTCCGTTATCAATTAAAGCGTCTACTGCCTCTTGAAGCATTCTTTTTTCATTTCTGACAATAACCTCAGGAGCATCGATTTCTAAAAGATACTTAAGACGATTATTTCGATTAATTACTCTTCGGTAAAGATCGTTTAAATCCGATGAAGCATAACGACCGCCATCCAATTGAACCATCGGTCTTAAATCGGGTGGTAAAACCGGTAAAACTACCGGAAACATCCACTCTGGTCTAATCCCCTTCCTAAGCATTCCCTGAAAAACTCTTAATTTTCTCGAAATTTTCTTTCGAGTTGTTAATACCGCTTCATCTGCTTCTTTTTTCAATTTCTTAATCTCTTTTTTAAAATCAACTTCTTCAAAAATTTTCCTTAGGGTTTCAGCCCCAGTACCGGCTTCAAAAATTTCTCCGTATTTCAAAGAAAAATCATAATACTCAATCTCAGAAAGGACTTTTAGAGGTTTAATTCCCGAAACTTCTTCCCTTGCTTTATCTCTTGCTATTTTTAGTTCTTCTAAAACGGTTTGTAACTCTTTTTTACTTTTAGTTTTTGACCCCGCACCAATCCTCGTTTTGCTCGGATGATGCAGGGCAGGCTTTTGGCTTTTAATTTTCCCTTTGTACTCCTTTTCAATTTCTTCCAAAACTTTTTTCTTTGCTTCTTCGTTGACTTTTGTAACAATATAAGCTGCGAAATAAATTACTCTTTCTAATTGGTGCATAGGAATACCTAAAACCATTCCCATCCTGGAGGGAACTCCTCGCAAAAACCAAATATGAGAAACTGGACAAGCCAATTTTATATGACCCATCCTTTCTCGCCTCACTGAGGACTTTGTCACCTCTACTCCGCATCTGTCACAAATTACTCCCTTATAACGAATTCTTTTGTATCTGCCGCAATAACATTCATAATCTTTTGTTGGACCAAAAATTCTTTCGCAAAAAAGCCCATCTTTTTCTGGTTTCTGGGTTCGATAATTAATAGTTTCAGGTTTAGTAACTTCACCATAACTCCAATCTAAAATTTCCTTTGGTGAGGCAAGTTTTACTCTTATAGATTCTAAATTAGAAACATACATAGGCGCTTCGCTAAAATCAAAAATTAAATATCAAATATTAAAAATACATATTAAATATTTAAAATTTTGATTTTTAATTTGTCATTTTGCATTTTGCTGTCGTAGACGAGCCGTAGGCTCCTTTTTGATTTTTGATTTTTCTTTGACTTCAACACTAAGCCCAAGTGATTTTAATTCCAAAACCAATAAATTAAAAGACGCTGGAATATTTGGACTCTTAATCGGCTCTCCTTTTAGAATTGCTTCGTAAGTTGCCGCTCTTCCTGAGACATCATCTGATTTTATAGTCAACATTTCTTGCAGGCTCTGAGCCGCGCCGTATCCCTCCAAGGCCCAAACCTCCATTTCCCCAAACCTCTGCCCTCCAAATTGAGCTTTTCCTCCTAATGGCTGCTGGGTAATCAAAGAATAAGGACCAATAGACCTCATATGAATCTTATCTTCAACCATATGAATTAATTTCATCATATAAATATAACCGACTGTAATTTTCGCAGAAAAAGGCAAACCAGTTTTTCCATCATATAAGATAAGTTTCCCGTCTTCTGAAAAACCTGCTTTTTTTAATTCTTCTTTAATATCTACCTCAGTAGCGCCTGACATGGCCGGAGAAACAGCGGTATAGCCTAACTTCTTAGCTGCTAAACCAAGATGGGTCTCTAAGATTTGACCAATATTCATTCTTGAACCCACTCCTAAAGGATTTAAAATTATATCCACTGGCGTTCCATCTTCTAAAAATGGCATTTCTTCTACTGGGACAACCTTAGAAATAACGCCTTTGTTTCCGTGCCGACCAGATAATTTATCTCCGGCTTGAATTTTTCGGATAACAGCCACCTCAACTTCAATCCTTTTTATAACTCCCGGTTTTAACTTATATCCATCTTCTCTGAAAAAAATCTTTACTCCGATTACTCTTCCTCTCTTCCCATGTTCCATCAATAAAGAAGTATCTTTAATATCTCTTGCTTTCTCGCCAAAAATTGCTTTTAATAATCTTTCTTCAGCAGTGAGACCAGCTTCTCCTTTCGGTGAAATTTTTCCAACCAAAATATCATTTGGTCCCACTTCGGCTCCAACCCTAACAACCCCTTCCTCGTCTAAGTCTTTTAATTTTTCTTCTGAGACATTAGGAATATCACAAGTAGTAAGTTCAGGCCCTAATTTTGTTTCCCTCACATCGCAACTAAAATTTTCAATCTGGATTGAAGTATAACAATCATTTTCTACTAATCTCTCCGAAATAATCACTGCATCTTCAAAATTTAATCCCTGCCAAGAAAGAAAAGCGACAAAAACATTCTGGCCCAAGGCAAGCCTACCTTGGGAAATTGCTCCGCCATCTGCTAAAATATCTCCTTTTTTAACCTTCTGACCTTTTTTAACTATTGGCTTCTGGTGAAAACAAGTATATTGATTGGTTTCAACAAAAGTTCTTAAATTATAGGTTTTGACTTTTGTCCTCCGGCTTTTGACTATTATATGGTCAGCATCTGCCTCGGTTACAATGCCGTCTTCATCATTAATCACTTCCTGACCAGAATCTCTGGCTACTCTTTCTTCTACTCCTGAACAAACTAAAGGCGACTCAGCTTTAACCAAAGGAACGGACTGACGCTGCATATTTGAACCCATAAGAGCCCGATTTGCATCATCATTTTGTAAAAAAGGAATAAGAGAGGTCCCAATAGAAAAACATTGTTCAGTAGAAACGTCTATAAAATCTATTTTATCCCTATTAATTTCTCCCGGTTCTCCTTTAATCCTCGCTTCAATTCTTTTAGGAATAATTTTTCTTTTATCATCAACCGGCGTGCCCCCGGGAGCAATATTATATTTTTCTTCTTCAAAAGCGCTAAGGTATTGGATTTTAGACGTTACTTTCCCTTTCTCAACTTTAAAATAGGGTGTTTCAATAAATCCGTAAGGATTAACTCTGGAAAAAGAAGCCAAGTGGTTAACCAATCCAATGTTCGGTCCTTCGGGGGTTTGGATTGGACAAATTCTCCCGTAATGAGAAGGCTGAACATCTCTAACTTCGAACCCTGCTCTTTCTCGGGTCAACCCTCCAGGCCCGGTAGCTGACAATCTTCTTTTATGCTCAAGTTCGGCTAAGGGATTTTCATTATCCATAAATTGACATAACTGAGAAGAAGTAAAAAATTGTTTAACAATCGCCATTACTGGACGAGCATTAATTAGTTGAATCGGGGTCAAGCCCTGCACATCTAAAGTTGACATTCTGTCTTTTATAATTCTTTCCATTCTCATGAACCCTACTCTGAACCTGTTTTGTAAAAGTTCAGCTGAGGTTCTTACTCTCCGATTTCCTAAATGGTCAATTTGATCTGGCTTGGCCTCCGGGTTATTATTTAATCTTATGATTTCTCTCATCACCGCTACTACATCCTCTAACTTCAAAACCCTATCTACAGGCCTAATTTCTTTCTCTTTTGCCTTTTTTAGCTCAGGCAATCTTCTTCCCATTCTCCATCTGCCGACTTTAGATAAATCATATCTCCCAAAATTGAAAAAAGTATTTTCAATCAATGCTTTTGCCGTATCCGGCGTTACTAAATCCCCTGGTCTTAAACGTCTATAAACTTCAACAAGAGCTTCCCCTTGATTATGAGTAGTATCTTTTTTTAAGGTCTCTTCAATGTAGTTTATTTCTTCGCCCCCGCCCGCATCGCTACGCGAAGCGTTGCGGGCAGGTCGAGTAACGTCCTGAAAAATTTTTTTAATTTGATTATTATCACCAATTCCAAAAGCTTTTAATAAAGTGGTTGCTGCGACTTTTCTTTTTCTATCTATTTTTACTCCGATAAAACCAGAAGGGTCGGTTTCAAATTCAAGCCAAGCCCCGCGATTAGGAATAATTTTCGCTCCAAAACAATTCCTTCCTCGAGCAGTTCGGACAGTAAAAAAAGCCCCGGAAGAACGGATAAGTTGGGCAATACCCACTCTTTCAATTCCGTTAACAATAAAAGTTCCCCTTTCGGTCATTAAGGGGAAATCGGTTAAGAAAACTTCCTGTTCTTTAATCTCTTTTGTTTTAAGATTAATTAATCTTACTTTAACTCTTAAAGGTGCCTCGAAAGAATCATTATTTTTCTTTGCTTCAAGGTCATTTTTATATTTTGGTTCGCTGAGTTTATAATCTAAAAACCAAAGCTCGAATTCTTTCCCAGTATAATCTCGAATAGGAGAAATCTCAGAAAAAATTTCTTTCAATCCCGTTTCACAACACCACTGCCAACTCTCTTTTTGAAGAGTTAATAAATAGGGTAAAGGTAAGGAAATTTTTGATTTTGAAAAATCTTTTATCTTTATATCCTGCATAAATATTTTAACCCAACAGAGGTCGGGCTTCTGTAAGATTGCTCAGAAATAAAACAATACGAACATCAAATAAAATGTCGCGGATCTACATATAGAACAAGAGAGTCAAGTATACAAAAGAGATATTTCTCTAAATAAAATATCTCCTAATTTAATATTAAAATCATTAGCCAATTATTTAACTAACGTTTCAAATTTTATTCTCTTTTGAAAAATTTGTCAACCCTTAATCACTTTCTTCTGGTTGCAACTCTTCAGGAGATTCTTCTTCAATAGGAACTTCGGGGGGCTCTTTCTCAAGAATACCCTCTAACGCTTCTCTCCCGTTCCTCAAATTTTCCAAAATTTTCTGGATTTCTGAATTATCAGGGTTCAACCCAGCAACTTTTCTAAACTTCTCAATCGCTTTAGCGGTCTTGCCAAGCTGGTCATAAGTTAATCCCAAGAAATATAAAGCATTAGAATAATTAGGATTAAGTAGAATTGCTCTCTCTAATTCAGTCTGAGCTTTTTGATAATCTTTACTTTGATAATAAATTAGCCCTAATTGAAAAGCTAAACCAATATCATTTGGAGCTATGCTTTTTGTTTTCTCTAATTCCTCAATCGCTTCTAATTGCTTTCCCTGGGCCTGATAAACCATTGCTATTTGGAAGCGAGCCGGAGCATAGTCAGATTTTAATTCAATTGCTGTTTCAAACTGGGCTTGAGCTTCTTCAAGAATTCTTTCTCTTTCCTCCTGCTTCTCCTGAGGCAAAAATGAAACTTCCCTTAAAAAAGCAATACCTATTTGAGTTGGAAAATAAGGATTAGTTGGTTCAAGGCTTAAGGCCTCGTCACAAGATTTCTTTATCCAATTTTTTACTTCTACCCCGCTGACTATTCCTATCATATTCTGATAGACAAAACCTCGAACTGACCAATTAGTAACATTTTTAGGATTTAAATCAGTCGCTGTTTTAACAGAATTTACAGAATTATTTATTAAAATCTGAATCTGATTATTAATTTCCTCTTGGGATAAATCTGTTCTCTGGGCTACTGTCTTGATTCTTTGAAGATAAATCTGAGATAATTCCCGCCAATATAAATCTACTTTGGGATTTATTCTGACTGCTTTTTCCAAATACTTCACAGATTCCTCGCTGTCTCCTTGCTGCCAAGCCCTTGCTCCTTTTAAATAACTTGCCTCGGCTATATATCTTTGCCCTTCAAGAATCAGAATTCCTAAACCAAAAATAAAAACCAAAGTAAAAACAAAAGTAACACCGAGAGTTGCTAAAGAAGAAGATTTAAGTAAAAACTCTTTTCTAAGAGGAACAACTAAAGAAATAAATCCAGCTATTAGTAAAAAAAAGATAAAATTCAAAGTCAGATTGGACTGGTATAGAAAATAACCAATAATTAAAATCACAAAACTAACAAAAATTCCGGCGCTTAAAAACCATAAAAATCCTT
>Ga0315533_1002296_pt1 | contig 13494 bp, 11 predicted proteins | sample SalMarSW160130MG_FD_203081 | JGI IMG/M metagenome (GOLD analysis project Ga0315533, IMG submission 203081) | Salt marsh sediment microbial communities from the Plum Island Ecosystem LTER, Massachusetts, United States - Salt Marsh Sediment SW1601-30 ...
CGTTCGAGCACGTATATTAGCTATGTCAAATCCGGGCGAGCCTCCTCCTGTATCTAATGCTACGATGCGAACCGCACTCGGTAAAAACGGCAGGCAGATACCTGTGATATCGAAGCCGATCTCGGTGTCTGTGTCCAGGCCGGAATTTAAAGCTGTAGCTTTACCAAGCAGATACTCTTGGTTGGCACCACCTGTAATGAAAACGAGAGCTTGTTCACCTACTTGACCCAGCTCAATAAGCAGTATATCATCGCCAGGACCATCAACAATTCTGCCTGGAAACTTTAGCTCGATCCATTGGTCTATGGGCACGGTAACACCTGACTGGTCCGACAGCGGCGGGCCAACAAGCCATTTTTCGGGGTCTACCAGAACCGGCCAGCGTCCATCAGCACCAACACCTTTCCAACAAGCATCGTCCGGGTTATATATATCAAGCAAATAATCCGGATATCGAAATGCTTCTTGCCCTGTTGAAATACTCCCACTGGATGCGAGAATTAATGCTATAACAGACAAAGTGAATGTGCTGACTTTTTGCATTTTTGTCCTGAAGCCCATATAAAAGTAAAAGGGCGGTTTGGAAAATATCGATTACAGATAATCCAAAGGATTAAACGAATTATATCATTTTTGTATTTATAATTCAACATATCATGCATTTATCTGGGATTGAGTATGGTTTTGGCGATAACGAAGGAAAAAAGCCTTGATATACGGGGTGTTACTGATAAACTTGCGGCGATTATTGGAAAAGATAGAAGGCAGAAGCTTGTCCCCGCGAAGGCGGGGGACAGAAGTCATAGACCCGCCGTGGCGGGATAGAGGACAGAAGTCGTAGTTAAATAACCGCCTGACTTCGGTAAGTTCGATCGCGTCGTGAGTGATGAAACCTGAGCGAATACGGTTAAGAAAGGGCGAATAATGGCTGATTATTCGATAAGTCCGGCTGGTGAAAGGTTCCCAATTCCCAGCAAGGAGGAGTATTCTACAGAATTCAATCGTGTGGAGTCGCTGGCGGCAGCGGCACGCAAGGATGGTAAGGAAATTGTCGTAGTAATGGGTGTCGGTTTTGTTGGTGCCGTTATGGCGGCTATTATCGCCGACAGTGTTGACCGGCAGACCGGCAAGCCCAGCAAATTGATCATCGGTTGTCAGCGGCCCAGCACTCGCAGCTACTGGAAGATTCCATTGCTTAACAGAGGACAATCACCGGTGAAAGCCGAGGACCCTGAAGTCGAGCCGATGATCGCTCGTTGTGTGCTCGAAAAAAAGACCCTCATCGCCACCTACAACAGTGAGTGTCTTAAGTTGGCCGACTGTGTTGTTGTGGACGTCCAATGTGATTATACGAAAAACGACCTTGGAAATATGCGAACCGGCTGGGTGGAGATGGAGGCGTTGGAAGCGACAATAAAAACCATCGGCAAATTTATACCGCCGAAATGTCTTACCTTAATCGAAACAACTGTGGCGCCCGGCACCACGGAGTTCGTTGCCTGGCCGATTTTAAAGAGGGCTTTTGCTGCCCGGAATATAGATACAGAGCCACTGCTGGCACATAGTTATGAGCGTGTTATGCCCGGCAGACAATATGTATCATCGATACGAGATTTCTGGCGGGTCTGCGCCGGCTGCAATCGGGAAGCGCGCCAGCGCGTCGAAAAATTCCTCCGGGAAGTTCTAAACACCGATGAATTTCCACTGACTATTATGGATCGTCCCATCGAATCGGAGACTGCTAAAATTGTTGAAAATTCTTTCCGTGCCACGATGCTGGCCTTTTTGAATGAGTGGAGCTTATTCGCGGAGCGCAATGGCGTAGATTTGATTAAGGTTATAAAGGCGATAAAAGTCCGGCCTACTCACAATAATATCATATTCCCAGGACCGGGCATCGGCGGATACTGCCTGCCGAAGGATGGAGGCCTCGGATACTGGGCATACAAACACATTCTTGGTTTCGATGACGACATATTCAGGATAACAACAGCGGCCATTGATATCAATGACACACGAAGTCTTCACGTAGCGGAGTTGACAAGGGATGCGCTTCGGAATATGGGTCGACTGATTGCCGGCGCCCCGGTGCTTTTATGTGGAGCCAGCTATCGCCAGGATGTTGCCGATACCCGCTATAGCGGTTCGGAAGTGGCAGTCCGAAAGCTGACAGAGATGGGAGCGGAGATGCGAGTACATGACCCGTACGTCGAACACTGGTACGAGCTGGAAAACCAGGATACATATCCGGCACCGGGCCATTCATTGGCAAGGTTTTTCCGCAATCAGAGCGGCTTGGCTAATATAACTGTCCAGCGTGATCTTCCCGGTGCCATAAAGGGAGCTGAAGCAGTTATACTGGCTGTGCCGCACGAACCCTATTTGAATCTTGATCCTGACCAGATAGTTCGGTGGGCAGGGGGGCCTTTAGCTGTGATTGATTGTTTCGGTATATTGGATGATGATAAGATTCGCCGGTACTTCCAGCTTGGCTGTGAGGTCAAAGGCCTGGGCAGGGGACATATCCAGAGAATAAAGGAAGAAGTTAGAAAAGCTAAGAAGTAACACAATCATGCTATCAGGATGCGTAAATGGATATTAAGAGCAAACGGATAGCAATTCTGTCGCCGGTTGCATGGCGGACGCCGCCGAGGGCTTATGGCGCCTGGGAGACAGTGGCGAGCAATATCACTGAAGGCCTGGTTGCACGCGGCTGGAAAAATGTAACGCTGTTCGCCACAAAAGATTCCATCACTAACGCAAAGCTTGTCAGTTTTATTGAAAAAGGTTACGAAGAAGACAAAACCCAAATTCCGCTGGTCTCAACGTGTCTGCATATTTCTAAGGTTATGCAGCAGGCAGATGAGTTTGACCTGATTCATAACAATTTCGACTATCTGCCATTGACCTATCTTCCATTTATCAGGACTCCTATGCTAACTACCATCCACGGCTTTTCCGAGCCTGATATATTGCGAGTTTACCACGACCATAAAGACTCTTACTATGTTTCCATAAGTGATGCCGACAGAGACCCGGGGCTGCCGTACTTAGCGACTGTTTACAACGGGATAGACCTTTCCAATCTTACGTTTAGAGAAACGCCGGGAGATAAGCTCGTCCATTACGGACGAATACACAACGACAAAGGGACACATCTGGCGATTGAAGTCGCGAAAAAGTGCGGCATGGATTTAATAATAGCAGGCATAATTCAGGACCAGAAATATTTTGACGAGCTTATTAAGCCACACCTGAATCAATCATCAATCCAGTACATCGGCCCCGTTAATCCTATTCAGCGTGATGCACTTCTTAAAGAAGCGTATGTGGTCATTCATCTTAACACTATTCCTGAGCGGTTTGGCTTGGTGATGGCTGAGTCTATGGCTGCCGGCGTGCCGGTTATTTCGATGGATTTAGGCTCGTGTCGAGAGGTTATTGCGGATAAAGAAACCGGCTATTTAGTCAATAATGTCGATGAAGCGGTGGAGGCTGTGGGTAAAATTGATAGAATAGACCGCAAGAAGTGCCGGCAGCGCGTTGAAGAGAACTTCACCATCGACCGTATGGTCGAAGGCTACGAAAAGGTGTACGAAGAAATCTTTCAGAGAGAAGATAGAAGACGGAAAAAGTTCGATGTTTAGCCGGCACACCTGACTTCGGTGAGCTCAGTCGGGTCGTGGAGTCGGCAAAGAAAACGAGCGATGAATGAAAACAAAGTATCCAAAATCTCAAATAACAATTAAACTCAGCATTGCGGCTCGTCTCTCAGACACCGGCTGACTCTGTGCTATGGAACGTGCTTAAACTCCACACGGTCAAGCTGGACGTTCGGCTCAGCGAGGCTTATCAAGATATCGCAGGGGCCGTCGGCCTCCTGGGTTAAATTGACAACATCCAGGGTTGGCAGAATTTCTCCTATGTTTTCCGTCCACCTACGCTCTTCCGCATTATCTCCAACTGTTATGTAGAAGGCATCCTCATCGTAGGAAGGCCCCAAGGCATAAACTGTTATCTCGTAGTTGCCTTTGCTCAATTGGATAGTTGCCTCGGCCTTGCTGTTTTTATCCTGGAGCACAACGACCTTTCCGCCGCTGGCACCTTCAAGCTCCTGCACCTGCGCATTGGTCAGTTTGAATTCTTCCACTTCTACGAAAAATACGTCCTTTCCAACCTTCTGTATTCTCGGCTTGTTCATGCTGGCACAGCCTGTGAGCATAGTAAATGTCAGCAACAGAACGACAATCATTGTCTTTCGTATCATCTGTTATCTCCTTTTTTAAATCCCTAATGTCACAGCTTTCCGGTGCCACTCCCGTGGCACCCGGATGGAACGATTTGTAGATTTTGGATAGTGCATTGTTAAGTTATGCTACCAATTCATTACTCCTTTGAAAAACGGCATGAGCTCTTCCGCCATTTTTTCATGTTCCTGCCTATCTGGATGGCTTGCGCATCCGTTTGAATAAGAACCAGAGAATTTGAATATATGAACTTTATTATCATTTTCCACTTCGTGCATGTGCTTTATTACCGCCGATAAATACTCCATCAAACGAGCACTTTTATCTCCTGAGAACATCGGACCCGTCAAGCAGCATATTTGTGCATGAGGATATTGGGCTCGGATACGTTTTACGAACTGGATGTAATCATTTATAAACTTGGCTGAATCCAGCTCATCCCTTTTATAGGTGCCATCGCCATCTGAGAAATCATTCGTGCCGAGGCAGATAGAAACTAAATTGGGAATATATTGATTAGCATCCCAGATAGTGGAATCCGTATCGAGGAAAATATGCTCATAAACATCCGGCATTGTCGGGCCCGGACTGTTCCAGTTTCGGGTCACGCCAATTCCTGATACGGAGCTGAAAAGCCAGTTGGCATTTAGTTTATCAGCTACGAGCCAGCCGTAAGCAAGATAGGCGTTGTGCTGGTCATACCATTCTGCAGAATCGCAGGGAATTTCCGAGGTGTCTAATCCCATCCCGCAGGTAATCGAATCACCGATAAATTCAATTTTTCGTTCCCGGCTTTTTTCAGGGGGCAGGATTTCAGTGCATAACAATCCTAAAAAATCAACGTAACCTATCTGTGCTTCCGTGGCTTTGCATACAATAAGAGTGTGAATAGCGTCTTCCAGATTTTTCGCTATCTCATATTCTGTCTTATTTTTGATGAGTTTGATTCTTTCACGGTATTTTCCATCAATCGCAATGGAAATATAGTTGTGGTTATTATTTAAGTTCTGGTCTTCTAATAAAGTACTACAGGTGTTTCCTCTGAATTTCACCTGCAAGTAAGCGCCTGCACCGCTTAATCTGGGTTTTTGGGGATTTGAAAAATCAATCCTGCCTTTGTATTGAATATATTGATTGTCCGGTGTATGGAGGGATGGTTGAGAAAGCAGTACTTGTTGTCCGTTGAAGAGGAATACATTTATTACAAGGAGGATAATTATCAGCTTAGTTTTTTTCATAAAGTTCCTTTCTATTTATCTAAACGATTGAAAACAGGATTTTATCAAAACTAATTAACTTATTCAACCGGTTAATGGGAAGTTGATATGCGTGCCCAACAAATAATTATATTGCTTTCGCTTTGAATTTGGTTTGCGTATATCTTGACACAATCCTTTTTTTTGAATACCTTTTTCTGGGAACTTTGAAAGGATTCGTTATGTCTATTCAGCACAAAAACCTAATCAGGCGGTATGAGAATAATCCCATCCTGACAAAGGATGACATCCCGTATCCGGTCCAGACGGTTCACAATGCCGGTGTCACGAAGTTCAACAGCCGGTACATAATGCTGTTTCGTTCGCACCTCGATACAGGTAGGTCGATAATAGGCTTAGCTGAAAGTGACGATGGCTTCAAATTCAAGGCAAGCCCTGAGCCTTTTATGACGCCCAGTTATGAGCTGATATTTTGCGAATATGAAGAGTTCGGCGTTGAAGACCCACGTATTACTTTTTTGGAAGGAGTTTACTATATCACTTATAGTGCATACTCCAAACATGGCGTCCGCATCGGATTAGCAAAGACGGTTGACTTTAAATCGGTCGAAAGGGTTGCCTTTATTACTCAGGCTGATTATCGCAATACGGTTCTTTTCCCTGAAAAGATAGGTGGCAGATATATCAAGCTGGATAGGCCTCATTCCGACATCAGTCCCTGGTCGATCTGGATAAGTTACTCGCCGGACCTGCGCCATTGGGGCGATTCACGCGTCGTGTTAAAGCCTGTGCCTTACCACTGGGACGAGATGAAAATCGGACCTGGTGCTCCGCCGATTCGCACTGACAAGGGCTGGCTAAATATCTACCACGGCGTTTTCCCCACGATGGATGGTCATGTATATCGGCTGGGCGTAGCATTACACAAGCTCGATGACCCTGCTGTGGTTCTCGGCGTCGGTGACAGATGGATTTTGCAGCCGGAGGACCCGTGGGAAGTTGTCGGCTACGTTCACAATGTAGTCTTTACATGCGGTGCTGTCCCGGAGGATGATGGGACATTGAAATTATATTGGGGCGGAGCCGACAAGGTAATGTGCGCCGGCACAGCGATAATTGATGAGCTTGTCGAGCTTTGTCTAACGGACTCTCGACCTGCGACGTAATTATCTCATATCCGGATTTAATTATAACACCAAACTGAACTGTGGTCCTAAACCTATCAACCATCAGTAAGAAGAAATATATATGATGTCTCCAGATTTAATCGGATTTAAAAGAAACAGCGTCCTTTTGTCGGTTGCATGAAGTGTTAGCTGTTGTGTCATGCATGATTGATACTGAAGTCACTTTGATTTTATGAATATTGCAGTACTTATTGTTGTGGCACCTGCAAAAGGAACCGTAAACAAGCCAACTATTAACGTAGAATCTAGTTTTATGTTTACTAGCTTAGTTGCGATAAATAGTGACAATCCGAAAAATACTATCAATAGAAGGTACCAACTGATAAAGGTTACAAGAATATTTTTATTCATGAGGCATTTATATATCGCTGCAAAGGAATTTTTGACAAAAGCTTTGAGATTGCCTTCTTTTCGTTCGGTTTGTTCCTTCAATTCATCGAGTTTGTCTATCTCAATAGAAAAATCTATAAGACACATCCTACCTAATTCAGTAATAGTAGACTCTTTAGTCGTGAATTCATCTGCAGAAATTTTCTTTATTTTTGAGTACTCGTACAACATTAGGTTGCTTAAAATATTTATGAGTTTGTCAGTTTCTACTCCTTGATTAAGTCTCCTAGTAATCTTAGAAGGTAATTGACGATAAGCGTTAGATATTGAATTGGCTTTTTCTTTTAAATCAAACCACCAGAAGTTAGCATAAAGCTGGTCTAAAAGGTTTCCAACATTTGTGGATTTCCTAATCGTAGTAGTACCTCCCATTTGGGGAGGTCTCATTTCTTCAACTTCGAGTTCAAAGTTGACTTCTGAGTTTTTTAAATAACTAGCAAAATCAGATTTGGCTTTTTGTAAATGCTCTAATCTTTCATTTGTCAGATATGCTTTTAATTCATGAATAACTTTATAAATGTGACAGAAAGCAAGCTTCTCACCACGCAAATTTCCCTTCCTTCTCTTGCTTTCCAATTTTAGAAGAGTCAAAATAATAAAGGGCAAGTAAATAAACATTGTAGCGATCATCACAAACATGAAATGATCCGAATCAGCTCTTATGTTCAGTTTGAACTTTATAAAAATAACAATTGCAGCGAATGAGATAATTACAAAAGAGAGTCCTAAAGCAAAAACAAGATCTTCATGCTTATTTTGTTTTGCAGTTTTTTGAAAAATATCATGGATAGAAGTAAAGTAGTGATCGGCAAAAATAGATAACTCTTTTTTTGCTTTTTGCATCGACTCTTTTGCAGTTGTTACAACTTGGTTATCTTGCATACCGCTTTTTATGTTGTGATACCAGCTAAATATTGATTATACAATTTATATAAACCTGAGAATCATATAAGGAACCTTTATTATACTAAATCTAATGCCTTTCTAATTCAAGTGTTTCCTGCGACTCATCGACACTGAAAAATAAACAACATAAGCGAAAAAGTCAACTGATTTGAAGTAAAATTGAGCTAAAAGCCCGGTTACTTTTCCCAATTCAGCATAACATTTTTAAAGAATGCGCCTTGCTTTGTAGGAGTGTAATTCCAATCCGAAATCAACTGCGGCGGCCAATCGGGGTCAAAGCACCAAACCGTCCATGATATGCCCTTTTTCTTAAAATACTTAATGATTGTTTTGCCGTATTCTTCATCACTAATCACGGGGACATGTGCTCCGGGGTCTTCCGCGGACATAAATCCAAACTCTGTAGCGAATAACGGGTATTTATCAGCTACAAAGCCGAAATCTCTTTCCCAGTTCTTTTCAAACGGAGCCGATGTTTTTTGCGGGTACGGGTGAGAAACGTATCCGATCCCTTCTATTTCAATCGGGTCTTCTCTTACGGGTTTAAGGTCGTAGCCCCAGTTAAAACCGGCAACTAACGGGATAACTTTTTTGTCGTGGGCAAAGATGATTTGTATGATTTCTTCGTTAATCTTTTTCCATTCAGCCCAGGTCATGCGTCCCAGCTGCCCATTGTAAGTTGTAGGCTCATTAAAAATTTCATAGAAGGCAATGGTTGGAACATTTTTATAACGAAAGGCAACGCTTCTCCAGAAATTAAGAGTTTGCTGTTTGGTGGTGTCATACATTGGATGTTGAAAAAGTCCGGTTTTTAGATTCCCGATAGAATGCCACTCAATAATCAAGTACAACTCAAGCTCGGATGCCCAGTTAACAACCTGGTCCAGTAGTTTGAAGTATTCTTCTTTGCCGCGCTCTTTCCAGGCCATAGGATGCACCGGAACCCGAATGATATTCGCACCCCATTCTTTTATTACTTCAAAATGTTTTTTTGTCCAATGGCCGTTTTTCTGGATTTTGTCCGGGTCGGATATATTAACTCCTCTAAATATTACGCGGTTGCCTTTCTCATCGACAAACTTGTTTCCTTCGACATGTATAAAACTCAGCGGTTTATTAATATGACTGGGATTAAATGTATCCGGGTATGGTATATACCACCATTCCTTTGGAACGCTTTGGTCATGCTGCGAGGTAAGCAGTGTGTTATTTGAAATCATTATAAACATCAAACTAAAGATTGAGAGCTTAACGATATTTTTCATATATCCTCCAATTATCTTTGCCTGTTGGCCATAAGCAGGGTCGTCCGGCTGTATGTCTCCGGTGACAGAGCTTCTTTTAATATTTTGTGAATCTCCCGCATAGGCGTGCGTTGTGTCGTATGAGCGATGATAATGTGCTCGTTTTGCAGTTTTTCAATCAACTGGGCGAATTCGTTGATGTGCATGTGTTTGCCGGCCTCAGCTCTTCCGGTATGGTCCGTTTCGTAAAACGTGCACTCGGCAATCAGAATTTTACTTTCTTTGATGTAATTTAATTGTGAATAATCGACGTACTGTGTGTCACCAATATAGGTGACAATCGGCACCTCAAGCGGATAATCTATTTGGATTTCCTGCTTTTTTAGCTCAACGAGCTGAGGCCCTGTAAGACTGGAATATTCGGTTTTGAGTTTTTTTCGCTTTTCGATTACACTGTAGCCGACAGAGCCGATGCCGTGCTTTGTCGGGAATACTCTAATGAACAGATTCGGCTTTATCTGGTATTCCTCGCCTGCTTTTACGCCAACAAGATTGCCGGGCACTTTATTGCCGTCAAGCCTGCCCCAGGCGTCAATTATTTCTCTCATCGGTGCCAGCAGGTTTTGCGGTGCATATATTGTTCCTGGGGCTATGCCGCAAAATTTCCGCTGCGATAAGTAGTATGCAAAGCCCGCGGCATGGTCCATGTGTCCATGCGTCAGCAGCATGTTATTTATAGAGATAATCTGGTCGGGGGCTTTTCCGATATCGAAGCAAACGTCTAATTGCGGCATTGCGACCACGGTCTCTTCGCCGGCGACCGAATAGCCGATGATTTCCAGATCATCTATCTTTATATGTGCTAAATTATGACTGGGCATTTGATTTCGTATTGCGTAAATACATTTTAGTACACTTAAATGCTGAATGACATAATAAGGGGGCGATGCGTTTATGTCAATTTGTTTTTGACATCGTTTGTTGATGGGTGTATAGTAGATTTTCTGTAAGGTTAGCACACAATAACTAACTGTTTACAACTCTCGGTTGAGGGGCTGTTTCAATGCCTGCTGAACAAACTGATGATAAAGTAATTGCCGATAAGAAAAGTCGATTAAGTTGCCTTGTTTGGATAGTCAGCGGCGTTATTTTCTTAATGCTGGTGATTTTTATTATAGCTAAGGTCTGGCTTGTCCCTGGTGTAATCCGATATAAAGTGGAACGAAGATTATCAGAGTTTTGCGCAGGGCCTGTCGAAGTTGAGAGCATTGAAGCGAATTACTCCGGTCAGATTTATCTTAGTGGAATTAAGTTTTACGACAAAGCAGAAAGGCAGTGGTTGTTTATTGAGAAGGTAAAGGCTGCTTTGGAGAATTGGCTGAGCTTAAATCCGGCAATAACAGAAATAGAAATTGATGGATTGAACGTACAATTATTGGTGGCTGACGGTAAATTTAATTTACCATTGGCGCGCCCGTCTCGACAGTCAGCAGGTTCGGATCGAAAATTCGATATCCAAAAAATCACTATCAAAGAAGCTTCAATTTCGGTGCCCAACGAGCGGGACGCAGCGATAAAGTATGACAACATGCAGCTATCAGCAACAAAAAGAGAAAGTATTTATGATATTTTGTTGGAACGGCTAAGCTCCCAAGCTTCCGAATCATTTGTCGCTAAGGGCACAATCAATTCGAGAACTTTTTGGACAGACCTTTCTGTGCAAATGAAACATACATTCAACAAAGCCGAGATGGCCGAACTCATGGCTATATTGAACATCCAGAATCTCTTGGTTGCGGGCAAGATGTCAGCCGATTTAACAATTACCGGCTCTCTAAAAGAGCCAAAGACTATGCAGGCCGGAGGCAGCATAAATCTGGACGATTGGATCGCGGAAGTAAAAAATAATTTAATTGCACAAAACGTAATAACCAAGATTAAATTAAACAATCAACGCCTGGATTTCGAGAACTTTACTGCAAGCATCTGCAAAGGATGGGTAAATGGGTCATTTTACGCAGAACTTAAGCAAAACCAGCCCATCGAACTGGGTGGCCAAATCTTGGCCATGAATATTGATTTAGTACAATTAACCTCTGTTTTAGCTACTAAAAAAAGAGCAACGAAAGGCACGATGACGCTTAATTACAAATTCGCCGCAGACAGCGGTGATTTGAAGAACCAACAAGGCGAGGGACTGGTCTTCCTTGATGATGCTGATATTAGCGTATTACCTGTAATCCCAAATATATTTAGTGCTGTTGGGTTGTCGAGCTACGATCCACTTACAATGTCCGATGCTCAGGCCACCTTTACCATGGCCGGTCCAGTCGCGACGATAAAAAGCGCACATATTGCCAATCGCTTCGCAGCTATAAAAGCCGAGCCAGGCGGAACGGTTAATCTGCAAACGAAATACATAGATATGCATGTTGTGGCAATACCACTTAAACAATTCGACTCATTGTTAAGACGCGTACCCATAGTCGATATTTTTGCCAACCTCAAAGACAAGCTTACTCGCCTGCGTATTAAGGGACAGTGGTCGGATCCGCCGAAGAAATTAATAACGAAAGAGCCGATAAAGGATGTTAAAGACGGCACGGTTGGCTTCTTGCAGGATGTGGTAAAAAGTGGCGGTCAGTTTAGCGAAACCATGCTTGGAAAATTCGGCATTTTGTTCAAAGGTAAGCAAAATAATAAAAAGTAATCCAGGAGATATTTTTTTCATGCCTGACAGGCGAACCCATAGAGGGCCACATCCGGCAGATGACAAATTATTTGCTGATGACAAAATCGGCGATTTAAGGTCTGCGCTGAGTGACTTCTCACTATTGCTGACAAAAGGTTACGCGGAAAAAAGCGCACTGAAATTGGTCGGCGACAGATTTTCGCTTACCGAAAGACAAAGATTAGCCATCATGCGAAGCGCCTGCTCCGACCAGCAGCTTGCCTCTCGTAACCAACGTCGCATTCCAATCGAAAATCTGTCCGGCCAACCTATTGCTATCGACGGCTACAATGTCCTTATAACCATCGAGGCTGCAATGAGCGGCGGAGTAATTTTCAAAGGGCGAGATGGCTGTTTCCGGGATTTGGCGAGCATTCATGGAACATATCGCAAAGTTACTGAAACAATACCTGCTGTGCAGCTTATAGGTAATTTTCTAAAGGAAATCGGCGTAACAAAAGTTCTCTGGCTGCTGGATAGCCCTGTTTCAAATAGTGGCCGATTAAAAACGCTCATTGGCGAATTAGCTCAAAAAAATAATTGGAACGTATTCGACTCGTCTCGGCGGAGGATCGCCGAGCCGGAGCAGGACAAGGACATTCGGCTGAGCTCAGTCGAAGCCCTCACCGCAGGCTGGGAGATTAGACTTTTATTCAGCCCTGATGCTGAACTGATAAAAGGTGGTGCGATAGTAGCCAGCAGTGACAGTGTCGTATTGGATGGCTGCCGGAAATGGATCAACCTCGCCGCCGTGATAATCACACAGAAACTAAATTCTGCAACCGTGATGGACCTCGCCAACGATTCCGAGTAACCTCTAATGTTCCGGCTAAGCTGCGGCGACGGTTAAGGCCCGGAAACTTTCAACCACCCCCTACAATGCCAGCACAGCGAGCACATACCTTCGGAAGCAAAGTCGCCGTCAGCTTGAGCGAGTGGTTAGCCCTCGTCCTACCTTCGTTGTCGTAGTCTTATCTTATTTGCTGGGATGGGATGATTTAGTATTCTTAGAAAATATCTCAAAGTCTTGAGTACCTCCTCATCTTGATCGATGTGCAAACACATCCGTATTATGATTGCGTGTTCGAGTTGCATCGGTTTTAGACGGTAAGTATGAATTTTTAGGTTTTGCGTATCGAGGTAACTAGCTTTAATCGCCTTATGTGGTTCAGAAGTGTCGAAATATATTCCGGAAAAGCAGTTGTTGTCTAGCCTTGACGTATCCGAAATTCGGAAACTCCAAACAGACATTAAATGTCGCTCTGTAGCTGAAAGAAACAATTCAGCTATTTCTACAGCGGCTTTTACATCAACCTCCATTGGCACCACGTATTCGTGCTCAGTTTTGTTCCTCAGGGTTCTAATGTCACTGATTACTCCACTTGGTGCCATCCCAAATGCGTTGATTATCCGCAGCTTGAATGGTATTTCGGTATTATCTTCGCAGAATTCTTTGACAAATTCTGAAAAGTAACTAGTACTCAGTCCACGCTAGATTGTCGGGTATAGTTTTCTCAGTTTTATCCGGGCGTCGGCTGTAGTGAATTGCCAGTTTATGCCTATTTTGTCTTC